>Ga0182024_10010154_pt1 | contig 19284 bp, 12 predicted proteins | sample P32metaG_FD_120480 | JGI IMG/M metagenome (GOLD analysis project Ga0182024, IMG submission 120480) | Permafrost microbial communities from Stordalen Mire, Sweden - P3-2 metaG (Illumina Assembly) | ecosystem: Environmental > Terrestrial > Soil > Wetlands > Permafrost | place: Sweden: Stordalen... | reverse complement strand
TGCGTACGGCAGCTCGAGCGTCTTCCCGACGGGCACCTACAGAGCCAGCAACTACTGGGTCGACGTCGACTTCGGCCAGGCAGCGTCGGGCACGACGACCCCGCCGCCAACCACCACGCCCCCGCCGACCACGACGCCCCCGCCGAGCGGCGGCGCTGCGCCTGCCACGATCTTTGGTGATGTGACGCCGACGAGGGTCGACTCGGGCGATAGGAACGCGGTTGAGGTCGGAGTGAAGTTCACGGCGAGCGAGTCCGGAACGATCACCGGAGTCCGGTTCTATAAGGCTTCGACGAACACGGGAACCCATGTCGGGTCGCTGTGGACGTCGAGCGGGGCGCTGCTCGCTCGGGCGACGTTCACGAACGAGACGGCGTCGGGCTGGCAGACGGTCAGCTTCGCGAACCCCGTCTCGATCGCCGCCGGCACGACCTACGTTGCCGGCTACTACGCGCCCAACGGCCACTACTCGGCTGCAACGAATGGTCTCAGCTCGTCGGTCGCCAGTGGGCCGCTGACCGCGATCGGTAACAGCACCAGCGGTGACGGCGTCTTTGCGTACGGCAGCTCGAGCGTCTTCCCGACGGGCACCTACAGAGCCAGCAACTACTGGGTCGACGTCGACTTCGGCCAGGCAGCGTCGGGCACGACGACCCCGGGGACGGCCGGGGCGCCGCCAACCGCTCCGGTGAATGCTGCTGTTCCGCTGGTCGCGGGGGCGGTGACGGTGGGTCACGTGTTGACGGTGAGCGATGGTGGCTGGTCGGGGAGCCCGACCGGCTATGGCTACCAGTGGCAGCACTGCGCGTCGGGTGGCTGCACGAACATCAGTGGCGCGACGAGCGACAGCTACACGCTTGCTGCGGGTGACGCGGGCGATAGCGTTGCCGCGGTCGTGACGGCGACCAACGCGGGCGGTTCGGCCAGCGCGACCAGTGCGCAGACTGCGACGGTCGCGGGGTCGTCGGGCAGTGAGACGGACTGCTTCCTCTCGCCGGGTGGCTGTGGCTATCCGGATCCGGTGGTGGGGAACGTGGGCTCCGAGTCGGCGTGCTCGGCGCTCCCGTCGTCGGGGAGCGTGACCGTTTCGACCAGCGGGGAGACGGTGCAGAACCTCAACATCACTGGCACGCTCACGATTGCTGCGCCTAATGTGACCGTGAACAACGTCTGCGTGACGGACTCGGGCAACAGCGGCAATATGGCGGTCTGGGTCGACAGCAATGCGACCAACCTGCTGCTGGAGCACTCAACGTTCGCGGGCGCTTCGGCGGCGGGCTCGGGCGTGATCGATACCGGCGTCTGGAACGCGGCGAACGTCGCCGGGGTCACCGCGAACGCGATCTATATCTACAACGCTGCTGAGGACTGGCATGGCAGCGGAACGGTCGAGAACAGCTACCTCCAGGCGGGAGCGTATTTCGGCAGCGACGGCGGCTCGCACAACGAGGACGTGTACCTGAGCGATACGAGCATCACGCTCAATCACGACACGCTCCTCAACAGCGCGAGCCAGACCGCGGTGCTGTTCGGCGACGACAACGGCGGGAGCTGCTGCATCGCGGCGGACAACCACTGGACCGTCATCGACAGCCTGCTCGCGGGCGGCGGGTATCTCGCCTACCTGAACGCGGAGGCCACCGGCGTCGGGTCGAGCACGATGGACATCCAGAACAACCGGTTTGCGCGCTGTCTCGGGGCGACCACCTTCGACGGCTGGGGAACTCAGTGCCACGACGCGACCGCGACCTCGAGCGGAACCCTCGGCGACCAGTACGGCTACTACCCATTCGGCGGCTACTACGGCGGCGTCGTCGACGACTACTGCACGGGCGCGGGCCAGGTGTGGTCCGGCAACGTCTGGGACGACAACAACGCCACCCTCGCCTGCTCGTAGTCACAGCGCGCGTGCGGTACGGTCGCAACTGACTCGTGGAACGGCCTCCGCCCGATCCGACGCGGCCGTTGGTGTTAGCGCGACCGGCCAGCGTCGCGAGATCACAGAACACCCGACCCGTCGTGCCCAGACCCTCCTCGTCCCCACCGCGCTCCCCAAGGCCTGCCCGTCAAGCCCGGCCAGCATCACACGTCGCCCGCGACGAAGCCAAGTCGCGTCCGCGCTGACATTGACCGGGCTGGCGCAGCTTGCCCTTGCGGATCGGGCGCGCGTCGGGATCGGCGAGCGCCGGCCTGCCCATCCCGCCGTCACCATCGGCGAACCGCTCAGATTCCCCTGGTTCTCATTCGCTGCATGGCGACGTTGCTCCGCAGCCGGTGGGCAGCTCCGGTCGCCAGGAATGGCGGGAACCACCCGGAGCGGCCCGCTCCGATCCTCCGCCTCGCCTGCAGGCCCCACCACTCGCGAAGCCGACGAGCGTCCGGGTCGACGTCGAACGCGAACGCGATCAGCTCACTGACCGCCGAGTCGCCCGCACCGGCGGTCATCCCGCGGTCGACGAGGCGGCTCGCTCGCCACAGTGCCTGGCGGGCCAACGCACGGCTCGCGAGACGAGCGAGCCGATCTGCGTCCGCGACCCGTGATGCGCAGTGCGAGAAGAACGAGTCGAACGCGATGCGCCGCTCCCGCAAGCTCAGAAGCGGTGAGGGGTCGGTGCGCAGCATGCTGCCGGAGTGGATCCGATAGATCGCCTGCGGAATTCCTCTGATGTGCGCCACATCGACGACAGCTGCAATCCGCAGCCACATGTTCAGATCGCTGGTGTGGGTGCAGGCAGGGTCATAGAGGCCGGCCTCGCTGTGTGCGGCCGTTCGCACGACGACCTCGGGAGACGAGATGCAGTTGTAGCCGGAGCGGCATCGCATCCCGATCCAGTCCTCGCCGCGCCACACTTTAGTGCCCCGCCAACTGCCTTCGACCATCGGGAGCGGCCGCTCGATGGGCGCATATTGCGCCCAACCGTAGACCAAGCCGACGTTCGGGTGTGTCTCCATCACGCTGACCGCTCGCGACAGCGAATCGGGAACCAGCTGGTCATCTGACGAGAGCACGACTGTGTAGTCGGTCGCCCGAGCCCAGCCCAAGCCGTGGTTGATCGTCCCGATCAGGCCCTGGTTCTCCTCGTGGCGGACGTACTCGACGCGTCCGTCGCGCTGCATCAGGCGGGCTGCCACCTCCGGCGTATCGTCCGGCGAGCAGTCATCGACAACCAGCACGCGTACCTGAACCTCGCGCTGGTCGAGCACGCTCGCGACGCACCCCTCCAGCCAGTGTGCATATCGATAGCACGGCACGATGACGCCGACGCTGGGTCCGGTCACGCCAAGACCCGATCTCGCTGGCCGGCGTCCACCACCCGCCGTACGATTCGTTCCACTTGGGCGCCTGCGTCATCCCAGGACATCGACACCACGCTCAAGGAAGCCTCTTCGGCCATAGCCACACGTTCGCGAACCGGACGCTCGACGAATGCCGAGAGCGCGCCGGAGAGCTCGAACGGCGTCGCAGGGGAGTACGCGACATGGGGGTTGTCGAGCACAGTCCGATTGTGATCGGCATCGTTGACCACGGGAATGCAGCCCGCCGCGAGCATCTCGTGCGGCACCAGCGACACGTTCGTGGCCGAAAGGCTTAGTCCAGCGACGCACCGGTTGTACAGTGCGCCCAGCTGTGGCGGGCTCAGCAAGCCGTGATGGGTTGCGGGGAAGCTCAGCCGCCCAGCCGGCTCGCCGAACAGGTGGATATCGACCTCCGGGTGGCGCCCCGCGAACAGTTCGAGCGCGAGGATCGCCAGTTCGTGCGCTCGTCGCGGCGTCGACGGACGTGAGTAGTAGCAGACGCCGGTCCGGACGCGGGCGCCGTCCAGGGACCGGTCGAGCGCGTAGCTCTCGAGGTCGCAGCCAAAGTCGAAGTGGTCAGCAGCCATTCCATAGTCTCGGCGGAGCATCTGCGCAAGCCAGCGACCTGCCGTCACTCCCTGGAAGCCGAATCGGTAGGTCGCCTCGGCCAGCAGCCACTCGCTCCCCGCGGGGGAAAACGATGGCTCGAAATCCTGCACGAGGTAGCATCGCGCGCCCAGCGTCGGCGATACGAGCAACGAGTAAGCCGTCATCCAGCCGGTCGCGAAGACCGCGTGCGAGTCCTCCAGGCCAGCACGCAGATCGCGCACCTCGGCGCTGACCCAGGGCCACGTGCTTCGGATTAACCTGATGTGCTGATCGAGTGACCAGCCGTGCCGATCCTGGAGGTAGACGACGCAGCGGTGGCCCGCCCGCTCGAGCGCGGCAACGATGCGGAACATCGTCGTGTGCCCACCGGAACCGATGCCCGGAGGCACGCAGACGAATGCGACGTTGAGAGGCTCACCAGCCTGGGCCGGTGCCGGGCCAGGGAGATTCCACCCCGCGGCCGCGATCTCGCCCGCACGGATGAGATCTTCGCGGCTGACCGGGAGTCGCCGCGTGCCGGGCGGAGCGAGCGCTCTGGAGGCGCGTTCGCGCAGCCGCGTCGCAACTCCCCCTCGGCCCTCCGCGCGCAGCAGGCGACGAGTCTGTTGGATCCGATCAATTGGGCTCGGACGGATCACCCTCAGTGGCTTTCGAATCGGCTGATGCACACCCAGCTACTCGGTCCCTCGCGTTGACTCTCGGGCGATCAACGCCCTTGACCCTGGCCTTCTTCCGCTTGCCGCAAAGCTGCGGGCGCGAGATCCGTTTGTTCGTATATGCCACCTGAGAAGCGCAGCCTGGTTCTCGTGCGCCCAGCCGGCGCTCTCATGGCGCGCGGGCGCCTGTTCGACGCCCTGGAGCAGGCGTTTCCCGTGACATTCGGCGCGGAACCGTCGGGACGACACGACGTCGTCGGCGAGATCGTGATCGGCCCCCCCGGAGAGCTGTCGTCAGGAAGGCGAGGCCCCGGAAAGGCGACCCTGCCCGCGATCGCCTTTCCGGGCGCGCCGGAGTCCTCCACGGCCCGGGAACCGTTCACCCTCCAGCACGCCACCCTCGTGGACCAGCGCGTTCGTGGCATCTCGCTATCGGATCGGTTTGCGGAGCCGCCGTCGGCGCCGCCCGAGGATGCTCAGGAGGTGCTCGGCACCGCGGGACGACAACCCGTGTGGACTGTGTCCCGAGGACCGGCGGCTCTGCAGACCGTACGGTCGGTGCTTCCTGAGCTGAGCCCGAGCGAGGTGCTGTATGCACTCGTGTCGAAGCACCCGCTCAGCGCGATCGCCCTGATCCAGTTCCTGCGCGAGGTGTCGGCGCCAAGCCGTCTCGATCCGCCCCCACTAAGAGCCGCGTTCTTGTTCGATGACCCGAATCTCCGCTGGCGTAGCTACGGCCACATCGACTACAAGCGACTTGTTGCCCACGCCGACGAGCACGGCTACCACGCAGCGATGGCGATGATCCCGCTCGACGCGGGGCGGCCGCACCCGCCGACGGCTGAGCTGTTCAGGCGCCGGGCAGACCGGATCTCACTGGTCGTTCACGGAAATGACCATACCCGGCGCGAGTTGCTCGCACCCCGAAGCGACGCTGCGGCTCTCGCGATCGCCGCTCAGGCGCTGCGCCGGATCGCCCGATTCGAACGGCGCTGCGGGTTGACGGTCGACCGGGTAATGACCCCGCCGCATGGCCTGTGTTCGCAGCAGGTCACGCGCGCACTCGGCGCGGTCGGCTTTGACGCACTCTCCGCGATCCATCCGCTGCCGTGGACCGAGGAGCCGCCGGAGGGTCCGCTGCTCGCCGGATGGCGAGGGGCCGACTTCGTCGCCGGTTGCGCCGTCCTCCCGAGAATCCCGTTCGGCGGGTCCACGGCCGATTTTGCGCTGCGCGCGTTCCTCGACCATCCGCTCATCGTCTATGGGCACCACCAGGACCTCGCGGAGGGTATCGACGCACTGGTCGCGATCGCGGAGACGATCAATCGGCTCGGCCCGGTGCGCTGGATGTCAGTTGGTGAGATCGTGAATTCGAACGCAGAGCGGCGGGTTTCCGGCGCCCGGATCACCGTAATGCCGCTGACTAGGCGGCTTCGCCTGACCGTGCCCGCCGTGGTCCGCGAGCTCGTCGTCGAGCGCCCGCTGGACTCGTTGGATGCCGGCGCGCTCGATGGGTTCTCGATCTCCGGTGGGGGCGACACCGACACCGTCAACCCGTTCGGGAGCGCCGTCTCGATCTCCGGTAGCGGCGAGCGAGCGGTGCAGATCCGGCTCGACGGCCGACATGACGTCGACCCGTGGCGGATCCCCCCACCGCCCTGGCGTCCATGGCCCAAGGTGCGGCGCGCGGTAACCGAGATACGGGATCGAGCAAGCGTTCGCGAGATCGTCTGATCTCGACTGAGGCGGCCTGGCCGACGGTCGACCATCTCGGATCAGAAGCATCAGAGCCAGGCGCGCGTTGATCAACGAGACGACGAGCGCGCGAGATCTGCGTCCGCATGCACGACGTGACCCAGTGGGCTTTGAGGACATGCTTGGACCGGAAACTCGTCGTGGACTGGGAATAGGAACTATGTCGACACTGGAGTGGTGATGCGTCCTGGAGATGTTGCCGGTCCGTCGCTGCACGACGAGGGGGTGTGGTTGAGCGACTGTCCAACCTCGCGGCAGGCCGCGGTGCTGCGTCACCTCCCGCGACGGCGACCATCACGACCGCCGCCCGGCAATAGCCCAAGAGCCCCCACCGCCTCGTCGTCGCACATGCCGTTACTCGTCCAGCGAGATCTCACGGCCCACTCGGCCCGCCTGTACACGCCGGACCCGAGCCGTGGCTGACCGGAAGCCCGAACCAGACACGCCGGCCGATGCGGCGGCGGTGACGCCGAGGGAGTCACTGCGCGCTGCGACCGTCGCTGGCCTGCGGTGGGTCTCGATCGCGCGCACGATCGTCGAACTGATGCTGATGGGCTCGCTCGTCGTGCTCGCGCGGCTGATACCGCCGGCCGCCTTTGGCCCCTACGCCGTTGCCGTGATCGTGCAGGCGCTCGCCCTCGGCATCCAGGAACAGGGCGTGGGCAGCGCGCTCGTGCAGCGACGCTCCGTCACGAGAGCGCACCTCCAGGTCGGCCAAACGCTGGCGCTGCTGTCGGGCCTGGTGCTCGCAGCGCTCTGCTTTGTCAGCGCCCCGGTCGTGGTCGAGCCGATCTTCGGCGCTCCGACGGCCTCCCTGGTTGCGCTCTCCGCCCCTCTGTTCGTCGTCTACGCACTGGGTATCGTGCCGTCGGCTACGTTGCGCCGCAGCCTGTCCTTCAAGCGGCTGAGCATCATCGACGTGCTGAACTCGTTCACGCGAGTCTCGATATCGATTGCGTTGGCCGTAGCGGGTATGGGCGCCAAGTCGATGGTGATCGGCGCGCTCGTGGCGGGCCTGTTCGCAAGTATGGCCGCGTGGGCATGCGCACCCCCACCGCTGCCGGTCGTTCACCGTCGGGAGTTGCGGGACCTGCTCGGATACGGCCTCGCCGCTTCGCTCGCGTCGATCAGCTGGGTGTGCTTCGCCAACTGCGATTACGTGATTATCGGTGCACGGATCGGGACTCTGCAGGCGGGTCTCTACTTCCGCGCCTACAACCTGGCAGTCGAATACCAGAAGAAGATCAGCTCCGTGATGGTGACAGTGGCGTTTCCCGTGCTCGCTCGCACCGCCAATTCCGCAGAGCTGAACGAGCTACGCCGCCGTATGGTCCGCCTGCTGACGCTGATCCTGTTTCCGCTGCTCACGATGCTGGCGATCGTCGCTCCCGTACTGATCCCGTGGCTACTCGGCTCGGACTGGGATCCCGCCGTCGTCCCGACGCAGATCCTGGCCCTCGGTGGTGCCGTCACGCTCGTCATGGACACTACGGGGGTGGTGCTTATGGCCTCAGGTCGCCCGCGCGCGATGCTGGGCTTCGGAGTCGGGCACTTCGTCACGTATGCCACCGCGGTCTGGTTCGTGGCGCCGCGCGGGATCGCGGCCGTCGCGATCGTGGCTGCGGTCGTACACACGGTCTTCCTATTCGTCAGTTACGCGACGATGCTCCATCGCTCGTCGGAGCGCGTGCTGCCGCGGCTGTGGGCCGACGTGGCCCCCGCTGGCGTGTCATCGGTCATCCTCGCGGCGGTGGCGGTGCCTGCCATGCTCGGGCTCTCGGCAACGCATGTGCCGCCGCTGCCAAAGTTGCTGCTCATCGGCTTGACGGGCGGCCTCGTGTATTTGTGCGCTGTGCGCGTCGCGTTCGCCGGAGCATGGAATGAGCTCCGGTCTGGCCTCGCGCTGGCACTGCCGATGGACCGCCTACGCCGATTGTGGCGCCGCCCGGAGCTCGCGGCTGCCCGCTCGGTCGGTTGAACCGGCGCAAGAATCGGGGCGCCCTGACCGTTGCAGTCTCCGAGATGCGCGGAATCGTCGAGCGACCAGCGGCACCCCCTGCGGGCCTCTCAGGCGCAGGTTCTTCGTCCTTGCCCGCGACCGCGCCGCGCGGCCTGACCGTCAGGCTCGGGCAGCGCATCGCTGCGGCGCGTTTTCCCAGGCGCCTGGGACCGCTTCGATCCGCGGCGAAGAAGCTGGCGTGGACCGCGTGCGAGGCGCGCCTGGTACGCACTCCATTCAAATATGCCTACCGCGAGTTGGTCCGGCCCCAGGCTGGTGACTATGAGCTGCGCGACAGCGGTGTCCGCTTTGCGATCCGCCACCGAACAGGCGACGTCGACATCTTCCGCAAGTTCTACGGCTACGGCTATTACGAGTGGCCATTTGAGGTCACCGCCAAACTGCGTCAGCTGGGGCGTCCGATCAACACGCTCGACCTCGGTGCCAACATCGGCTTCTTTGAGGTGCACGCCTGCGAGCAACTGCCGATCGGGCGGGTCGTCGGCTTCGAGCCCGACCCGGCCAACGGAGCGGTCCTCGAGCGCGTCCGCGCCGCGAACGGCGCGAGCTGGGAGATCGTCAAGGCTTGCGCATCCAACCGTGGCGGCTGGGCTATTTTCAGGTCGAATGCACACAACTTCTCAAGGATCGACAGAGACGGCGACTACGCGGTTCCAATGGTCGACGTGTTCCCGTATGTAGCCCAGGCCGACCTTGTGAAGATGAACATCGAGGGAAGCGAGTGGGAGATCCTCCAGGACCCCCGCCTCCGCTCGACCGACGCGGTCTGGATCGTCGAATATCACCGGATTCGAAATCCCGAACCCGACATCACGTCGCTGGCGCGGACCCTGTTTGAACGCAGCGGCTTCGTGACGAAGGGCGCCGTGAGTCACCAGGGGAACGGTCTCATCTGGGCATGGAAGGATCGCGCTGCCTGACGTGGAGGCGAGAGCCAGCTGGTCCGTTGGGATTGGGTGGCAGCGCGCCGGAGCACGCAGCTGAGACAGAAAATGTCGGACGTGATCGCCTCTCCTGATGGCTTCCCCCAGCCGGCCAAAGACACGACTACGGTGGTCGACGAGCCGATCGACCTTACCGTCGTGATTGTGTCGTTCAATGATGGAGACTGGCTCGAGCGATGCCTGCAGGCCGCTTTCGGGCGAGCCGGAGCGATCCGAGTCGACGTCGTGATCGTCGACAATGGAGCAGACGGCGCGCACACTCTTGTTCGTCGCCCTTTTGCGGGTGTTCGCGTGTTGCAGACCGAGAACCGCGGCTTTGCAAACGGCAACAATGTCGCGCTCATGTCGGGCACTGCGCGCCATGTGCTGTTCCTCAATCCCGACACCGAGTTGGTCGAGGGGTCCCTCGCGGACCTCTTGGCCGCACTAGACGATCGCCCTGAGGTCGGCCTGATCGGGGTCCGACAGGTGACAGCCGAGGGGACGCTGTGGCCGACCATCCGTTACTTCCTCAACGTTGGGCGCGAGCTCAACCGAGTGCTCTATGCGCGCGAGACCGAATGCGACTGGACGTCTGGTTCGTTCATGCTGGCCCGCCGCGAGGCGCTTCTGTCGGCTGGATTGTTCGACGAGCGCTTCGTCCTGTACTCCGAGGAACCGGACCGGTGCCTGCGGATCAAGCGCGCCGACTGGAGCGTGCGGCACCTCCCCGAGATGACGATCGTCCATCACGCCGGGAAGGGCGGTACGCGTCCGACTATGACGGAGCAGGATGCGTTCACCCGTCGCCAATACGCACAGAAGCACTTTGGGACGCCACACCGCATCGCGTATCTCGCTGCGGTCGGGGTGGGTCACCTGTTGAGAGCGGTCTTCTACGGCCGCGGGCGAAGCCCCGAGGGCCGGAGAGCGGCGCGACTGGCGTTGCGCACACTGTGCGGACGCGCGGACGCGCCGTTCGGGCCACCTCCGCCCATCGCGTTCCCCCGGTCCAGGCGCCGCGCGGGATGACTGTGAACTCGCAGCAGTCAGGGCGACGTCGTATCAACGTCACGTTTCACGGCGTGGGCCCGCAGACGCGGGCGCTCGAAGCCGGAGAGGACCGCGTGTGGTTGAGCACGGAACAGCTGACCGCAGCCCTCGACGGCATCGTGGGGCGTACCGACGTCACCGTCAGCTTCGACGATGGGAACGTCTCGGACCTCCAAGTCGCGCTTCCAGCCCTGCGCGAGCGCGCCTTGCTCGCAACCTTCTTCGTCGTCGCCGGGAGGTTGGGCAGCCCCGGGTTCCTCGCGGATGAAGACGTACGAGCCCTGGCGGCCGAGGGGATGACGATCGGCAGCCACGGCATGCGCCACCGAAGCTGGCGCCGACTCGGAGACGGAGAGCTGGAGGAGGAGCTGGTTGGCGCCCGTCTGCTCCTCGAGGAGGTCGTTGGACAGCCGGTCACGCACGCCGCAATTCCGTTCGGCGCCTACGACCGGCGGGTGCTGCAGACACTGCGCAGCTATGCGTACCAGCGCGTCTTCACAAGCGATCGCGGCCCCGCTAAGTCGAATAGTTGGCTGCAGGCACGCAACTCGCTTCGTAAGCAGGACGGACAAGCCGAACTCGAGCACATCCTGTGCCCGGCAGTGCCGAGCTGGCGTCAATTCGGCGGCCACGCAAAGCTCTTGGTGAAGCGGTGGCGCTGACGTCGGCGAGCTCCGATGCGCGGCGCTGCGATCCCCAGGGTGCGACGCCCGCGGTGCTGATCGGGTTCGCCGACGCGCTTGCCGCGCCCGAGACGGCATGGAGCCTGCTGGAGTCAGGGTGGCTGGTCATCGCATTCGCGCGGCGTGGCTCGCGTCCATCGTTGCGGCGGTGCCGCGGCGTCCAAATCGTGTATGTCACCCCGCCCGAACGCGACCTCGCCCGGGCGATCGCCGACCTGTGGTCCCTATTGCAGTCAGAGACCTCCTACCGGGCGGTGATGCCGCTGGACGATTCGGCGCTCTGGCTCTGTGACCAGGCGTTCCGCCGCGGGATCGCCGTGCAAGTCGCGGGTCCGACCGGCGCCAACGCCGAGCTGGCGCTGGACAAGCGCCTCCAGCTCGCGGCTGCTGCCGAGGCCGGGTTGCCAGTGCCAACCACTCGCTGTGTCGAGTCGGTCGAGCAGTTGTTGGCTCTATCGGACTTCCCGCTCGCGCTGAAGCCTGCGCAGCCGGTGACGAATCGAACGGGACGCCTCGTGCGCGGCGCCGGCTACGTGTGCGGGAACGAAGCTGAGCTCCGAGCCGTGGCGCGTTCATGGAACGGGACGGAGCCTCTCCTCGCCCAACCGCTGATCTCCGGTGTAGGCATAGGGGTGTTCGGGCTCGCTGAATCGGGGAGGTTGACGGCCCTGAGCGCGCACCGACGCGTGCGGATGATGAACCCTGCGGGTTCTGGCTCCAGTGCCTGCGTTTCGACCAGCGTCGATCCAGATCTCGCCCTTGGGGCTGAGCGGTTCCTCTCGAAGGTCGGCTGGACGGGCATGTTCATGCTGGAGTTCCTGCGCGCCAGCGACGGAACAGCCTGGTTCATGGAGCTGAACGGCCGCACCTGGGGGAGCATGGCATTGGCGAGACGCCTCGGCCTCGAATACCCCGCCTGGGCGATCACCCAGCTAGATGAGCCGAAGATCGCGCCTGCAGTTTCCGTTCCAGAGGGTCAGCTGTGCCGCCATCTCGGCCGCGAGCTGGTCCACATCCTGATGGTCCTCCGCGGGCCCAAGTCGGTGGCGCTGACGCAATGGCCGTCGCGCCGCCAGGCGATACGTGACGTGCTCCGGTTCCGTCTCAGCGACCGTTGGTACAACTGGCGCCCGGGCGACACCTCTCTGTTCATCGCCGACACGCTCGGCACGGTGCTCGCCCAAGTCCATGGCCGGAGGCGGAGGTGAACCGAGTCCGCGTCGCGGCTCACGTCCACTCGGAGTGGTCTTATGACGGCTCGTGGAGCCTGGACCAATTGGCGGCCGCATTCGGACAGCGCGGTTACGGCGCGGTTCTGATGGCGGAGCACGACCGGGGTTTTGACGACGCGAGGTGGTCGGAGTACCGCCGGGCGTGTGCACAAGCGAGCACGCCCGCTATGGTCGTCGTGCCTGGAATCGAATACAGCGACCCGACCAACTCAGTGCACGTTCCTGTTTGGGGTGACATTCCATTCCTCGGCGAAGGGCTCGCGACGGACATTCTCTTGCCACTCGCGGAGCGGGCCGGCGGCCTCGCGACGCTCGCCCATCCGGCGCGGCGCCACGCACTTGAGAACCTCGATCCGGCGCTCCTCAGCCACCTGACGGGGGTCGAGTTGTGGAACCGGAAGTACGACGGATACGCTCCGAACCGCGAGGCCGCCGAGCTGCTCCTGCAGCGTCCCGACCTGATCCCGATCGTCTCGCTGGACTTCCACACCTCACGCCAGTTCCACCCGCTGGCGATGGTCCTGGAGACTGAGGGAGACCCAACGGAAGTCAGCGTGTGTGACGCGATACGGCGGCGACGCGCACATCCCACGGCGTTTGGGGTAACGGCGATGAGCCTCGCCCGAGGACCCGCTTGGCGCGCCATGTGCGGCCTCGAGCACGTCCGACGGCAGGCGGGAAGGCGCCTGCGACGTGTGCGGCGGATCCGCACGAGCAGCACGCAATGAGTTCAGCGGCAGCCGATCGCGACCGTCCAATGCCAGAAACCGGCGCCAGTTCTTGTGTGGTCCCGAACGTCCCTCTCCCGAGCTGAGCGATGAGTCCGCCGCCCCCGCGTCTGTTGATCGTTTCACCCGTCCGTAACGAGGCCGCTCATATCGAGCGCATCGTCCGAGCGGTCGCCGCACAGCAGCTGACACCGGCGCGCTGGATCGTGATCGACGATGGATCCACCGACGCAACGCTCCAGCTCCTGCGTGCGCTCGAACCTCAGGTGCCGTTCATGACCGTCACGGAGCGTTCGGCCGATACGAGCGGCTGCCAAACGCGCGATCGGTTGGCGCAAGCAGCTGCGCCGCGAACCTTCAACGCCGGCCTCTCCGCGCTCGACTGGCGCGAGTACACCCACGTGATGAAGCTGGACGGCGACATCGAGCTGCCGGTCCATTACCTACGAACGCTAATGGAGAGATTTGCAGCCGATCTGCGCCTTGGGCTCGCCGGCGGTGTGCTGGTCGAGCCAACCCCGGAGGGTGGGTTGCGCCCGATCAGAATCCCAGAGCATCATGTGCATGGCGCCCTCAAGTGCTACTCCGGGGAGTGCTTCGCAGCGATCGAAGGCGTCCAGGAGCGTCTCGGCTGGGACACGATCGACGAGACGTACGCGCGGATGCGCGGCTTCCGGACAGTGAGCTTCACCGATCTTGTGTCCATCCACCACCGCCCGATCGGCAGCGCCGACGGCGTGCTGCGAGGACGCGCTCGGCACGGCGAGTGCGCGTACATCACGCACTACACGCCGCTGTGGGTGATGCTGCGATCGCTCAAGGTCGCGTGCATGCGTCCCCGCGTCCTGTCTGGTGCGGCGTTCATGTACGGATACGTGCGGGCGGCGGCCGGGCGTATCGACCGGGTGCCTGATCCGGCATACCGACAGTTCACACAGCGCGAGTTGCGGCGGCGTATGCTGCGCGCCCTGGCTGCGCAGTCGCGGCGAGCAGCCACGATCATGCGCTCATCACCGCGGTAGTCGACGAGAACGGCGGCCGGCGACGAGCCGGTCGACCAGCTGTAGATACGCGAGCCGCTGTCGGTCCCAGGCGATCGCGCGCAGGCGCTCTGAAGCATGTGCCGCGCGCTCGCCGGCCGCGACCGGGTTCGAGCACACGGCCTCGACCGCCGCCGCGAGATCGCCGGGTTCGCCGGGTTCGAAGAGCATCAGATCCTTGTCTGAGAAGTAGCCGGTGATCCCGGGCAGTCGCGACGCCACGACCGGGAGCCCCGCATGCACGTACTCCAGCAGCTTGACCGGGAGCAAGAGCTCGGTGAACCGATCGTTGAGCGTCGGAACGACGCCGATATGGGCCGCTCGCAGCTCAGCGGGGATCGCCTCGAACGGAACTGGTCCCGCTAGCGTGATGCTGTCGGGCGCGATGCTCGCGGCGAGCCCCCGGAGCATGGGCAGATCCTCGCCAGCGCCGCAGACGCGCAACACCGCGCGCGGAGTCGTCTGCGACAGCCGCGCAAACGCCTGCAGCAAGCTCTCGGTCCCATAGCGGTGGGCCAACCCGCCGTGGTACAGGATGCGGATCTCACCATATGCGGGGAGCCCGATCGGAGCTCGTGGGGGACCGAACACCCCCTCGTCGGGGGAGTTCATCACCACGTGGGTTCGGCCGATTCCGACTCCACGCTCTGCCAGACGGGTGCGCGCCTCGTTGGTGACCGTCACGAGACTGTTCGCGAGCGCTGCGCTGAGGCGTTCCTCGATCTTCAGCAGGCGCACGCCCCACCCGTCGTTGGGTCGACCGAACTTGCTCGCGTACAACTCCGGGAATGTGTCGTGGAGATTGAGGATCACCGGAACGCCGCGCAGTTTCGGTGCGATCGCCGCGAACGTCAGCGCGTCGGGCATGTTATGCACCTCAACGAGGTCGAATCCGATCCGCAACTCCAGTGCTGTCAGCACCGCGGCGGCACGCGCGACGAAACGGCCGTAGCCGATGAGGTAACCCTTGGCGCCGCCGGCGGGCTTGTCCCCGCGGACGGGATGGACGCGGACCATGCCCTCCCCGACCCGCAACTCCTCTTGCTCGCCGAGGCAGATCAGATCGACGACATCGCCGCGTTCTGCGAGCGCTTTCGCCTGACGCTGGATTCGCGAGTCGTACCGGTAGTCCGAGAGATGGACCATCGCGATGCGCAGCGGCCGCCGCGAGCCCGAGCCCGCGCCCGCGCCCTCCCTGCCCAAGGACACGAATGCGTCGATGCCGTCCGCTGCGGCCGCTCCACCGCGTTCGGCGGCGACGGCAGCGCGGTCAAGGTGCATGCACATGCAACGCACGACGGCCGCCGGGACTCGCACCACCGCGTCACCGCTGCGTCGCGGGTTGGCCGGCCGGCCTGCCCCGAGGCTGAAAATCGTCTGGTATCGTCGGAGCGATGCGGAGCGCGATGGCTCGTCTATGTTGTGCGGGTCTCCTCGGATCTTGCCTTGCGTTCGGCTTTGGCGTATCCGAGGGCATGGCGAGAACCCGTGCGACCGCGGTTGCGGCGGCGCAAGCCGCACCGTCGGCGTCTGTCAACCCGTGCGGCCTTGTCACGGTGAAGCAGATGCAGAGCCTGACCCACCGCAATGTCAGGAAGCGCACCCTCGCCCCGCTCGGGCCTACATGCATCTACGTCTTCAACGGTTCGCCGCAGGAGGTCACGATCTCCGTCGAGCATGCGAGCTTCTCCCAGCTCACTCGCCAGATGCGGAAGCGGAAGCGTGTCACGGTTCTCCGCCGGCAGGCGTACTGCGGTGAGGTCGGACAGGCCACGCTATATGTGTCGCTCCCGTCAGGCAGGGTCTTGGACGTTGTCGCGGGTTGCTCGGTCGGCCAACGGATCGCGGCGATCGCGGTGGCCCGCCTCGGGGCCTGAGCGAACTGCGTCGAGCGCACCGTCCGGTGCAGGCGCGCCACGTCGGGATGCCCCACCCACCCCGGATGCGACGGGACTCGGCGCAGGTCGGGACGCCATAGCTGCGTTCTCGGCGATGGCTGTCGAGCGGGCCGGTAGGGTAGCGCCCGCGGTGCCCACGCCGCCCGACCGGCCTACGCGCGGACCGTCTGTGTCGCGGGCGCGCGGAACACGGGCGAAGAGTCCCTCGAGCAGGCGCAAAAGTTCGCTCGGCGCCGGCGCGTTGCTCCCGTGACCACACGTCCCTCGACCGGGCCCGCCAGGGTTTGCTCGAGTTAGTCGAAAACGTGAATTCCTCGAGAAGAGGCGGAGAAGCGCGTTGTCCAAAGCAGGGAAGGCTGGACTTATAGGCCGGAGCGGTCTGCGTCCCGCGTTCGCCGGGCACCATGTTCGGGGCGCTTCGATGCGACCGATCCGGTATCCGCTGCTCGCGCTCGCCGTCCTGGTGCTGGTGAGCTTGGCGCTGGGCAGTCCCGCGAGGGCGCTGGCCGACTGCTCGGGCGCCGCAAACCCGATTCAATGCGAGAACGCTCTACCAGGCGACCCGCCGAGCGATTGGGAGGTCAACGGGGTCGGCGACCCGACGATCCAGGGCTTCACGACCTCGATGAGCGTGAACGTCGGGCAGACGATCTCCTTCAAGATCGATACGCCCTCGGCCGCGTACCACATCGACATCCTGCGGCTCGGCTGGTACGGCGGCGACGGCGCGCGCGTGGTCGCCTCCGACATCCATCCGACGGCGAGCCTGCCGCAGACACAGCCCGCCTGCCTGACCGACTCGTCCACCGGGCTGATCGACTGCGGGAACTGGAGTGTGTCGGCGTCGTGGTCGGTGCCGAGCGACGCGGTCTCGGGCATGTACATCGCCCACCTGGTGCGCGATGACTCCCAGGATCCTGGCGGCGACAGCCAGATCCCGTTCGTCGTGCGCAACGACGCCAGCCATTCCGACATCCTCGTGCCGAGTTCGGATGCCACCTGGGAGGCCTACAACGACTACGGCGGCAACAGCCTCTACACCTGCACCGTCGCCTGTCCACCTGGCAATCCGAACGGCTACAAGGCCGCGTATGCGGTCTCGTACAACCGACCGTGGGACGGTGCGCTCCAGACCGATGACGGCGCCTCCTATATCTGGTACGCCGAGTACCAGATGGTCCAGTTCCTCGAGCGCAACGGCTACAACGTCAGCTACACCGACGACGCCGATCTCGACAGCCAGGGCTCGCTGCTCGAGAACCACAAGACCATCCTCTTCAGCGGCCACGACGAGTACTGGTCCGGGCACGAACGAGCCAACGTCACCGCGGCACGCACCGCCGGTGTCAACCTGGCGTTCTTCACCGGCAACGAGGTCTTCTGGAAGACCCGGTGGGCGAACAGCGAGGATGGCTCGAATACGCCCTACCGGACGCTGATCACCTACAAGGAGACCCACTTTAATGCCCGCGTTGACCCGAACGACCCGCCGACCTGGACCGGGGCCTGGGCCGACCCCCGGTTCAGCCCGCCGGCGGACGGCGGTCAACCGGCGAACTCTCTCACCGGACAGCAGTTCGCGATCAATGCCGGCACGTCCGACATAACGGTGCCCTACCAGTACAGCAAGCTGCCGATCTGGCAGAACACGGCCGTGGCGAAGCTCAGTCCCGGGCAGAGCGTAACGCTCGGCGCCGGCGACGGCACGCTCGGCTACGAATGGGACATCGACGCCGACAACGGCTTTCGGCCGCCAGGTGAGTTCGATTTGTCATCCACAACGGCGAGCGGACTGGAAACATTTACCGACTACGGCACCTACACCAACAGCGGATCGGGTGCCGACGGATCGCCAATCACCCAACCCGCACCGCCAGGGTCGACCGAGACCCACAATCTGACGCTGTATCGCGCGTCGAGCGGGGCGTGGGTGTTCGGAGCGGGCACCGTTCAGTGGTCGTGGGGTCTCGACAACAACAACGCGTGGGGTGAGAGCAGCACCGAGCCGAGCGGCAACGACCCGGATCCGAACATGGAGCAGTTCACGGTCAACCTGCTTTCAATAATGGGGGCACAGCCGTCGACCCTCATCTCGGGCCTCGTTCCCGGACCGGCTGCGCCCGCGAGAACCGCGCCGACCTCGACGATCACGAGCCCGACCGCCGGCGTCAATGAGAGCGACGGCAGCTCTCTGACGATCACAGGAACGGCGACCGCCGCGACCGGAGGCGTCGTTGCCGGCGTCGAGGTTTCCACGGACGGCGGCAGCACCTGGCACCCTGCCCCCCTGACGACGCCCGACAGCAGCGGCGTGAACTGGTCATATACCTGGATCGTGCACGGCTATCCGGCGGCGACGATCGAATCTCGCGCCGTCGACGACAGCGGCAATCTGGAGAAGCCATCGGATCCGACGCACGTGAACATCACGTGCCCGTGCTCCCTCTGGGGTACGAACACCAACCCGACGACGGTGCTGCCGGGCGTGGTCGACTCCGGCGACGGCAACTCTGTCGAGCTCGGAGTGGTCTTCACGAGCAGCATCGACTCGGAGGTCACCGGTCTGCGCTTCTACAAGGCGTCGACGAACACCGGTACGCATGTCGGGAGCCTGTGGAGCAGTGGCGGGCAGCTGCTCTCGCAGGCGACGTTCACGAGCGAGACCGGGTCGGGTTGGCAGAGCGTCACTTTCCCCCAGCAGGTGGATATGTCGGCCGGCCAGACGTACGTTGCGGGCTACTTCGCGCCCAGCGGCCACTACTCGGCCACGCCCCAGTGGTTCTTCCCGGAGCCCGCGCCGACCGCGCTCGGCGGCAGCACGGACACGAGCGGGCCGTGGAGCGCGCCCAGCGCCACCGGATCGCAGATCAACGGGCTGTATTCGTATGCGGGCGCGAGCACGTTTCCGCAGAGCACGTCTGAGGCCACCAACTACTGGGTCGATCCCATCCTGAAACCGGCGCCGCCACCGGGCCAGGTGACCGGCGTGGTGGCATCGGCCTCCCAAGCCTCTGCGGTGGTTTCTTGGCCCGCGCCGACCAGCGGCGGGTTCGTCACCACGTACACGATCACACCGTACAGTGGCTCCACCGCCCTGACACCCACGACCATCACCGGGGATCCCGCGTCGACGAACACGACTGTCTCGGGCCTGTCCAACGGCACGACCTACACATTCGTGGTGCAGGCTTCGAACACGAACGGCAGTGGAGCAGCGTCAGCGCCGTCGAACGCGGTGACGCCCGAGGCAACTACGCCGCCGACACAGCCGACGGGTGTGGTGGCGAGTCCGGCGAGTGGTGAGGCGCAGGTGAGCTGGACGGCGCCGGCGAACAATGGCGGGAGCTCGATCACGGGCTACACGATCACGGTGATTCCGTCGGGTGGGTC
>Ga0182024_10010153_pt1 | contig 19285 bp, 13 predicted proteins | sample P32metaG_FD_120480 | JGI IMG/M metagenome (GOLD analysis project Ga0182024, IMG submission 120480) | Permafrost microbial communities from Stordalen Mire, Sweden - P3-2 metaG (Illumina Assembly) | ecosystem: Environmental > Terrestrial > Soil > Wetlands > Permafrost | place: Sweden: Stordalen... | reverse complement strand
ATCCCCGCTGCTCCGTTGGTACCAGTGATCCCCGCAGATGCCCGGTTGGTGCCAGTGATCCCCGCTGCTCCGTTGGTACCAGTGATCCCCGCAGATGCCCGGTTGGTGCCGGTGATCCCCGCAACGGCCATCCCTGCTCGAATGCCAGTACCTGCCAGGGCTATCTGAACTGCCGAATTTCCCGCGTTCGTTGTCGTGCCAAGAATTACGCCCCCAATCGTCGGCTGGATTCCGGTTACCGCGACTATCTCGCCCACCGCAGGCGCAGTCGCGCCGGACTCCGACAAGGCCGCCGTATAATCGACCTTGCTATCACCAATTGATAATCGTCCAAATGATTCGTTAACACCCGTAACAACGCCCGTTTCAAAAACTGGGTCCGCCCCTGCGGAATACGTGCCCAGCGCTTCCACCCAAGCATCTGTCACGGAACCATCCGGCTGTAACGATCCATGCACGGCCACTTTTTCGCCAGCAACTAGACCTGTCGTGTCAGCAATTCGGTAGGACCGCCCGAGCACCGTCACACTTGTTGCCTCCGCTAGATCAAGAGGTCCGACGGCGACGACGTCACCGACGATTTCCGCGTTGGCAGCGCATCCGAGTCCCACCATTAGGAGAGCCGCGATACCGTGTCCGATTGAAGTCGATACTTTAGCCATAGCTCGTTCCCTTAATAATGTCCCGTGCCGTGCCACTTATTGATTGGCCGCCGCCTGAATCTCTGGCGGCGCCGACGCCTCCATGGGCGCGTCATACATGAAAAATTCAACACCGACTCGCTGACCGGTCGATGCTTCCAACTCCGCTTTGCTTGAAGTCATCCATGCATCAAGCGTTTCCAAAAACCGAGTGCCGTCGACCACGAGCCACTCTCGTATAGCGCGACGGCCATCGTTCGAAACCGGAAAATCTGTTTGGACAGAGCGTTCGGCATAGCCGATCGAGGAATCTTCGAGCAGGTTGTGAGTCAAAGTCGCTGCAAGCGCTCCTAACGCGCTTCCCATCCTGGTTATGCGTTCGACGCTAACACCGGCAGGGATATAGGCTCGGTTGGTGCAGCGAACGAAGTCCTGCTCGTGCACTTCGACGCAGCCTGCTGCGAGCAGTTGATCAAGTACCGACTCTGGATCGGTGCCCGGTGCGGACACCGTCACGAGGTCTGCAAAAGTCCGTTGGCGTCCTGACGGAGTAAGCGAGAGATCAAGTGCCACCCCGTAAGGCGTCGAGAACCTTGCGTCCGTATTCCATGCAGTGAGCACTGCAGCAGGAGTCATAAGCGCAGATGCTTTCAACGATCGTCGTTTTACGGCGATGCGCCGCTCCGCCAAGTGCTTCTCAGCCTCCCCGCGAGTCAACCCCGTCATAAGTGCTAGCCGACCAACCGTCGTTGGACGCCCTTCCTTTTGGAGGATCTCAGCCGTGTCGTACACAAAAAGCCGAGCGAGCATTTGCGAGAGATCGTGGTGGGTGGCACCGAAGTTTCTGAATAGCGGCATGAGCGGTCGAAGCACAGCTTCGATCGCGTCAATAACCGCGGCTCCCTGCTCGTCCGTCGTATCCACGCGCCCTCGTTGAGCGTTTCAATTCTTATTACGACGTTAAGGTAAATCTTGGGGGTACTTATGTCAATTCAAAATATGTCCGATCCGATCGAGCTAATACCTTGATTATTGTACCAGTTTTAACATAACGGGTCGCAAAGGTGAGATCTGCGTCGCCTTCCGTTGTGCTACGAACGATGCGCATTGTGGTTAATGTACAACAGGCAGCGATTTCTGGAGGTATGCAACGGGCCTGCAGTTAGATTGATTTGAATTCTCTGGAATTCGGGCCTTTGGATATGCTGCCCTGGCCCCCGCAATCGAGGGACAGGGAGTCAATCAAGCATATGGATGAAAAAGTCATGCCGCCGTGAATGGCGAATGCGCTGTCGAGGATAACTTTCGAAATGCGGTCCTGAGACAGCTAAGGTAAATCGCTCAATATGTAATCTGTCATATGTGCGCCAATGGCAGCGCCGGCCATGGCGATTTGTCCCTACTCGAAGAAGAGAAAAGCCTGTACCCCTGCAACCTTTCTTCTTTTGCCACGATTTTTTGGGAGCTTAGCTCGCTGGCCCAGCCACCGATTACTCATTTCCACCAAGTCGCTGATTTGCGGGCGCATCACGCTAATAAACTCCGAGAAATCCTTATCAGAGATTTCACCGCAGGAAGTTCGATCGGGCCTACCCGCAGCAATCGCAATAAGCGGCTGTCGATTGAAGTTTGCCGTACCAAGAAAGCGCCGAACCGTCCGAACAGAATGGGCAAGTATAAGAAACGAGCTACCGGTGAACACAACGCAATCGTTTAGTCGGGCGACTTTGTCATTACCTATTCTCTCCATCGCATTTGCTTCGCAGCCGAAGTTCACCACGTCGGAAGGTGCATACGTCGGAAAAAACTCACTGGCAAGCGATTGAAACGAGGATTTGCGGCCGGTGATACTCAAGATGGCCGGCCGCCCTGATTCGTCTAAATACCTCGGATGCTCGCCCCATTTGGCAATCATCTCTGCGAGCTGTTGGGCGGCCTCGAGAACAGCCTTCGCGCTATTCATGGACTCCGCATTCCCTGTGACCGCCTTCCGCGCTAATTCCGTCAATTTTGATTTCCTCAGCCCATAGGTCCTTAGCGCGGTCATACATGCAGTAAGAAGCTCAATCGCCAACGCATCGCGGATCGCGAGATCCCGCGAATCGCTCGGCCACTGGTCCTTCAAAAGATGCGGCTCTCGCGTCCCGTTTCTGTTCTCGCGACTTTTTGTTCCTGACACGATTGCCTCCCGTCAACTCTGCTTTGGGCCGCGCTCGGTCTGGTAGATTGTCAACCCCACATTGATTCGCCCCTTTCGTTTTGTCCCCAGAGACCTACTGGCTTCAACCGCTAGTTCATGTTCCATCCCAGCGAGAAACGTCGTAGCACGGCGATTAATAAGATCCCGAATCACCGGGATCCGCGGCAATTCAACCTCTATCACGCGCATGGTTTCGCAAAAGCGACGAGCGTCCGGCTGGTGGATATTGTGTGTCAGAGTCTCCAACAGTTCTCGCGTCCGATGCCCAACTTCAGCAATACTGTTTCGCGTGAATCCATGAACACGAAAGGTGCGGCCGCGCACGCGCAATCTATGCTCTGATAACATTTGCACCAGTCCCGCGCGCCGAAGCTGATCCAAGACGACGCCTGGCGCAACGCTAGGAACATAAGTCGTCGAAAGCGATTGAAAACTCGGATGACTCCCCTTCTCCGGAAGGTCTCTCGGCTTTCCACTACTGTCCAGATACGCGGGATCGTTATACCAAGCTTGTAACAATCGGCTTGCGTGATTGCTCTTGTGCTTTCGGGCCTCCGCAATCTTCGGAGGCTCAGCAAGGATGCGGCGCACAAAATTTCGATGCACACCGGTAACCAATGAAATTCTAACGTCTGACGGCTCTACAGTGCTGGAACTCTGCCGCGCCAACCATTCGCGAGTCTTATGTACGAATACGCCTCGCAACAGGCTCTCTGCCTCCGGGCTTGTCACACCTAATTCAAGTAGCAATTCTACGAGGGGTTCTACAGCCGACATCGCGGCCTGCGCCACGGCAGCTTTGCCGGGAACGGTCACTTCGACACAATTCCTATCGTTGATATAAATCTTGCTGGCAATACACGAGCTGCAAGCGAATTCGCGATATTGAGGCGAATAATGCACATCGTATGCGGTGTCCCTGCAGACTGTCTGCTATAATTATGGCATATCATCCTGCTATAATTATAGCATCAAAAGATTTACAGCAAAATCCGAGAAAGAACTCATATGAACGTTAGGTATTGTGCGGCCACTCCGAACCCGCGAAATATCGATCGGTCGATTGTGACGCCTTCTGTTTTGATCGATTCCCCTGCTCAGTCGCGTGCACAAAAGCCGGCACATTCCATCTCGACCCAGCGTCGGCGCTCATCGGCTACCCACACACGCCCGAGAACGCGCCTCCAGAATGACGAATTTCGCTACTTCATCGACCGTCAGGGACGCCAACATTTCAACTTTCGACAACGGGTCTGGCTGGATCCGTCAGTACAGATGGCCTGCACGGGCGTATACAGCCTCGCGCTTAAAACGCTGGCTGTTAACCTTCTCACGATGGCGACTTGTAAGCGCGACTACCGAGCGGCGGTGGGGCTGACCTCGAGGCGGGCTGTGATGTTGGCACCGGCATTTAGCCGCGAGTGCTTGCTAAGCGCACCCGACCAGGCTTGGGCGCTTCCGAAGGCCAGCATTAGGGCTTGGCTGGAGTCGAGGCTTCGTGCGCGCGCATCCGCACGGCTCAAATGATGCGATGACCCCAGCAGCAGAACAAGAATCCGTGACGATCCAGTGGGTTATAGTCGGCCACTGGTCCGTTGGAGGCCCAGGTATCGCGGCGGTATGGCCGACGCGAGACTGGCGCTAATCGAATCGGATTGCGACGGCCCGAGTAGCCACATCGCCACTGCGCTACTCTGGGGCGTTGGATTACCGATTGGAGCGCGTGATGTCGGAGGATAGTTCGAATCTGATCAACCTGCGCCCAGCGAATTCGCCCAATGCATTCGATCTGCGTCGCATCGGCGCACACCCGGATTACTGGTATCCGCTCGCCTGGTCCTATGAGCTGAAGGCCGGGCGCACGCTCGGGCGCCGCTTCGCCGGGCAACCGATCGTGCTGTATCGCGGTAGCAGCGGACGCGTCTTTGCCCTGGAGGACCGCTGCGCTCATCGACAGGTGCCGTTGCACCTGGGCGTGGTGAGCGGCGATGAACTCAAGTGCCACTATCATGGCTGGACCTATGACTGCAGCGGCAAGTGCGTCGATGTCCCCTATCTCGGCAAGGAGCGCTTGCCCAACGGTGTCAGGAGTTACCCCGCGCGCGAGGTGCAGGGCCTGATATTCGTTTTCCCGGGCGATGCCGAGCTGGCGCAAAGCCGCTTGCCGGCCAACCTCGGCTCCTCCGGTCGCAAGGACTATAAGACCCGACGGCTGAATCGCGAAGTGGCTTGCCACTACAGCTTCATGCACGAGAACCTGTTCGACATGAACCACCAGTTCATGCATCGCAAGCAGATGGGTTCAATCCGCGCCAAATGCATCGGACGACAGCACGGCGAGGATTGGGCGCAGGTCGAATACAGTTTCAGCCGTACCGCCGGCAAACCATCGATGGGCGAGCAGGTCATCGTCGACCTGGTGCGCAAGCGCGGCGAGGGTAAGAAGGACTTCTCCGATCACATGCGCATCCGCACCGATTACCCGAGTCAGAGTCTGCGGGTCTGGATCGGACGCGACATCAAGGACACCAACGATCCGGTGCTGGATGTGTGGCTGGGATATACGCCGCTGGATGCTGCGCAGCGCACCAACCGCACTTACGGCTACCTGTCGGTGAAGAAGCCGCCGGTGCCGGGCCTGATTCACGCGGTGTGGCCGTTCGTGGTCTGGTTTACCGAAAATATCTTTCGCGAAGACAAGGAAATCGTCGAGTACGAACAGAAGGCTTACGACACGCAGGGCGGCGACTGGAACAACGAGGTGTTCCCGGCATTGCGTGACCTGCGCGGCGTTCTGGCGCGCTGCGGCCGCCCGATCGAGCCCTGACAATCGTCCAGTCGCTCAGCGTCGCAGGCGGGAAAAAATCCCCGCCGATCAATACGCTGCCGTGATGCTGGGCATGTGGCGGCGGCCAGCTTGTCGGGGCCGCGGGCAGGGGGTATAAGCGCTGCACCGCCACTGTGCAGGAGTCGCAACCCGCGACCCTGGGGGTATTGCGGCGACGGAGGGTGTCCAGTGCGCATGAGATCCGTTCTCGGCTTATTTGTGGTGGCCACGGCGCTGCTCGCTCCGGCTGCCGTCTGTCTCGCCGCCGCGTCGCCGGCGGCTTCGAAATCCCCCCTGCCCGCCTCCTCCGCCCAACCCGAGTTCGGCGGACAGTGCGCCATGGCGCTGGCCGAGGGCTCGCCCGTGGCGACCGATTGTTCGATCAAGTGGACAGCGCCGGACGGCAAGGTCTACTGCTTTGGCAGCGAGAAGGCCAGGAAGGAGTTCCTGGAAGATCCGCAGGGCAATATCGAACGTGCCCGAAACTTTGTCGCGGCCAGCGAGGTGGATATCAACACCGAGCGCATGCAGCACTTTGAGAGCGGCGACGTGCAGACCTATGTCACCGGCATCATCACCGATACCGCATCGAAGAATGGCGGTGCCTACCCGTTCTTCGATCCGGTCTCTGGCCAACACCTGAAACTGGTGTTCGATCACGTGGATTTTGTTCGCACGCTGGCCGGCTACGGTTTCTTTCCCGATGTCGCGTTCAATGCGCAGGACGATGCGGCCAAGCACTACCTGATCGATTTCTGGATCAAGCCCACGGCGGACAAAAAGCTCGAACTGATCGATACGCGTATTTACAAGGCGCCCAAACGCGACGGCACCGGCTGGATGCTGCAGACCCGGCAGCCGATTCCCTGGTGGTGGATTCCGGCGTCGGAGCATCCGGGCAAGACCGAGCAGACGCGCGGCTGGGAAGTCATGTCGGCGGTGGAAGAGGACATCGTCAAACGCCGCAGCGATAACCACGGCACGGTCAAGCTGACGGATGCCAAGACCGGCGAGCAGGTGGATCTGGATTTCATCGGCACGCACCAGCCGGTGCGGCGCCTGCAGCAGGATGGGCGCTATTTCATGTGCACCGACTTTCGCAAGGCCGGTACCACTGACCAGTACTATGACATCGACTTCTGGGTCAATGAACACGGCGGCAAGATGACGGTCGATGACGTCAAGGTGCACAAGGTCCCTGAAAAGCAACAGGACGGCGGCTATATCCAGGTACCGCGCTACAACTTCGACGATCTGAAGTTCGACGTCGTCCCCTAGCCGCTTGCCCGATCGCGGCGCTACCTTCGCATCAGCCAAGCCAATAACGATAAGGCGACGCTTACGATCAGCATCGTCGTGATCGGAAGGTACAACCTGAAGCCGGGCCGGTCGATGACGAAGTCACCCGGCAAATGGAACAGATGCAGTCGCTGCAACCACGGCCACTGCAGCCCAAGCAGAATGAGCACGATGCCGATGACGATGAGAGGCCTGTTCATGTGCGTTGAGCGAATGACTTAAATTGCGCCACGCGGGACGAAGACGCACTGCATACCCGCCGCCTTGGCCGCCTGCAAGCCCAGCGGGCTATCCTCGAAAACCAGGCACTCTCCTGGAGGCGTATCCAACCGGCGCGCTGCTTCGAGAAACGGATCCGGGGACGGCTTGCCACGCGCGTAATCCTCGACGCAGACCAGCGTATCGAATAGCGCTCGAATCCCAATGGCGTCCAGAGTCATCTCCACGTATTTTCGAAACCCGCCCGACACCACCGCCAGCGGCCTGATCGTGTGCCAGCGCCGCACGATTTGCACCACCGGTTCTATCGGCCTGACCTCGTTGATCGTCTGAAGGAAATATTCCTCCTTGCGGCGGGCGGCACTATGCGTGTCAGCGACCTTCAGCCCGTGCTCATCGCGCAGCAGTTCGATGATCTGTTGCGTCGGTTTACCGCCCAACCGATAGAACAACTCTTCGGATAAGAGCCCGCCATGCTCTTCGACCAGCCGCTTCCAGGCACGGTAGTGCAGCGGCATCGTGTCGGCCAGCGTTCCATCGCAATCGAAGATGTAGGCGCTGAACGCTCGGTCGGGTATTTCCAATTTCATTGAGTGTCCCGTTTCAGATTTCGCGGCATTACCAGGTTAAAGAGTAAGTTCTTCAACGCGGCATGACCTCAGATGATTTACTGTATCGCTGGCCGTGGGAAATTCGATGACTAAGTAGCAGTCCGCTCACGGACGACACATTTCGAACCCCCACCAGGCCAAACCTCGAACGTTCCCTGGCTGTGTGCCATGCTCGACCTGCCATCGGCAAGCGGCACGGCTGATGCGTTGATGGCCCCCTACCCATGCAAGCAACCGGATCGCAGGCGCGACTACTCGCTTGCTGTAAAAATTACAGCTGCGATCCCGGTCACGTTGGCGTGTCGGGCGCTGGAATTGATGCATGCGCCGTGATCCGGTCCTGGCAGAAGAAGTACACTGAATCCCTTTTGCGATACCAAGCAAATCGATGACGGAAAGCTCAGGCTTTGCTCGTCGATCATGGTCCGGTCGACGTGCTGTCGCCACTCCAGGACTCGCTCCATTTTCATGGAGCATCGATAGCGTCGCGTCGGCGCGTGCCGCACCCGACGTGGTCCGCCATCGTGAACGAGATCCCGAACGTGCTTAAGGCTGCAAACACGCGTCTGTCGTCTCTGACACGCGGGTATGGCGATCTACTGCAAGCGCTTCCTGATGCGATGGTGGTGATGAATGAGGGCGGGAATATCGTCCTGATGAACCCCCAGGCCGAGCGACAATTTGGATACCAGCGTGATGAGCTGATCGGACAAGAACTCAGGAAGATCATTCCTGGCGGCTTCTGCTCACGACTGCTGGCTGAAAGCCAGCGATTCGTAGCCGACGCGCTGGCGCAGCGCACGCCAGCCGGGATCGAGCTCATCGGCCAACGCAAGGATGGTACGAAGTTTCCGATCGAGATCACGCTAAGTCAGCTCGACGACGCCGACGGACTTGTGGTGGTGGCAGCAATCCGCGACATCAGCGTACGAAAACGGGCCGAATATCAGCTGCGCGCAAAAGAACTTCAGTTCTCGATGATCTACGACAACACGCACGAGCTCATGTTTGTCATCAGTGTGAAGCCGAATGATCAATTCCGCTTCATCTCGGTGAACCGCAGCTTCACCGAAGCGACCGGCATCCCACAAGATCAGATCATAGGAAAACTGGTCCAGGACATCATCCCGCAACCTGCATGGGCGCTGGTTCTTGGGAAATACAATGAGGCCATTCGAAGCAGGCGGTCTGTTCACTGGGAGGAAATGTCCGACTATCCCTCCGGCAGGAAAGTGGGCGAAGCCACGGTCGCGCCGGTGTATGACTCGAAGGGAAACTGCACGCATCTGATCGGCACGGTTTACGACATCACCGAGCGCAAAAAAGCCGAGGACAGGATCGCCTACCTGATGCGCGTATACGCGATGCTAAGCAGCATCAACACGCTGGTGGTGCGTGTGCATGAGCGCAATGAGCTGTTTAGTGAAGCGTGCCGTATTGCGATCGCGCACGGCTTTCGCATGGCATCAATAGTCATGGTCGATCCGAGCACAGGGAAGATGGTCCCGGCCGCCTCGGCAAGCAAGGACAAGGAGCTCATGGCTGCAGTCGAAGATATTTTCTCATCGACTCAAAGTTCGAAGACCCTGGTCGGACAGGTGATCAGTGAGAGGAAACTCGTCGTATCGAACGATTCGCAAAACGACCCCCGGGTGTTGTTCGGAAAAAGATACGCCGAGTCCGGCGTGCGCTCGCTTGCATTATTCCCCCTGATAGCTTCGGACGAAGCGATAGGCGTGCTCGCGCTATACGCCGGCGAACTTGAATTCTTCCACGACGAAGAACTGAAGCTATTGATCGAACTTGCCGGAGACATCTCGTTTGCGCTGACAAATATCAACCAGCAGGAAAAGTTGGCCCTGCTGGCTCGGATCCGCGCGGTCTCCAGCGCGATCAACGCCGCCATCATTCGCGTCAATGACCGCGGGGCACTATTCAAGGAAGCCTGCCGGATCGCGGTCGAGGTGGGCGCATTCAAGATGGCGTGGATACGCGAGATCGACTCGCAAACTCTGGAGGGCAAGGTCGTGGCCCGCTGCGGCGGTGAGGACGCCTACGTAGACCAACTAAGGCTCATCGCGCGCGAGGACTCGCCCGACAGTGAGCGGCCTGCCAGTCGCGCGTTGCGGCTGTTGCAACCCGTTCTGTGCAACGACGTGGCGACAGATCCCTCGGTGAGCCGGTATCGGGACGAGTACCTGAGTAGGGGGCACAGGTCGCTAGGATGTTTTCCACTGCTGGTGACAGGGCGGCAACCGGCAGTCATTTCGCTGTTCGCGGGCGAGCCCAATGCCTTCGACGATCGGGAGACGGCGCTGCTGCTGGATTTGTCCGCCAATATCAGCTTCGCGCTGGAAAACATCGATCGACAGCAGAAGCTCGTCAATCTCGCCCGAGTCCGTAACCTGTCCGGCGAGATCAACGCCGCGATTCTTCGCATTCATGACCGCGACGAGCTTTTCCGGGAGGCGTGCCGGATTGCCGTGGGGGCGGGCGGCTTCAGTCTGGCGTGGGTCGGTGTCGTCGACCGCGAGGCGATGCTGCTGAAGCCGGTCGCGTGGGAGGGTCTGGGACAGGATTACATCGAACGCATGCCACTTAGCTTGAATGAGGCGGATCCGGAGAAATTCGGGTTGACCTGTCGCGCGGTGCACGAGAAGAGGCCGATGATCGCCGACGACATGCAGAAGGATGCGCGCGTTCAGATGCGCGCGGATTCAATCCAACGCGGCTTTCACTCATTGGTCACGCTGCCTTTGGTGGTGGCGGACACGGTGATCGGCGTGCTGGTCCTGTATGCGAACGAGATAGGCTTTTTTAACGAGAGCGAGATGAAGCTGCTGCTCGAGCTGGCAGCCAACATATCGTTCGCGCTGGACCACATCGCCAAGGCGGAAGAGCTCGATTATCTCGCCTATTACGATGTGCTCACCGGCCTGGCAAATCGCAGGCTGTTTCTCGAGCGGCTGGCACAGTACATGCGCAGTGCGACCAGCGGTGGGCACAAACTTTGCCTGTTTCTCATCGATCTGGCGCGTTTCAAGAACATCAACGATAGCCTTGGTCGGCCCGCCGGCGACGCGCTGTTACGCAAGGTGGCGGAGTGGCTAACGCACAGAGCGGGAGACGCCGGGCTGCTGGCGCGCCTGGGGTCGGACCATTTTGCCGTGGTGCTGCCGGTGGTGACGCAGGATGGCGACGTGGTACGGCTGATGGAAAAGACGATAGCGGCGTTTTTGCTGCACCCATTTCGCCTGAATGATGCTGTGCTCCGGGTCTCTGCCAAGGTTGGTGCGGCATTGTTCCCGGATAATGGAATCGACGCCGACACTTTGTTCAAGAACGCCGAGGCGGCATTGAAAAAAGCCAAGGCGACCGGCGAGGCATATCTATTCCACACGCAGAAAATGACCGAAATGATCGCCGGTAAGCTTACGCTGGAAAACCAGCTGCGCCAGGCATTGGAGAACGAGGAATTCGTGCTGCATTACCAGCCCAAGGTGAACCTTGCGAGTGGTAAGCTCACCGGCGCCGAGGCGCTGATCCGGTGGAATGATCCGCGCATGGGATTGGTCCCCCCGGGCCAGTTCATTCCGATCCTTGAAGAGACCGGACTGATCCATGACGTCGGGCGTTGGGCGCTGCGCCGAGCCATCGCCGACCACCTGCGTTGGCGCCGTGAGGGGCTTGCATCCTTGCGCATCGCGGTGAACGTGTCAGCACTGCAACTACGCAATCGCCGATTCATCGACGAAATAACTCAGGCCATCGCCGTCGATGCACAGGCAGCGGCCGGCTTGGAACTGGAGATCACCGAAAGCGTGATCATGGAGGACATTAAGGGCAATATTGCCAGCCTGCAGGCAATCCGCCGCCTGGGCGTCAAGATCGCCATCGACGACTTCGGTACCGGCTTCTCCTCACTCAGTTACCTCGCCAGGCTGCCGATAGACACACTAAAAATAGATCGCTCGTTCGTGGTCGATATGACTGTCGCGCCGGAAGGCTTGGCGCTGGTATCGACCATCATCGGCCTGGCGCATTCGCTCAAGCTCAACGTGGTGGCGGAAGGCGTCGAAACCGAGGAGCAATCGCGCCTGTTGCGGCTGATGAATTGCGATGAAATGCAGGGTTTCCTGGTCAGTAAGCCACTGCCATGCAATATCTTCGAAGCAAGATACCTGACCCCGACCGCAGTCAGGGTGCAATCGTAGACGTCCGCTGGTGGCCGCCTCGCCAATTAGCGAGTCTGTGCGTGGCCATTTGGTTCAGCCCGCCGGGCATTCACCGGCGTCAGTGTAATCGGCATCGGCCGGAAACAGCGCCATGAGCGTTCGCATCACCCCATTGGTCCAGCCGAAGCCATCCTGCAGCGGGTACTCGCCGCCGCCGCCGCGGCGGCCGATATCGATCACATTGTATTTCTCGACCAGTTTGCCGCTGTCGCGGTAGAGGTCGTTGACGATGCTCATCCAGCGGCAGGCGATCGTCTCGGCGAGCGCGTCCTGCCGATAGCGCCGCAGGCCTGCGATCGCAATCCATTGCAGCGGCGCCCAACCGTTGGGCGCGTCCCACTGCTCGCCGGTTGTTAGTGTCGTGGTGACGATGCCGCCGGGCTTGAGCAGCTGCGTGTCGGTGCTGGCCGCGACGGCAGCGGCCTGGACCTGGGAAGCAAGCCCGACGAACAATGGATACAGCGTGGCGGCGGAAAGCGACGCCAGTCGGCGTTGCTGCGGCCAGTGGTAATCCAGATACGCACCGCTGGATGAGTCCCACAGGTATCGATCAATGGCGGCTCGCCGCGCTGCTGCGCGCCGGGCAAACAACCTGACACAGGCCGCCTCGGCCTGACGCTGGCAGCCGTCGTGAATCGCATTCTCAAGCCCATACAGCAGGCTGTTCAGGTCCACCGGCACGATGTCAGTGGTATCGATGGTCGCCCGATTGCTGGCATCGGCGAGCCAGCGCGAGCTGAAGTCCCAGCCGCTTTCGGCGGCGGCGCGTAGATCGCGATACAGCTGGCGCGCCGGGCGAGCGCTGCGGCTCGCCAGCTCGCTGTCCTCGCGATACGACTCATCGCGCGGCGTATCCAGATCGTCCCAGTAGCGATTCAGGATCGATCCGTCGGCCAGTGCGACCACGCGCCGTTGAGCGCTGCCGCGCTGAACGGTATCCGAGCCGTCCATCCAGAACGCGTATTCGCGCTTCAGCTGCGGCAGGTAGCGCGCGTAGGCGCCGGCCGGATCGTCAGCTGACAGCAGCGCGACCATCGCGAAGAAGAACGGCGGCTGCGAGCGGCTCAGGTAATAGCTGCGCGTGCCGTTCGGGACGTGATCGTAGCGGTCGATCAGATAGGCGAAATCGCGCACCATGTCCTGGACCAGATCGTGGCGCCCGCTCTGATCCAGACCGAGCATCGTGAAATACGAATCCCAGTAGTAGATCTCACGGAAGCGCCCGCCCGGCACCACGTACGGCGCCGGCAGCGGCAACAGCGAGGCAAACGCGGGCGCGCTGGTCGTGCTCCTGGTCAGGGTATTCCAAAGTTCGTCGATATGGCTCGCGATCGGGACCTGCCCGGCTGGCGACGGCGCAGTGCTGGCCGGCGACGGCAGCGCAAAATGCGCGTCGGTAAAACGCTTGAGTGCCTGCGGTGACGTCGGGCGAGAGGCATGGTATTGCGCCAGGATTTCATCCGGCGGCGCATTGGGCACGGCATCAGGGAAGGCCTTGCCATCGGGGTAAATCGCCGCGGATTGCACCGCGACGAACAGGTCCTTGAACAAGCGCTGCGGTGGCGGCGGAAACGCGGCGTCGCCCGATGCGCCGGTCGGTGTCACGGCCGCCGGCAGCCAGACCAGCGCCAGCACCGCCAGCACGGCACGTACCAACGCTGCGCCGATGGATCGTCGCGGGCACTTCAGTCGGACGCTCACCGCGCGGTACGATCCCCCTGGTCGAATTTCGACGCTAGTCTACCCCGCCGTAGCGGAATGTTGAACGCCGCATCGCACGGGCCGTGGCACGAGGTAATTTCCTGGAGATCGCCATATGAAAGCGCTCGGCAAAGTTCCGCAAGGCGCGCGGCTGGAACGCATCGGGGCGTCGCCGCGCTGGGTGGGCGACCAGTTTCGTAACCTGCAGCCTATCCTGCCGGGCCTGCGCGACCCGACGGCATCGATGCCAACGCTCAGCGAGTTCATCTGCGGCGGCGAGCGGCGCGTGCCGCCGCAACCGTTGCCATCGATGAATCCGCTCGAGACCTGGTCGCGCCCGCCCGCTAGCGGGCTGCGCGTCACCTGGCTCGGCCATTCCACGCTGCTGATCGAGATCGACGGCCTGCGTGTGCTGACCGATCCGGTGTGGGGACGGCGCGCATCGCCCTCGTCGCTCGCCGGACCCAAGCGCTTTCAGCCGGTGCCGGTGGCGCTGCGCGCGATGCCGCCGCTGGACCTGGTGCTGGTGTCCCACGACCATTACGATCATCTCGATTACCCGACGATCCGCGAACTGGCGGCGCACGATGTGCCGTTCGTGACGTCGCTTGGCGTCGGAGCGCACCTGGAATTCTGGGGAGTGCGGCCCGAGCGCATTGCCGAGCTCGACTGGTGGGAGTCGCACCAATTGCCGAACACCGCTCTCACGGTGACCGCCACGCCGTCGCAGCATTTCTCCGGCCGCGGCCTGAAGAACCGCAATTCCACGCTGTGGTCCTCGTTCGTCATTCGCTCGCAGCGCCACGCCGTCTTTTTCAGCGGCGATACCGGCCTGACGATGGAATACCGGACCATCCGCGAACGACAAGGTCCGTTCGACCTGGTGATGCTCGAGGTCGGCGGGTTCCATCCTGCCTGGGGCGATATGCACCTGGGACCCGATCACGCACTCGAGGCCCTGGCGCTGCTGGGCGGCGGCCCGTTCCTGCCGATACATTGGGGTACATTCAGCCTGGCGATGCATGCCTAGGATCAGCCCGCGGAAGTGCTACTGGAGCTGGGGTCGAAGACGGGAGCTCAACTGGTGATGCCTCGGCTGGGCGAAGCAGTGGAGCCGGCCCACGCGCCAAGCGCGCAGCCGTGGTGGCGTGTGGTCGACACGCCGGTGCGAGCGCCCGCTGCCGACACCTCGGCCGCCATCACATTGCCCAAAGGGATGCCCTGGCCGCTCGACTAGCACTGGCGTTTCGCGCCGGCGGCGCATAGCCGGTCCAAAGCGGGATTATGTCAGCTTGAATTTGCCGATTGCCCGCTACCGGGTGTGACTGTGGCCTCGCCGTGATGCTGCCGGGCAGGACAGGGACGGGTTCGGAAATCGCCGCGGCAAGCCAGGCTTAGACGCCGCTCAAGTTGGCAGGGCCGTTGCCGTTATATAGAGACATTCCCCGACTGCCCGCGGTCGGTGCGGACCGTGATGGGCATGTCTGGCAACCGTACTTCAAGACAAGGATCGTAGTTATGAAGCTCAAAACACTAGTGACGCCGCTGCTGGCCGTCTCGCTGCTCCTGGCCGCCGCCGGCGCCCAGGCCGGAAACGCGACCGCGGATGAGGCTGTCGCGATGGTCAAGAAGGGTGTGGCCTTCATCAAGGCGGAAGGCGTTGAAAAGGGCTATGCGGAGATCACCAACAAGCAGGGCCGATTCGTGGACCGTGACCTGTACCTTGTGGTCTACGGCCTCGACGGGACCGTTCTCGCCCATGGCGCCAATGACAAGATGGTCGGCAAGAACCTGATCGACCTGAAGGACATCGACGGTAAGGCATTCGTGAAGGAACGGGTCGAGCTGGGTCAGACCAAGACCTCGTTTTGGCAGGACTACAAGTTCACCGACCCGGTGACCAAGAAAGTCGAGCCGAAGACCACCTATTGCGAGCGGCTTGACGCGACGGTGGTGTGCGGCGGGATCTACAAGTAACCCCGGCGCATCCAGCCGACTGTCGTGATGAGCGTGCCATGAAACTCGGAATCAAATTGCTCGCAGCCCCGCTGTTGACCGCGTTCGTGATGCTCGGCGCCGGTCAGATCGATGCAGTGCTCTCGGCGCGCAATGCCGCCGCCGAGCGCAGCGCCGAGCAGGTACGGCTGCACGATCTTAAAACCGTGTCAGATCTGCAGGACCAGCTGAGCCTGACTCACGCCAACGTATACCGCACGCTGACGCTGATGCCGTCGCTGGACGACAAAAAGGTCAAGACGGTTCGCGCCGACGTCGGACAGCAGCTCGAGCGCATCAAGCGCAGCTTCGCCGCCGTCGCCGCGGGCTATCCGAACGATGCGGCGCTTCAGACCAGCATCGCGCATGTCGGCGAAAACGTCGATAAGTACAAGAAGGAGACCGACGCGGCGATCGACCTGTCGTCGGTGGATCCCAACACCGGCGTCGCCGCGATGCAATCCGCCGACGTGACCTTTTCCGAGCTCGCCCAGCACGCAGGCGAAGCCGTCACTCACATCGACGAGACAAGCGATGCGCAGGCGCAGGCTTCCGCGATTCGAACGACGCATCAGAACCTGCTGTTCGCCGCGATCGCGGTGATGATGGCAGCGGCGGCGGTAGGCGTGTCGTGGCTGCTGCAGCGCCAGCTGGTCGCCGATCTGGCCGATGCAGGCCGGATAGCCAAGCGCGTGGCACAGGGACGACTCGACGCCGTGCCGACCAGCACCCGACAGGATGAGGTGGGTGACATGCTTCGGGCGCTGTCGAACATGACGGTCGAACTGAACGCTACGCTGCGCACCGTGCGTGACTCGTCGGCGTCGGTGCACACCGCCAGCGTTGAGATCACGCGCGGCAATTACGATCTGTCTTCGCGCACCGAGGAAACCGCCAGTTCTCTGGAACAGACCGCGGTGGCGATCAAGGAGTTCGGCGATTCGATCATGCAGACCGCCGAGTCCGCCCAGCAGGCGCGCGAGTTCGCCATCTCCTCGGCCGATGTGGCGCGGCGCGGCGGCCAGGTGGTCGCGCAGGTGGTCTCGACCATGGATGAGATCCGCGCCAATTCCAGGACCATCGGCGATATCGTCGCCACCATCGATAGCATTGCTTTCCAGACCAATCTGCTGGCATTGAATGCCGCGGTCGAAGCTGCACGCGCCGGTGAGCAGGGCCGCGGCTTTGCGGTGGTCGCCAGCGAGGTGCGCAATCTGGCGCAGCGCAGCGCCGACGCCGCCAAGCAGATACGGACCATGATCGTGGCCAGCGTCAACCGGGTCGAGTCCGGTGCCAAGCTGGTCGATGACGCGGGCAGCACGATGACCGACATCGTCGTGAGCGTGCAGCGTGTGTCGGACATCATTGCCAAGATCAGTGAGGCGGCGGCGGAGCAGACCCGCGGCATAGGCCAGATCAATGGCGCTGTCGGTTCGCTCGAGCAGATGACCCAGCAGAATGCGGCGCTGGTCGAGGAATCGGCGGCGGCCGCCGACATGCTCAAGGATCAGGCGTCACGGCTCGACGCCGTGGTGCGACACTTCGCGCTCTCCGAGGGCGCCGATGCCACCGGGGGCGAGCAGCCGAGATTCACCGACGCTGGCCGTGTATCCAGGGACTGGAACCCCGACAGCGCCGCCGATGCAGCCTCGCCCGCCGAGTCGCCATCCGACTGGAGCCGCCTGGCCAAGGCCTCGTAACTTGAGCTGCGCAGCAGGCACGATGCTGCATCGCAGCAACTGTGACCAGCCTGCCACTGCAGCGCCCGTGCGCCTGGCATTCGGATCGTGCCCCCGGGGCGCAAACGCTGGCCGCCGAAGTACACTCGCGGCTATTACCCCGGTATCGAGACCTTCATGCGGGCCAATCGGAGCGGTGATCTGAAGCGGCTGAGTGCGCTCGGCGACAGCGTCGCGCAGCGGGAATCACACCGATGAGCGAGGCGGCGCTGGTGGCGGGCGACTGGGGCACGAGCCATCTGCGGCTGTTTCTGTGCCAGCACGACGGCAGCGTGATCGCCACGCTGGATGGCCCGGGCGCCCCGCAGGTGCACGGCAACTTTCCCGAGACGCTGGATGCACTGCTGCGCGGCTGGAGGCGCGAGCACGGCTCGCTGCCGGTGGTCCTTTGCGGCATGGTCGGTTCCAGTCTCGGCTGGCGCCAGGCGCCCTACCTGCCCTGCCCCGCTCGACCGGAGCAGATCGCGCAGGCCTGTGTCGAGTTGCGCGACGGTCGGGTGCATATCGTTCCCGGGCTGTCGTGCCGCAACCGGCTCAACGCCCCGGACGTGCTGCGCGGGGAGGAAACGCAGATCCTGGGCGCGCTGCGGCTGAACCCGGCGCTGTCATCCGGCCGGCAGCTGCTGTGTCTGCCCGGTACCCACACCAAATGGGTGCTGCTCGAGGACGGCAGTGTGCGCGAATTCCTGACCGCCCCGACCGGCGAACTGTTCGGCGTGCTGTGCGAGCACAGCATCCTGGTCAACGATGAACGCCAGCGGCAGGATCTGCATGCCGCGAGCGATGGGCCGGCCTTTGACCACGGACTGATGCAGATTCAGCGCTTCCCGGCCGCCGGTCTGCTGCATCGGCTGTTCGAGTGTCGCAGCCGCCGCCTCACCGGCGACCTGCACTCCGACGAGGCGATGCCATTGCTGTCCGGCATGCTGATCGCCAGCGACGTACAGGGCGCTGTGCGCCTGTTCGCCGCGCCTGACACGAGGACCACGGTGCAGCTGATCGGCGCCGCCCGCCTCACCACTCTGTACGCCCGGGCGCTGGTGTCGCAGGACTGTGATACCAACGTCATCGATGGCTCGCTGGCGTCGCTGAACGGCCTGTTGCAGGTACATCGGCTGCTGTCGCAACAAGCACTCCCCGATGAACGCTGATTCCCCGCCCGGCGAACCGACGATCGTTGCGATCCTGCGCGGCCTCACGCCGGCACGCGCCGCCGACGTGGCCACGGTGCTGCACCGGGCCGGCATCCGCATCATCGAGGTGCCGCTCAATTCGCCCGAACCATTTACCAGCATCGCAATACTGGCGGCGCTGCAGCTCGCCGATTGCCTGATCGGCGCCGGCACCGTGCTGGGTGCGCAGGAGGTACAACGCACGCATGAGGCCGGCGGCCGCCTGGTGGTGGCGCCCAATTGCGATCCGTCAGTGATACGCGCCGCGTTGACTCTCGGGATGCGAGTGATGCCGGGCGTGGCGAGTGCGACCGAAGCCTTCCAGGCGATCGCTGCGGGCGCCTGCGAACTGAAGCTGTTTCCGGCGATCAGCTACGGCCCGGCGCATCTGCAGGCACTCAGGAGCTTGCTGCCGGCATCGGTACGCGTATTGCCCGTCGGCGGCATCGGCGCCGCCGACATCCCGGCGTGGCTGGCGGCCGGCGCCGCCGGCTTCGGCTTCGGCTCCGAGCTGTTTCGTCCTGAGTACAGCCTGGAGCAGATCGATGCTCGCGCTCAGCGCCTGATGCGCGCGCTGGCAGACGCACGCGCACGACCATGATGAACCGGGAGGAACCGCTGTGACCTTATCGACCATCGACACCGT
>Ga0182024_10010152_pt1 | contig 19286 bp, 15 predicted proteins | sample P32metaG_FD_120480 | JGI IMG/M metagenome (GOLD analysis project Ga0182024, IMG submission 120480) | Permafrost microbial communities from Stordalen Mire, Sweden - P3-2 metaG (Illumina Assembly) | ecosystem: Environmental > Terrestrial > Soil > Wetlands > Permafrost | place: Sweden: Stordalen... | reverse complement strand
CCTCGGGCTCGAGCGCCTCGGGCTCGAGCGCCTCGAGCGAGGAGACTCCGACCGCCAAGGCCGCGAACGTCGCCTCCGCGGAGGCCTCCGTCGACAGCGCCGAGGCCTCGGTGACGAACGCCCAGACCGCGCTCGATCAGACCCATCTGTACGCCCCCGCCGGCGGTACGGTGGTCTCGGTGGCGAGCATCTCAGCGGGGGACAGCGTCTCGGGTTCGAGCTCGGGCACGGGCACGGGCAGCTCCTCATCGTCGGGGTCCTCGAGCTCCACCGGCTCCTCGAGCGCCGGGACCGGCGCCACCAGCGCGGGGAGCCTGGGTGGCTCGAGCGGCTCGTCGGGCAGCTCGAGCAGCTCCACCAGCTCGGGGCTCGTGGAGATCGTCAACACCAACACGCTGACCATGACCGTGGCCTTCAGCGAATCCGACGTGAGCAAGGTCAAGGTCGGACAGCCCGCCACAGTGACCCTCGAGGCCCTGACCGACGTGGAGCTGGGCGCCCACGTGACGTCGATCTCGACGCTGGGAACGACCAGCAGCAGCGTGGTCAGCTACGACGCGACCCTCACCCTGGACCAGCGCAACAGCCAGGTCAAGCCGGGAATGAGCGCGTCCGCGTCGGTGGTCACCGGCCAGGCCCAGGGGATCACGCTGCCCAACAGCGCGGTCACCGGGACCAGCGCACTCGCCGACGTCAATCTCCTGAAGAACGGTAAGACGGTGTCGACCCCGGTCGTGGTCGGGCTCAGAGGCGACAGCCGCACCCAGATCGTGAGCGGTCTGAGTGCCGGCGACCAGGTGGTGGTGACCACCACCCTGCCGTCGCTGAGCTCGAGCTCCAGCTCCAGCTCCTCGGGATCCAGCTCCAGCGGGACGCTGGGCGGCACCAGCGCCCTGGGCGGTGCCGGCCGCTTCGCGGGCGGCGGTGGCTTCGCCGGTGGCGGCGGTGGATTCGCCGGGCGAGCCGCCGCCGGCGGTGGGGTCGCCGGAGGCGGATGATGGCCGCCCGCCCGCCCGTGATCGACCTCCAGGAGGTCACCAAGACCTACCAGCTGGGTGAGATCTCGGTTCACGCGCTGCGCGGCATCAGCGCCACCGTTCAGCGCGGCGAATACGTGGCGATCATCGGCGCCTCGGGCAGCGGCAAGAGCACCCTGATGAACATCCTGGGCTGCCTGGACCTTCCCAGTACGGGGATCTACCGCCTCGATGGCCTGGACGTCCGCTCGGCCGATCAAGACGACCTTGCCGATCTGCGCAATCACGAGATCGGCTTCGTGTTCCAGAGCTTCAACCTGATCCCACGCACGCGGGCTCTCGCCAACGTCGAGCTCCCGCTCTCCTATGCCGGGCTGCCCCGAGGCGATCGCCGCCGCCGGGCCCTGGGCGCCCTGCAGGAGGTCGGGCTCGAATCCCGCGTGCACCACCTTCCCTCCGAGCTCTCCGGCGGTCAGCAGCAACGGGTGGCGATCGCCCGCGCACTGGTGACCAACCCGGCGATGATCCTGGCCGACGAGCCGACCGGCAACCTGGACACGACCTCCACGCGGGAGATCCTGAGCATCTTCGAGCGCCTCAGCGAGGAGGGCCGAACGATCATCCTGATCACCCATGAGCAGGAGGTCGCCGCTCACGCCGACCGCGTGATCGAGCTCAGCGACGGACTGGTGGTGGCCGACAAGCCCAACGTCCTGGCGGAGCCGGCACCGTGAGCGAGACGATCAGGGTCGCCCTCGGCGGTCTGGGCGCCAACAAGCTGCGCTCGGGTCTGACCGTCCTCGGGCTGATGATCGGCGTCGGCTCGGTGATCATCCTGGTCGCGGTCGGCACGGGCTCCTCGGCGGCGGTCCAGTCCCAGATCGAGGCCCTGGGATCAAACGTGCTCCTGGTCAGCTCCACCCCCACGCTCGGCGGTCTGCGCGGCGGGGGTGCGACCAACCCGAACCCGCTCACCGTGGCCGATGCCGACGCCCTGCAGAACAGGTTCACAGCCCCCGACGTGGCCAGCGCCTCGCCGGTGGTCAATGCCAACGGGGTCACCCTCACCTACAACGGGACCACCTATTCGCCCTCCTCGTTCGTGGGCACCACGCCGAGCTACCAGACCGCTCGGGACTACACGATGTCCAGCGGCTCGTGGTTCACCGCCGCTCAGAACAACCAGCATCAGCGGCTTTTGGTGGTCGGCCCGACGGTCGTCAGCGAGCTGTTCAGCGGCGCCGATCCAGTCGGGGACACGGTGCAGGTCAACGGGACCAACTTCGAGGTGATCGGCGTCACCAACTCCAAGGGATCCAATGGCTCCACCAACCAGGACGACGTCGCCATCGCTCCCCTGACCGCAGTCCAGGACACCCTTACCGGCTACGGCTCCATCAGCTCGATCACCGTCCAGGCCAAGTCGCGCCAGCAGCTGGCCGCCGCGCAGACCGAGGTCACCGACATCCTCAACCAACGCCACCCCATCACCGGCAACCAGACGACTTCCAGCTTCGAGGTCGTCAACCAGGGATCGATCCTCCAGGCATCCAGCTCCACCAGCGGCGTCTTCACGACGCTGCTGGGCGAGGTCGCCGCGATCTCCCTGCTCGTGGGCGGCATCGGCGTGATGAACATCATGCTGGTGTCGGTGACCGAGCGCACTAGAGAGATAGGCATCCGCAAAGCGGTCGGCGCCCGGCGCAGCGACATCCTGATCCAGTTCCTGGTCGAGGCCGTGCTCGTCTCGGTGTTCGGGGGTCTGGCCGGAGTGATCGCGGGGATCATCGGCAGCCAATTCAAGATCGCCGGCGTGCAGCCCGTCATCGCCCCCTACTCGGTTGGCCTGGCATTCGGGGCGTCGGTCCTCATCGGACTCTTCTTCGGCACCTATCCCGCCGGCCGCGCGGCCTCGCTGCGCCCGATCGAGGCCCTGAGATTCGAATGACCAGTGGACGAAGCCCGCGCCGACCCCTGTCAGCCCGTACACCCCGGAAGAGGCCCATGAACACGATTGCCTACGACCGCTCCGAGCCCGAGTTCGACCAGGACGGGAGCGAGTTTCAGGATCAGCCCCTGCCTCGGCGCCCGCGGCGCAACTTCTTCAATCGGCGCAGCGCCGCCCTGGTGGCGCTCCTGACCTGTGCCGCGGGCTTTTACGCCGGCGTCCGGGTCGAGAAGGGACAGATCGCCAGCACGCCGGTCACGCTGGGGGCCTCGGGATCCACGGCCACCGGGTCGGGCGCGCGCGCCGGTGCCACCGGAGCCGCCGGGGGATCCCGGGCATCCGGGGCATCCGGAGCATCCGGGACGAGCGGCGCGGCCTCGCGGACCGCGACCGCCGGCGGCGCGTCAGGCGCCGGCGGGTTCGCTGCTCGCTTCGGCGCCGCCGGGGGCGCCGCCGGCGCCAACACTTCCTTGGGCACCGTCTCCACCGTCAACGGCAAGACCCTGGTCGTGACCGAGGCCTCGGGTAACACCGTCAAGGTCAACCTGTCCTCGGCCAAGATCACCAAGAGCCAGTCGGTCGGTCGGTCGGCTATCCACCCCGGCGACACGGTCGTCATCGAGGGCGTGCCGAACTCGAGCGGCACGGTCGTGGCCGCGACGGTCTCTGACTCCGGCGCCGGCCGCGCCGCGGCCGGCTTCGGCGGAGCGGCTTCGGGCTCCGGAGCCTCGGGCGCCGGGGCCAGCTCCTCGGGCTCGGGCTCCAGCTCCGCGGTCGGTTCGCTGTTCTCCGGCGGGGGCAGCGGCGGATGAATCCTCAGTACCACGAAAGGAACAACCAGATGAGATACAAACGCGCACCGCGCTTATTGGCGCTGGCGCTCGCCGTGGTGGCGATCGCCGGGCTGCTCGCGGCCTGCGGAAGCAGCAGTTCGACTGGCTCGTCGAGCTCGACGAGCTCCTCCAGCTCGTCGGCTGCGGCCGGCACGTCGGGCTCCGGCTCCGGAGGCTCGGCGAGCAGAACCGCCGCCCGAGCCAAGCTGACCACCTGCCTCAAGCAGCACGGAGTCACGCTTCCCTCACGACCGGCCGGCTCCAAGCCTCCCAGTGGCTCTGGCGGTGGCTACGGGGGCGGAGGCGGAGGCGGCTTCTTCGGCGGCGGCGGCGGCGCCGGCGGGCGCTTCAAGGCCAATCCGAAGCTGGCGGCAGCCTTCAAGGCGTGCGGCGGAGCCGCGGGCTTCAGGGGTCGCCCCGGTGGCTTTCACATCTCCCACACCGCGATCACCAAGTTCGTCAGCTGCGTCAAGCAGCACGGCTACACACTGCCCAAGCCCAACTTCTCGGGCAAGGGACCGGTGTTCCCAGCCTCGATCGAGAAGAACGCCAAGTTCCAGGCGGCCAGCAAGGCCTGCCGGGCTGACCTGACGCCGGCCGGAGGTGCGCCGCCCAGCGGCACCACGACCAGCGGCTGAAGCGAACACCGCACGTTCCGCCCCGGGGCACCCCGGGTTGGCTGAGCGCCACGCGCTGGGTCCGATTCGCGCGAGTGCCCCGGGGGTGGAACATGCGGTTCCTCTTGCCGGTCGGGCGCCGCATGCGGTCTTCGACGAGCCGTTTAGGCTGCCCCGGGTGCGACTCGGACGTCTGCGCCCCGATCTCTCGCCCCTGCGCGAGAGCCGCGACCTGCGGCTGGTGGTGGGCGGCGGCTTCGTCTCCAACCTGGGCACGCAGGCGACGCTGGTCGCGCTCCCCTACCAGCTGTACATCGTCACCCACTCGGCCCTGTTGGTGGGTCTGCTGGGCGCCGTCGAGCTCGTCCCGCTGGTCAGCATGGCCCTGCTCGGCGGCGCCATCGCCGACCGCTTCGACCGCCGGACGGTTCTCCTGCTCGACCAGGTCGGCACCGTGGCCATCGCCGGAGGCCTGGCCGCAGCCGCCTTCGCGGGACACCCCTCGGTCGTCGTCCTCTACGTCCTCGGGGGGCTGCTGGCCGGCTTCAACGCGCTGCAGAACGTCGCGGTGTCGGCGATCGTGCCCAACCTGGTGGTGCGTGAACGGCTCCCCTCGGCGATGGCCCTCAACTACGGCCTGTCGACGCTGACGATGGTCCTCGGCCCCGGGCTGGGAGGGGTCCTGATCGGCGCCTTCGGGGTCCAGGCCGCCTACACCGTGGATGCGGTCAGCTGCCTGGCCGTCGTCTTCACCGTCATCCTGATCGCCGCCCAGCCTCCTTTTTACGCCGGAGGCCACGACAGCGTCCTGAGATCGATATCCGAGGGACTGCGTTACGTGCGCCGCAACCGGGCGCTGGTCGGCTCGTTCGCGATCGACCTGGTGGCGATGACCTTCGGGATGCCGCGGGCGTTGTTCGCGGTGCTGTCGGTGAGCGTGTTTCACACCGGGGCGAGCGGGACCGGGGTTCTCTACGCCGCGGTGGCCGCCGGCGCCACCGTGTCGGCGCTGCTCACCGGGTGGCTGCGGCACGCGCGCCGCCTGGGACTGATCGTCATCTGGGCGGTGACCTTCTGGGGCGTGGCGATCGCCCTCGCCGGCCTGATGCGATCGCTGTGGCTGGCCGCCGCGCTCCTGGCGCTGGCCGGCGCCGCCGACTCGGTGAGCGCCGTATGCCGCACCACGATCAACCAGAGCATGACCCCCGACCACATGCGGGGCCGTATGTCGGCGGTGTATTCGCTGGTGGTCACCGGCGGTCCCCGGCTCGGCGACATCGAGTCCGGGAGCGTCGCCGGGGCCGCCGGGGTTCGCGCCTCGGTGGTCTCCGGTGGCCTGCTCTGCCTGGTGGGGGTCGCGGTGATCGTGGTCGCGTTCCCGGACCTGGCTCGGTATGACACCCACGACTGGATCGGGAAGGCCGCGGCGGGCGTCGCCTAAAGGGTTGGTTTCGCGGCCAAGCCCTCGAGGCCGGGACGGTGGCCTGGGTCCGAACTTCTGGCTGAGGAAGGGCGGCGGTGGATTCGCGGCTGCGGTTGACCTCCGAGGCGGGGTTCCCGGAAAACGGGGGGCTGCGAATACAGCAATGGCCGATTTCCGGATGCGAGATCGGGAGCACCCGCATAGCGCGTACTGCGGATCTCGCAGTCAATAAGCACGCTTTGGGGAATTTCGGGAGTACTCGCCACGACGGGGTCCGCCAGGCGCTCGGGGGAGCCGGAGCTGGCCAGCCACCCCTTCCTGGCAATGAAGTTCGGAGCCCGACAGCCACCCGAGCTCCCCGGCCACCGGCTCTGACGGCCCGCCCACCGCCTCGCAGCTCTCGCGGTCCAACCGCTGACACATGTAGACAACTTGTAGAGGGTAGACTCGACACGACGTATGACCAGCCGCCGCTCGCCCGCCCCCCGCTCCCCGGCCGCCCGGTCCAGCGCCGGTCGCTCTCCTGCCGGTCGCTCCAGCGCCGGTCGCTCCCCTGCCGGTCGCTCCGTCGCCGGCGCCTCCGACCTCGGCCACTTCACCAACCAGTCGATGATCCGGCGGGTGATGCGCGAGCGGGCCCTGGCCCTCTCCGGCCCGCGCGCGCTCCTGATGCAGGCGGCCCACCCCCTGGCCGTGGCCGGACTGCTGGCCCACTCCGACGCGCTCGAGGATCCCTACATCCGGCTGGGGCGGACCGCCCAGGTGATGAACACGATCACCTTCGGCTCCCGCGAGGAGTCAGACCGCATGACCGCCAAGGTCCGCGCCATGCACCGTTCCGTTCGCGGCCGCCTGCCCGAGGCCGTCGGGATCTTCCCCGCCCGCACCATGTACCGGGCCGACGACCCGCGACTGCTGATGTGGATCCTCTACTCGCTGATCGACTCGAGCATCGTCGTCTACCGCACCTACGTCGGGCGCCTGAGCGCGGCCGAGCGGGCGGCGCTGTGGGAGGACTACAAGCTGCTGGGCCACCAGTTCGGCCTGCACCCCACCGAGATGCCCGAGACGCTGGCCGACCTCGAGGAGTACGGCCGCGAGATGCTGTCGGGCGACGAACTCCAGGTGGGAGCCTGGGCGCGCCGCCGCGCCCGCGAGATCGTGCTCGAGCCGCCGGTCCCCAACCTGGCCCGGCCCCTGCTGGAGACGGTCAACTTCATCACGATCGCCCTGCTTCCCGATCGGATCCGCTCCGAGTACCGCTTCACCCCGCTGCCGCCGGCGGCGGTTCGCAAGGCCCTGGTCAGAGCCGGCGCCGTGTATGTGCGCCGCGGCCTGATGCCGCTGCTGCCCGCGAACATCCGCCAGGTCCCGGCGGCGCGACGTGCCGCCTGATCGCGAGGGCCCCGCATCGGCATACGAAGCCGAGCTCACGATCACCGAGCTGGCCACGGTCACGGGGATCCCGCAGGCAACGCTGCGCGCCTGGGAGGCGCGGCACGGGGTACCCACCCCTCACCGTCTGGTCAATGGACATCGTCGCTACGCGGCGCGCGACGCAGAGCTCATCGTGGCCGCGTCCGAGCACCGCCGCCAGGGCCTCTCGGTTGCCGCGGCGCTGGAGCGAGCCCGCGCCTCACTGCGCCAGCGCGAGCCGCCCGCCTCGATCTTCGCGGCGGTCCGAGCGTTCCGTGGGGACCTCGTGCCCCAGCCGATCGAGCGCTCCGCGCTGGCGGGCGTCTCACGGGCGATCGAAGACGAATGCCTGACCCGGGCGACCCGGGGACTGTTGATCGGCGGCTTCCAGCGCGAGGCCTTCTATCGCCGGTCCGAGCGACGGTGGCGCGAGCTGGCCACGGCCATGGCGGTCACGATCGTGCTCGCCGACTTCCCGCGCCGGCGCGAGCGGCAGCGGGGACCTTGCGAGATCCCGGTCAGGGATCCCTCCCCGCTTCTCTCGGAGTGGGTGCTGATCGCTCCCGCCGGCTGCGTGCTGGCCCGCGAGCGAGCCCCCCGTGACCGGCGCTCACACGAGCGTGTCTTCGACACCATCTGGAGCCCCGAGCCCGAGGTCGTTCACACCGCGGGACGGATCGCGATCGAGCTGCTGGGGGACGGCCCCACGGGCCGGCGGGCGCTCGAGGCGCTCGGCCCGCCCCCGGTCCCGAGCTCGCCGGAGCTGCGCCGGGCGGCAGCCCTCACCAACCGCATCGTCGGCTACGTCGCGTGATCCGCGTCGGCCGGCGCGTGGATACCGGCACGCGCTCAAGTGGATAGGTTGACGGCGATGACTCGAGTCGCCGTGGTCGGACACGTGGAATGGGTGGAGTTCGTGGTCGTGGAGAGCTATCCCGAGCGCGGCGTGGTGGAGCACGCCGAGCGGGCCTTCACGCACGCCGGCGGGGGCGCCGTGGTCGCGGCCGCGACGCTCGCGGAGCTTGGCGCCCAGGTCGACTTCTTCTGTGCCCTGGGCGACGATGACGACGGACACGCCGCCCAGGCCGAGCTCACCCGCCGCGGCGCCACCGTGCACGCCGCCTGGCGGCAGTCGCCGACCCGGCGGGTGATCACCCTGCTCGACGGCGGCGGCGAGCGCACGATCGTGGCCATCGGCGACCGCCTCCAACCCTCGGGCGATGATCCGCTTGACTGGGGCACGCTCGAGGAGGTCGACGGCGTCTACCTGACCGCGGGGGACGTCGGCGCGGCCCGCCACTCCCGCAAGCCGCGGGTGCTGGTGGCGACGCCGCGGTTTCGCCAATCCCTCGGTGACCAGGAGCTGATCCTCGATGCCCTGGTGTTCAGCCGGTCCGATCAGGACGAGGTCCGGTGGGCACGGCGCTTTGAGGCGCAGACCCGGTTGATGGTGGCCACCGAGGGCGGCCACGGCGGCCGGTGGTGGGGCGAGTCCGAGGGGCGCTGGGAGGCCGCGGCGACGCCTGGCGAGATCCACGACAGCTACGGCTGCGGCGACTCGTTCGCCGCCGGCTTCAGCTTCGGACTTGCCCAAAACATGGAGATCGGCGACGCGGCGGCGGTCGGAGCCCGCTGTGGCGCCGAGATGCTGACCCGGGTGGGCGCTCCGTGAGATCCGTGCTCAACAGGTGTGGTTGAGTACCCGAGATGTCCGTCGACGACTCCTCTGAGGCGACCCGCAGCGTCCCGCGGTCGCCGTTTCCCGCGATCGAGGACTATGCCTTCCTGTCTGACTGTCACACCGGCGCCCTGATCGCGCCCGACGGTGCGCTCGACTGGCTGTGCTTTCCGCGTTTCGATTCGCCGAGCGTCTTCGGGGCCCTGCTCGACCGCCAGGCCGGCAGCTTCCGGATCGGGCCCTACGGCATCAACCACCCCACGGCGCGGCAATACGCACCGGGGACCAACGTGCTGATCACGACCTGGAAGGCGCCTCACGGCTGGCTGATCGTGCGCGACGCGCTGACCATGGGTCCTCGCGATCACGAGGATGAGATCACTCCCCACACCCGTCCCCCGGCCGACGACGACGCCGATCACATGCTCGTGCGAGTGGCCGCCTGCCTGGAGGGCGAGGTGGAGGTCGAGATGGTGTGCGAACCCGTGTTCAACTACGGCCACTCGCCCGCCGAGTGGGCGCTCGTCGGCCAGGACCGCCACACCGCGGACGCCACGGGCAGCGGTGAGACCTTCCGCCTGCAGACCGATCTGGCGCTCGGGATAGAGGGCAACCGCGTCCGGGCCCGGCGCCTGCTGCGAAAGGGCGACCAGGCGTTCTGCGCGCTGTCGTGGGCCGAGGGTCTGGAGATCCCGCCTGATGTCGACGAGGCAAACCGCCGACTCGACGCCACCGGCGCCTTCTGGCGCGCGTGGCTGGCGCAGGCGCGGATTCCCGACCATCGCTGGCGCGACCCCATCCAGCGCTCGGCCCTGGCAGTCAAGGGCCTGACCTACATGCCCACTGGAGCGGCGGTGGCCGCCCTGACGACGTCGCTGCCCGAGACCCCGGGCGGAGAGCGCAACTGGGACTACCGCTACACGTGGATGCGCGACGCTACCTTCACGCTGCGCGCCCTGCACATGCTCAACCTCGATTGGGAGGCCGACGAGTTCATGCAGTTCGTCGCCGACCTGCAGCCCAACGACGACGGCGGGCTGCAGATCATGTACGGCATCGACGGGGAGCGCGACCTGACCGAGACGACCCGGGACGAGCTCTCGGGGTATCGCGGGGCACGGCCGGTGCGGGTCGGCAACGGCGCCTTCAACCAGCGCCAGAACGACGTCTACGGTGCCGTCCTGGACTCGATCCTCCTCCACACCCGACGCAGCCAGCGGGTGCCCCGGAGGCTGTGGCCGATCGTGGAGGCCCAGGCGGGATGTGCGGAGGCCGTCTGGCGCGAGCCCGACCAGGGGATCTGGGAGGCCCGCGGCGAGCCCAAGCACTATGTCTCCTCCAAGCTCATGTGCTGGGTGGCGATGGACCGGGCCGCCCAGCTGGCCGAACTCGTCGGGGCAACGGACCGGGCGACCGATTGGAGTAAGACCGCCACCGAGATACGCGCCGACATCCTCGAACACGGAGTCAGCGAACGGGGTGTGCTGCGGCAGCATTACGAGACCGACGCGCTCGACGCCTCGACGCTTCTGGCGGCCTCGTTCGGGCTGCTGCCGGCCGGCGACGAGCGGTTGCACAACACGGTGAACGCGATCCAGTCCGATCTGACCGAGAACGGGTTCGTGCTGCGCTACCGCACCGACGAGACCGACGACGGCCTGTCGGGCAAGGAAGGCTCGTTCCTGATCTGCTCGTTCTGGCTGGTCTCGGCGCTGACGATCGTAGGCGAGATGAACCGGGCGCTCGAGTTGATGACCCGGCTGCTCAAGGTGGCTTCGCCACTCGGTCTCTACGCCGAGGAGTACGAGGTCCCCACGGGACGCCACCTCGGCAACTTCCCGCAGGCGTTCTCCCATCTCGCGCTCCTCGACGCCGCCCTGCGGATCGTGCTCGTGGAGACGATCGGCGAGTTTTAGAACTACCGCAAGCCGGCGCCCGGCCTGGGCCACCAGGCCGGGGTTTGACGGGGCGTCAGGGCGCTGAGTACATCGCTGCGGGAGAGACCGGGTGCGTCTCGGAGGCTCAAGGGACCGTCGGTGTCGGTGTCGATCACGGCCAGCAGAGCCTCGACGACCTGGGGATCGAATTGACTGCCCGCGCCGTCTCGAAGCTGACCGCGAGCTGCATCTGAAGCCAGGGCTTTCCGATACGGCCGGTCGCTGGTCATGGCGTGATAGGCGTCGCACGCGAAGGTGATGCGACTCGCGAGGGGTATCTGCTGTCCGCGTAGTCCGTCCGGGTAGCCGTTCCCGTCGAAACGCTCGTGCTCGGCCTTGACCGCGGGCGCCAGGTGGGCGAGGGTCCGAGTCCCCGCGAGAATGCGGGCGCCGATCGCCGGATGTTGGTGCATGAGCTGCCAGTCCTGCTTGCTAAGCGGCCCTCGCTTTTGCAGTACGGAGTCGGGAATGCCCACCTTGCCGATGTCGTGCAGGAGCGCGACCTGCTCGACCTCCTGAACCTGCTCGTCGCTGCACCCGAGGCGCTGCGCGACGCGCGTGGCCAGCTTCACGACTGTGCGCGAGTGCGCTCCGGTGTATTGGTCGCGCGCCGTCAAGGCTGAGAGCAGGGCATGGATTCCAGCCAGCTCGGCGTGCGACCGACGCCCCACCGCGTGGTATTGATCGTGTTCGATCTGAGTCGCGATCAGTCGAGCGAGGGCGCGCATAAGCTCCAAGTGACCCTCGTCCAGACCGTCTCCCGGGTCATGACTGACGGCGCACAGCGTTCCCCACGGATGTCCGTTGGCCAGCTTGACCGGGACTCCCACATAGGAGCCGATCCGCGCCTGCGTGGTGATCTCCAACGTCGCCAACTCGGGTTCGTTGCTCACGTCTGGAACCGTGTTGGATATCTGTCCCGCCAGCATTCGCGTGCAGTAGCTGTCCTGGAGGGGTAGCGCGTCGCCCTCCTGCACTCCGAACGAGGACTGGTCGCCGTCGAACGCGACGTAGACCTGGCTCGTGTCGGTTGTCTCAGACAGGTAGGCAAGATCCATGCCAAGCTGAGTCCGCGCAAGCGCAAGGATCTCGTGGACCACGTCGCTCGGAGCGACGGCGCCCGTGGCTGACGAGCGGGGCAGCGCGCCGCAGTCGAGCTTGGCCGCTTGCATCTGCGTGTCGGCACGCAAGAGCATGATCTCCTTTGAGTCGCCGTCAACGGGCCATGATGCCGTCCCGAAGGAGAGCGAGGCTGCACCCGCCCTGGCTACTTTGGCGGCGACGCGCCGGGCCATCGTCTCGGCGTCGGGCGGCGATGCGTTCGGGAGGATGAGTGAGAACTCATCGCCCCCGATCCGGAAAGCGAGATCTGAGGATCGGCTGGCGTCGGTGATGGCCATGGCGATCTCGTACAACACGCGGTCGCCTTCTGAGCGGTGCAAGCGGTTGATCTGGCCGAAATGGTCGACGTCGAAGAGGACGACGCTCCACTCGTTGTGGTAGCGGCGAGCGCGCCCCAGCTCGCTGTCGAGCATCGTGTGGAAGTCGCGAAAGTTGCGCAAGCCGGTCAGCGGGTCTCGCAGGGCCAGCTCTTTGAGCTGCTCGGAATACCGGACAAGCTCCTCCTCGGACTGCTTGCGGGCTGTGATGTCGTGAAGCTGGGAGACGAAATACAGCAGTCGCCCCTCCTCCCGGACGACATGCACGCTGAGGCGCACCCAGATCACGTCGCCCCCCGGCGCCAGATACCGTTTTTCGGTCTCATAAGTGTCGGACTCACCTGCGATGAGGCGGCGCAGCTCGTTGAGATCCGATTCGACGTCTTCGGGATGGGTCAGCGACTGAAAGTCGCTGTCCAGAAGCTCGTCCTCGTCGCGTCCGAGCAGTCGGCAGAATGAGCGGTTGACGGCCAGCAGGCGGCCGTCCGGGGAGACGAGCGCCATACCGTTGGGCGCCCCGTGGAAGGCACCATCCCAGCGACTGCGCTGCTCACTGAGCAACCGCTCGGTGTGCTTGAGCTCCGAGATGTCGCGCAGAATCGCCGAGACGCCGATCACTCGCCCCCTCCGATCCCTGATCGCCGACAAGGTCACCGACACCTGGATGGGCGTCCCGTCCTGGTGTACTCGGGAGCTCTCGAACGTCGGCACGCTCTCGCCGGCGGCCAACTTGCCCGCGAGCTCGTCAAACAGGGGCTGGCTGTCGGCCGGCCAGATGGTCAGCACCGAGCTGCCCACGATCTCCTGGCTGCTGAATCCGAGCAGGCGCTCGGCGCCGCGGTTCCAGCTGGTGACCGTTCCACGGAGCGTCCAGGCGATGATCGCGGCGTCCGAGCCTTCGACGATCGCTGCCAGGCGATGCGCCTCGGCGTGGGCGGGGTCGTCCTCTAGGCCTTCGTCGAAGTAGGCGTTGAACATCACCTGTTCGCCGTCCGAGGCTGCGGTGATGGTGAGCCCGACCGGCACTTCATGCCCGTCGCGATGCAGGGCGTTCATCTCGAAGCGGTGATCGAGGATCCGGGGATCGCCCGTCTTCACATACCCCTCCATTCCGACGAGGTAGGCGGGGCGGCGGCGGGGCGGCATGATCAGCTCACACAGGTCCTCGCCGAGCGCTTCCTCGGCCGACCAGCCGAATATGTCGGTCGCGCGCCGGTTCCAGACCAGCACCCGCCCGCTTGCGTCGGTGCACGCCAACGCCTGAGGCGAACCGTCAGCGACGTCGCGCAGGACTCGAAGCTCCGCCGCGGGAGGGTCCTTTGCGTAGATGGTGGAGTCGGCTCTCATAGCCCCCCGGAGCTGCTCATCGCATCGGCGCGTGGAGGACAAACCTTGAATCGACATCCGTTGACGCCGCGCAGATCACAGCCCGGCCGGATCTGCCCCGCGAGGCGCCTGACGGGCCAGTGTCTCCAGCAGTGTCTCGATCGCGATGATTCCGAGGGGCTGTCCCAGTTCGTCACAGACGCAGATCGGTCCGTAGCGGTCGTCGCTCTGCCGGGCCGCTGCGCGCCGGGCAACGTCGCGGACACCGTCGCGAGCTTGTACGCACATGGCGACGTGCCCGTGGACGCGGCCACCGACCCGCACGAGAACCTGTCGGGGCCGACCATGGTCGTCGACCAAGATGGTCGTCTCCGCGACGAGATCCGGAACCTCGCGGACGACGGGCGCGGCACGGGCGAGCACGCTCACGGTTCCCGCTCGGCTGAGTCCGTGACGGGCTCGAAGTCGCGCGGCCACGGAATCTGAAAGCTCGACCATGTCGCCGCTGGGACGTTCCAGCAGATACCCCTGAACGAGCGGGACGCCGAGTTCGATCACCCGCTCGAGCTCGGCCTGATACTCGACGCCCTCGGCCACCACCCAGGCATCCAGTTCGCCCGCGAAAGCTCCGATCGCGGCTACGGCGGCCGCGCGGTGCGGATCACGGTCGACCCCTCCGACAGTCAACTCAACCCGCCGCCCCGACGCTCGGCCACATGCTTCTCCGTGCAACGTCGTTCGAGATCGCGTGCCGACAAGCCCTGGCCGTCGAGCCACTCGCTGAGATACGCGAGCTGCCAAAGGCGATCGCGAACGGCCCGCCGACAGATTCCCCGACCCTCAAGCCATACGTCGTAGCCGGCGGCGAACCCGGCCAACGGACCCGGCACCCTCGACGACAACCTCTGTCCAGCCATCGAACACCTCCTGACGATTGATCGCCAGAAGGCTCGCCCCGTAACGGCCCGGCCCGTTGACTTCTGCTCACCGATCCAGGCCCGAGGCTGGGGTTAATCCGGCGGAGTGCTGGTTTCGTTCCGATGGGGCAGTCTCGCGACAGCTGGACGGGCAGCTGGCACGCCTTGGTTTGTCCGACAGCCACCGCCGATCGCGGCAGCCTGGAGAAGTGAGCGAGTGGTCTGGGCCGTGGGTCGATCGTCAGATCGGGGCGGGCTGTACCGGGACAGTGCTTCGTCGGTGTCAGCTTGGGTCGAGCACCAGGCCCTGAGTCAAGGCTTGCGACCGGTAGGGCGCCTAACGTCATGCACCTTCCAACCAACACGGCTTCAGGCACTACTGTGGTTCATATCAGTCGCCCGGCGGGTCGAGGATGCCTTCTCGTGATAGGCCGAGGCCGGGAAGTGAATCTCGGCTACGGGTAGCGGGCGTGCGAACAGGTATCCCTGTCCGTATCGGCATCCCATTTTGTCGAGTAGTTCTCGTTGGGTGGGGGTTTCGATGCCCTCGGCGATGACTGGGATCCCCATGCCTTCTCCCATTGTGAGGATGGCCTGCATGAGCGCTGCGTCGCGGTGGTCGGATTCCACGCTCTCGATGAAGGACCGGTCGGTTTTGATGACGTCCACGGGAAAGCGCTTGAGGAATCCCAGCGCGGAATAGCCTGTCCCGAAGTCGTCAAGCGCGATCTGTATCCCGAGGTCTCGCAGGCGCATGAAGTTTCGTTGCTCGAGCGCGCCGGGTGAGAGCAGGACGCCTTCGGTGATCTCGAGTGTGAGAGCATCGCCGGGCAAGCGGTGCTCATCGAGGATCTCTTGCACCAGGTCGGCGATGTTGGGCTGCGCGAGCTGTAGCGGGGAGAGGTTGACGGTCATCTGGAGAGTCTCGTCAAAATTCCGGCGCCAATCGGCGAGCTGGTGGCAGGCGGTCCGCAGGACATGTTCTCCGATCTCGATCACGTAGCCGCTGGCTTCGGCAATCGGGATGAAATCGCCCGGACTGATCGCCCCCAGCACAGGGTGGGTCCAACGAGCGAGTGCCTCGAATGCCTTCGGCTGCCCCGTCTTGAGGTCCACGATCGCCTGAAACGCAACGCTGAGCTCTCCGCGAGCGACCGCTCCGTGCAGCGCTCCGCGTAAACGTAGCCTTGCCGCGACCAGCGAGGCATATCCATCCTCGGCCACCATCACCCGTGCGTGGCGGCTCTTGGCCTGACGCATCGCCTCCGCAGCTCGAGCGATCAGGTCGCCGGCGTCCGTTCCCGATCCGCCGCTCGCGATTCCCACGGTGACACTCGCCGAGAGGGAATCACCTCCCACCGTCAATGGCTCTGCTGAGACGCCGTCACGGACACGCTGCGCGAGCTCCAGCGCGTCCCGCTCATCAACGACGCTCGGGCACAGAATCGTGAAGACGTCTCCCTGCAAACGCCCGAGGACGTCATCCTTGCGCAGCAGGCCGGTCAGTCGCTGACTGATTGCTTTCAGGACACAATCCGCCTCATCGACGCCGTAGGCTTCGTTGATCAGGCTAAAGCCGTCGATCCCGGCTGTCATGACCACGAGCATCTGTCGGTCACGGTTCGCCGTGAGCAGCTGCTCGCAGTGGGCCATCGTCAAGGTCCTGTTGGGGAGGCCGGTGAGCCGATCGTGAAGGCTCTGCTTGGCCAGGACGCTGCGAAGGTCAAGCAGTGTCTTCACTGCCGCGGTCAGGTCCTCGAGAATGCGCAGATCTCGCTCGCTCCAGTGGCGAGGCTTGGAGTCGATGGCGCATAGCGCTCCGACCGCGTGGCCGTCATCCAGGACAAGCGGCATGCCCGCGTAGGCGATCACATCGAGATCGCGGACGGCAAGATTGTCGCTGAGAAGCGGAGATTCGCGGGCATCTTCGACGACCAGCGGCTTCCTGCTCTTGACAGCGTGCTGGCAGAACGAATGGCTGAGCGGCGTCTGGCGAGCATCTGCCCACAGCTCCGGAAGGCCCTGCTGGCTCTTGAAGAACTGCCTGTCACCAGCTACGAGCGAAACAAGTGAGACCGGCACGCCGAGCAGCTCGGTAGCCAGTCGCGTGAAGCGATCGAAATCCTCCTCGGGCTCGGTGTCGAGTATGCCGAGGTCGCGTAGCGCTGCGAGACGTGCGCCGTCCGCGATCGTCTCATTAGTCATCCGGGCTCCCCTGATCGTTCAGCTGTTCGCTGGTCGAGGCGTAGCGCGGCCTCCGCAGCGAGGTCGTGCAGTACGCCGACTTGCTCGAGGCTCCAGAACCGCGGGACGACGTCGGTCGCGCACAGAGCGCCGATCGGTTGGCGCTCAGCCGTGAGCACCGGCACGCCGACGTAAGCGACCGTCCCGTGCTCCGCGATCGCGGGATTGCCCGCCAGCCGCTCATCCACGCGCGCGTCAGGGACCACGAGCGCTTTCCCTTGCCCCACCGTGTAGAGACAGAAAGCGTGAGAGAGTGGCGTGGAGCCCGCCGCGGTCAGCGAAGCGCTGAGCCCGTCGGCAGCTGCGAAATACTGACGCTCGTCGTCGAGCACGGACAGAAATACGGTTGGTACATCCAGCACCCGGCGCGCCTGGCGAGCCAGACGGTAAAGCACCGGATCCGGCCGACCATCCTGAATCAGGCCAGTTCCCGCAACCGCGGCCAACCGCTCTGGATCGTCAATGATCTCTCGGAGCGTCCCCCCGGAAGCTGGACTCGACAAGCTCTGAGACTGCGTCATATGGACCTAATCGCCTCTGAAGTGCAAGCACTAAAGGTTTTGCGTCTTTCCTGGCCGTTCGGTCGGGCCGCGGATCGAAAGGTCATTCCCAGCACACGGACCCACCGGACTTCCCGCCCAACCGGAAGCCTTCGCGATTGACGGATTGACGACTTCTTGGGGCGGTCGCTTTATGCCGACGTGCTCCGTTGGCACGCGCGTTCAGCGGACTTCTCCCTTGTCTGCCATTGCGGCAGCATCATGCTCACGCCTGCTTCTGAGCAAGAGCAGCACTGTCCTCATGCGCCGGCAAGGCGGCCCCTCTGAGCTAAACCCGCGGTAGATATCTATCTATCTATGAGCCGCCCGACGAACGCGCTGAAATCAAGCAGCAGCCGAACTTGCCCGCGGCCATCGCCTGTGGACCGGGTTGTCGCCGTCACTTCGAGACGCGTCCCCTGAGTGCGCCCGGACCACGAGGATGCGGAGCAGCCATGCAGTTATGCGAAACACGACATCCCGGACACCAGCCCGGCAGCGGGCATTCCAGGCGCGACTTCAGATAACGCCAGGCTTCGCATAGAAGGCGTTAAGTCCCCGCGAACGGATGGTGTTCATGATGTCGACGACGGCGCGGTTGGGCGTCCGAGTCGACCGTTATGTTCCCCGCGTCTTGGACGCTCACGACGTCAACGAGCGAGGGTCGCGCTATGTCGTGCGCCGGATGTTCTTGCCGGCGCGCGGGATCGAGTCGTTCACGGTCATCGGCCCCGATCTGCGGCCGGTCGAGCTGATCGATGAGTACCTGGCGTGGCTGAGCGATTGCGAGCGCTCGCCGAACACCGTCGAGGCGTACGCGTACGACCTGCGCGCGTTCTGGATGTTCTTGGCTGAGCGCGGGTTGAGCTGGGATCAGGTCGGGGTGCTGGAGCTGGGCGAGTTCGCGGCGTGGGCGCGGCGTCCGGCTGAGAACGTGGCGGTGCTGGCCGATGAGGCGGCGTGTGTGTCGCCGCGGACGGTCAATCGGATGCTGAGCGGCGTGGTCGGCTTCTATGGGCTTCAGGCTAGGCGCGGGTCAACGCTGGCGAAGGACCTGATCGTCAAGACGCGTAGCGGCCGTGGCGGCTACAAGCCGTTTTTGGATGGGATCGCGCGCAGCCGTCCGCGTGGCCGGGCGGTGCGGCTGCCCGAGCGCCGGTCGCTGCCGAGCACACTCTCGCTTGAGCAGGTGGCGGCGGTGATCGACTGCCAGGGGCGGTTGCGCGACCGGTTTTTGTTCGCGCTGTTGGCCTCGACGGGTATGCGGATCGGGCAGGCGTTGGGGTTGCGCCATGAGGACGTGGTCGCGTGGGAGCGGCGGATTGTGATTCGCGCGCGCGAGGATGCGCCGCGGCGGGCGCGCAGCAAGGGCGGCGCTGAGGGCGGGGTGCCGGTCCCGGCGGAGCTGATGCGGCCGTGGAACGACTACATGCACGAGGAGTACCGCGATCTGGATAGCGACTTCGTGTTCGTGAACCTGTGGGACGGTCAGATCGGGCGGGCGCTGACCTACAAGATGGTCGACAAGATCGTCGCGCGCACGCAGCGGCAGGTCGGCTTTCACTTCACGGCGCATCAGCTACGGCACACCTACGCGACGCTGGCCTATCGCGACGGGGTGGCACTCGAGGTGATTGGCGCGCTGCTGACGCACCGCTCGCCATCCTCGGCGCTGGTCTACACCCACCCGACCGCCGAGGATCTGCGAGGCGTGCTGGCCGAGCGCGGCGTGCTGGCGAAGGTGGCGGATCTGGTCTGATGGGCGCCGAGCCGCTGCGTGTTCTTCAGGGTGGCGGTTCGCCGCGGGGCTGGGAGAAGCTGTGGGCCAAGGACGTGTGGGGCCAGACCGAGCTGCCGCATGGCGATCTGGCCTCTATGTATCGCGGCGAGGAGTTCATCCGGTTTGAGCGGATCGCCCAGCCGTGGTTGAAGGAGGCCGCCAAGCGCTGGGCGCGGATGCGGCTGTTGGCGGACACGTCGCCGCGGACGATG
>Ga0182024_10010151_pt1 | contig 19286 bp, 16 predicted proteins | sample P32metaG_FD_120480 | JGI IMG/M metagenome (GOLD analysis project Ga0182024, IMG submission 120480) | Permafrost microbial communities from Stordalen Mire, Sweden - P3-2 metaG (Illumina Assembly) | ecosystem: Environmental > Terrestrial > Soil > Wetlands > Permafrost | place: Sweden: Stordalen... | reverse complement strand
CTGCCCGGGCTGACCGTGGCGCAGACGGTGCCGTTCCGCGACAAGGAGCGGATGAAGCAGCTACTCGATGCCGCAGGCCTCCGTACGCCGCGTCACGATGCCACCGGGACAGTCGCGGGCGTATGGGCGGCCGCGGAGCGCCTCGGCTTCCCGCTCATCGTCAAGCCGATCGCCGGCGCCGGCTCGGCTGACACCTACCGGGCCGACTCAGCCGCGGACCTCGACGCCATCCTGCCGATGCTCCGGCATGTGCCGCAGGTCAGCGTCGAGGAATTCGTCGATGCCGAGGAGTACACCTACGACACCATCTGCGCGGACGGGCGGGTGCTGTTCGAGAACATCTGCTGGTATCTTCCGCGCCCGCTGCTCACCAAAATGCACGAGTGGATCAGCCCTATCGATGTCGCGCTGCGCGACCTGGACGCACCCGATCTTCAAAGCGGCCGGGCGCTGGGCGCTGCCGTCCTGCAGGTGCTCGGCTTCCGCGACGGGTTCACGCACATGGAGTGGTACCGCAAGGCTGACGGCGAGGTGGTGTTCGGCGAGATCGCGGCCCGGCCACCCGGCGGCCGCATGGTCGACCTCATGAACTACGCCACCGACGCCGACCTTTTCTCGGCCTGGGCCGAAGCTGTCACGTACGGGCGGATCTCGCAGCCGATCGAGCGGCGCTACAACGCCGCGAGCGTCTTCAAGCGGGCTGAGGGTGCTGGCCGGATCACGGGATACGAGGGTCTCGACGACCTGCTGGCCGAGTACGGAGAGCATGTGGTCGCGGTCGACCTGCTCCCGGTCGGCGCGCCGAGACGCGACTGGCGGGCGGTGAGCATCTCCGACGGCATGGTGGTTGTCCGCCACCGGGAGCAGTCGAAGACCGTCGAAATGGCGGAACGCTTCGCCGCCGGGCTCCATCTTTACGCAGGCTGAGGCTGGCCGGTATCCAGCCGTCGCATGCGACGGGCTGACCTTCTGGTCGGCCCGGTCGAGATGCTCCCGTGAGATCCGCTCGCCCGGCTGCGCGCCCGGCGAGCGTCCCGTGCTGCCGGATCGGCGCGCAGCCAGTGCCTCGGCCCAGTCGGGGATGTGCGGTTGCCGGCTCACGTACTCGCCAGCGCGCCGGCGGCGGGTGAAGTGGCGCGTCGCAGCAGGCAGGATGATGCGATGGATACCGAGGCGTTCTTGACCGCGGCCTGCGAGCTGCTCGCTGTGCCATCGACTTGCGACCGGCCCGATGACCTGAGCCGGGCACTCGACTTCGTGCTCGGCTTCGCGGGCCCCGGTTTCACGGTGGAGCGGTTCGAATCCAACAGCAAGCCGAGCGCGCTGGTTTATCACGGTGCGCAGCGATCGCACTTCCGGGTCATCTTCAACGCCCACCTCGACGTCGTGCCGGCCCCCCCGCACCAGTTCCAGCCGCGCCGGGAGGGTGACCGGCTGTACGCGCGGGGCGCTCAGGACATGAAGCTGTCGGCGCTCGTCCTGGCCCAGGTTTTCCGCGAACTGGCCGGCCGCCTGCCGTACCCGATCGCGCTGCAGCTTGTCACCGACGAGGAGGTCGGCGGGCGGGACGGTACGTTCCATCAGCTTGAGCAGGGCGTACGCGGCGAGTTCGTCATCATCGGCGAGCACAGCGGACTGGAAATTGTGACCGAGTCCAAGGGAATCATCAGCGCAACCTTCCGAGCCACTGGTCACGGCGCGCACAGCGCGTACCAGTGGCTTGGCGATAACGCCCTGGTCAAGCTGCAGCGCAGCCTGGACAACGTGCTGGCCAGGTACCCCGTCGCTACCGAAGAGGCCTGGCGGACCACCGTCAACCTGGCCCGAATCGAGACCCCGAACACCGCTCGCAACCAGATTCCCGAGCTGGCCGAGGCATGGCTCGACATCCGGTTCCCGCCCGAGGATGCGGACTTTAACGGCAAGTCCGCAGGTGAGATCGCCGCCTACCTGGCGGTCTTCTGCGAGCCCGGCGTCACGCCCGTCGTCGATTACGCCGATCCGCCGCACCGGGCCGACCAGAATCGCCCCGAGGTACGCAGCCTGCAGCGGGCCGCGCGCAACCAGGGTTATCGCGGCGGCTTCCTGCGCAAGCACGGCGCGGGCGACGCGCGTTTCTACTACCAGCAGCGCCTCGACGCCGTCGCTTTCGGGATCGGCGGCGATGGCCAGCACGGCGCCGGCGAGTACGCCGATATGACCACGATCGCGCCCTACTACCGGGCCCTCAGGGAATTCCTCGATGACCCCGGCGCGCGGCCCACCGGGCTCCCCTAGCCGTAGCAGCTACTCTCAGCGGCCTCCCCGCGGTGGCCGACTGGCCTCGTGACCCGGTCCCCTGGCGATTGCCCAGGCGACCAACTACTTCGACGGCCAACTCCCCGACGGCACCACGCTGCCCCTGTGCCGGCTGCGCTACGCCGGATCCGCGCATAGCTGGAGATTTGCCATCTACCGCGCTAGCCACGATGACTACGAGCCCAGCATCCTGCCTGCCGGCTACCCGGCCGGCAACCCCCAAGAAGCCCTCGACTGCGCCTGCGGACTCTACCTCGCCGACCCCCACCGTCTGGCTCAGCCAGCCACCCCCGACGAATTAACGGGCGCGACCAGTAGACGGCGGACCGGCGTCTGGCCAGGCACGGCGGGCTCAGGGTGGCGCCCATCGCGTCGGACGCGAGGCAGCGGACGCCGCATCCCGCTCAGTGCTTCTAGGTCTCTCCCTCGTGGCCGCGGTGCCGCAATATTGCGGCTCGTCGATCGCGCGGCTGGAGCCCTTCCCGAACGCGGAACCGCTCCCCACTCGCGCGGCACACCGCCGGCCCAGGTCACGGACGTGGTCCGCGCCCCGCTTACATCAAAAACTGCCGCCAGGGGGCAGTTTCGGGCCTCTTAGTCGCCGATCACATACACGAAAAAGCTCTCTGACCTGGAGCCCCCTTACGGAATCGAACCGTAGACCTTCTCCTTACCATCCACAACTCCCCGGGTTCACTACCCGTGCCGGGGTCGCCACGCAGCTACATCCGACGGGCAGGCTGCTGCTGCGGCCTGCCACGGGGGGCGGAAAGGTGCGGCGACGAGACCCGGGCCGTGCCCGGCGGACCGGAGAGGTCAAAGGAGCCGGCATGTTCCGTTCCGGGCCGGTACCTGAGGCCGGGTGCCAGCCGGTCACGGCCAGGCCGACGGTCAGATGACCGTGCTGCCGGCACAGCTGAGGCTCGAACGCACCGCTGAACAGGTCGTCCTCAATCGCCAGGCGAATTTGAACCCCCGGCCCTCTCCCTGCCACAGGACGACAAATTCCCACGAGGGCAACCCGGCGAGCCCCGCCCAGCCGCAGAGGCGGACCGAACGCGAAGATGCCCTGGCGGCTTGCGCCGGACAGCGGCCATGAATTCGACCCTGCCAAGGTCCCGGTAAGCACATCCGGCGCAGGCAGCTCGGCAGGTGCGCCAGCCCGGCCGCGGCTGTCGGCCGCGGAACTGCTGGCGGCTAAGCACACCAGGCCTATCCAGTCCCCCGGCGACCTCGCCGCTGACCTCTTCGAGTCCGACAAGGAACTCGAGGAGTTCCTGGCCTCCACCTACGCCGGGCACCACCGCGACCTCGCCTGACCCCTGCCATGTAACCAGTCATCCCCGGCACCGACGTAGCTTCGTTACTCCACCGGCGCAAACTCACCGGGCCGCTAGCCACGCGCCTGATCGGCCGCGAACCCCAGCAAACATCCGATTCTGCCGAATAGCGGGCGTTGCCTATGCACGTGTTTATGCACAGGCGTGCATAACTTTCCATGTTCAGCCAGCGCGCCTACGTCGCAGCGGTAATTGCTGGGTCACTTTTCCATGTAGACGAATAGAGCCAGATCGCCGAATATTTGTGTCCATGCGAATTCATGGAGCGGCGATGCACATGGCGCAGATCTGCCGGTTCTGCTCGTGTCTTCCAAAGCGTTAGAAAGCTCTGTAACAAAGACCAGGGGTGGCGCGGGCGTCACTCTGCTCCTGCGCGGATCGGCGGGAGGCGGTTCAGACGGCGGGCAGCTGGAAGTGCCGGATACCGCGGTATCCGGGCCTTGCCGCGTCACCGGCGCGGTGTCGGCCACCGGGTGTCGATCCGGCCGTGCCGCATCCGGCCCGCCAAGCGGACGCGCAGCGCCCACTGGTCATTTTCTCAGCGATCCGCGTGATCGAGGGCAGCGACCTCGCGTACGGCCTCGGCGATGGCCGGGGAGTCCTTTCTCAGGATGGCGCCATGGTTGCTGGCGACCTTCGCGCTGATTTTGATGTTCGGGTTGCGGGCGGTCACCGCATCGAGGCTGCTGCGAATCCGTTCTTGCCCATCACCGCGGCTTCCGAAGGACGCCCCCGAAGCGACCACATGCCGCACCGGGACGGTGATGTTGTCCAGCACGGGGCCCAGCACGCGCTCGCGGGCGATCCGGCCGAGCTCGATATTGCTGTTCGCCTGCTGTTCGGCGGTCATCCGCGGGGTCAGGCCCGTCGGGCGCAGCAGCGGCATGAACCAGCCCATCCGCCGAAACAGCTTCCGGATATGCTGTTCCATGGCCTCGTCGAGCCAGTCGTACGGCTGCGCGCCGTCGACCAGGACTGCGCCCAGGGTACGGTCCGGATTCCGGCTGACCCAGTGCGCCGCGACGAACGCTCCGTAGGACCAGCCCACCACGAGCGGCCGGTCCACACCTCTGGCCCCGAGAACGGCATCGACATCCCGGACGGCGGCCTCGAAGGAATAGTCCGCTGAACGCTTCGACTTGCCGCGAGCCCGCTCGTCGTAGGTGATGTGCCGCCACCCCGTCCCCAGTTCGGCGATGACCCGCCGCCAGTACCCCTGAGTAGCGAACTGGCCATTGAGGTAGATCACAGGGATGCCGGGACCGCCGGTGTCGGTGACGGCCAGGGCCGTATCGTCAACCGGTACCATGCCGGTCCAGGCGGATTGCGTGATGATCATGGTTTCCCTTTCTTCAGGGCCAGAAATGGGTCAGGAACGGAGGATCGTGATGTCGCCGTAGGAGGTGTAGCGGCGTATCTTGACGGGTCTGCCTGCCTCTGCGGACCGGCCGGCGGGTGTCCGGCGCCGTGGCGGTGTTACTCGCAGAACACCTGCACCTTGGCGTCGGGGTCGTCGATGTCGACGGTGACGTCGTCGAGTTGCTCGATGACTTCCTCGATGTCCTGCGGCTTGATCTGGCCGAGGTCGATCGGTACCCCTGACTTGTCCAGCGCGGCGTTGATCCGGGTGAGCGCCTGCGGAGGGATAAGGCTCGCGAGCCGGACCCCGGCGCGCAGCAGCTGCAGCGGGACCCGGATGTTGACCCGGCTTGGCTCCTCGGCGGAGTTGTCCACCATCAGCACGCGCAGGTACTTAGGCCGGGACTTCGGGCGGAGCGCGGCTCCCGGCGGCGGCTCGGGCTGCTCTCGCCCGACCGCGTCGATCAGCCGCTCGGCCTCGTCCGCGGTGATCTTGCCCTCGGCCAGCATCTCCAGGATCTGGCGGCGCTGCTCGTTCATTGCTGCTCTCCTCTTACTCATCTGACGCTTATCAGCAGCGCCGTCTGGCTGTCCTCAAGCTCGATCCGGGTGCCAGTTAGCGCCCAGAGCAGCTGCCCGGTGCAGCGCAGCGCGCCCACCGGGCTCACCTTGGTGACACGGCATGCCACCAGTCCGGCCAGCACGGCGAGCAGCAGCAGCGGTGACAGCACCAGCGCTGCCGGCAGGACAGGGACGTACAGCCGCCGCCAGCGGCCGTCGGGACGGCGATAGCGCAGCGTCACCAGCCGCGGGATCATCGGCGCCGCTCCAGCTCGGCCAGCGCTTCCTGGGCGCTGATCTCCCCCCGCCGCAGGCGGGCAACGACGTCGGCGCCGGCGGGCGCCGGATCGGTGTCGACGAAGTCGAGGCGCTCGGCGATCCGGTTCAGCCGGGACTTGATCGTCGGGTAGCTCACCCCGAAGATCCGCTCCATCTCCTTGATCGAGCCGTGCGACCGCACGAACGCGGCAACGAACACCTGGTCATCAACGCTGAGCTGAGCCAGCTGCGGCGGCTCGAACTGGCCCTCGACCACGATCCCGCTGCCGGCCAGGCGCACCCGCTCGACCACGAACGGCTGTCCGCGCGTCAGGTCCGTCAGTTCCTGCCAGTCCACCCTGGGCTCCCTACGCTCGGCGGCGCGCTCAGGGTTAAGTTGTACCTTGACTTACTTAAGGAGTCAACGAGGAAAACTGGATTTTCTTAATCTGATCTTCAATGACGTGGACCACCGACTCCCGTCGCCCGCGATCCGCCGAGTCCCCGCGGGTCATGAAGAACGGGAGTCGGCGTTCGCCTTCGACCCAGCACCGAATCGAGGTACAGCTGCCCTTCCGCGCGGCGCGGGCCGCTCTGTAAAGTGCCGGGCAGCGACCCTGGACGCCGGCGGCGCCAGCACGCAGCCCGAGGTCCACACCGCTGGTGAATGCCCAGCGGGCCAGGTGAGTGAGCAGGCTGCCGGTCGCGCCGCCCATGTGGCTGGCGATGGTTTGCGCGCGCCCACCGATCCCAGATGGATGTGCACTCCACTCATTGAGAGTTACTTCGCCTTGTGGGCAAACGCTCGCGGGCACAGATCATCTGTTACGGTGTCGCCGACTCAGCCGGTATTCACCACAACTGGGAGCGCCGAACGGCGGGTACGCGCGCGGTTATCTACCGACACATTCGCGTAGTTGGCCGCTTTGGCCGCCCCTTGGTTATGGCCCAACGCAAGCAGGCCGACCGTATTTTTATGCAGTGGCGCCCGCAAGGTGAGCGTCCGGATTTGCCGCGATTCGTGTCCTGCGAGGTCGGCTTGTACCTGGCTGGTGCCGCTCATCGTGCGGGTGGGTGCCCGGCTTCGTAGGCGGCGAGCAGCCGCCTGGGAGCACATGCCCGCCACGCGTCAGTCACGATCTCAGCCATCTCGCCGGGGTCAACCTGGCTGAGCCTGACCAAGATCCCCGGGTAGCCCTCGTAGTGCGGCGTGATGAAAAGCTTGCCTGGCTCGGACTTGAGCAGTTCATCGCGTTCTTCCAGTCCGGCGCAGCGCACGAAGAACACGTCCGGCAGCTCGTGAATACGCAGGAACAGCTTGCCGCCCACCCGGAAAGAGGGCAGCCGGTTATAGGGCCTCTCGGCACTCCCAGGCAACGACAAAGCGATCTGGCGGACGTCCTCCTCTGTCACCATCAGCGGATGCTACGGCAGCTGGTACCGAGCCACCAGCTCCATCCGCATCTGCCGCGGGCAGCGTGCGGTGTGGTCGGTGGCTCTGCCAGTGACGGCGGAGGCGGTGGGACTGACTCGCCCCGGGGTGTGCGGAGGACTTGCCCGGGGCGAGTCAGTACTGCCGAGTCTGGACAGGATGACGTCCTGGCGACTGGAGCGCATTGAAGGCCTTGACGGGTTGCTCCATGCTGGAGTGGCTCTGTCCGTCTTGGGGTGGCCAGCCTGGTTGAGGACGCTGATGTACTGCGAGGATCTGACCGAACCGGAACTCTTAGTGTGGAACGCGTTTCCCAGGGGTGGGGAGGTAGACCTGCGTTCCGGGGATCCAGCTGTGGACGATCCCGCCAAGGGTGAGAGCTGGGACAGCAGCCGGGTTGTCCGTAGTGAGGTCATTCGAGCGATTCTTCTCGGCGCCTGTGAACCGGAACCGGGCGCGGTCGCCTCCTTGCGGATCGTGGGTGCGCGCATCTCCGGGTGTCTTGATCTTGTCCATGCTGATGTGCGCTTTCCTGTGCACCTTGAACATTGCTGGTTTGAGGTCCCACCGGACCTGCGCTGGGCCGTGACCAGGTACCTCGACCTGAGCGGTTCGCACCTGCCTGGCCTGATGGCAGATGACCTGCATGTCGATGGCCAGCTAATGCTCACCGACTGCCGGATGGGCTCGGTGAACACGCGCTCGCCCGGCCGCGCGATGTCGGCCACCGGCTTGAGGGTCAGCGGCGGCGTATTCATGGGTGGCTTCGCGGCGGAGGGCGAGGTACGCCTCCTATCCGCGCAGATCGGCGAGGTCCTCGATCTCGACAACGCTCAACTGCACCATCCCGGTGGACTGGCTCTGCTCGCAGCGCGGCTTACTGTGGACGGCCCCGTGTTTTGCCGGAACGGTTTTAATGCTGATGGTGAGGTGGTCTTCCGGCGCGCACACGTCACCGGCTTCCTGGACCTATCAGGCGCCCGCCTGTCAAATCCTGGCGGGAGGGCATTCTTTGCACCAGTGCTCAGCGTGGACGCGGGCATGTTCTGCCGGGAGCGCACGGTATTCAACGGCGAGGTCATACTGATGGACGCTCGTATATCGGGCGGGCTAGATCTTACCGGCGTCCAGCTGGATAATCCGGGCGGCACTGCACTGTCGGGGTCCCGGCTCGCGATCGACGGGCCCTTGTTCCTCCGGGATGGCTTCACTGCACGCGGCGAGGTGGTCCTCCGTCGGGCCCACGTCAGCAGCTTCCTCGACCTCGAGAACGCTCATCTATCAAATTCCGATGGCCACGCGCTCTTCGCACCAGGCATAACAGTAGACGGAGGAATGTCCTTCCGCGACGGCACAACCATCGAGGGCCAGGTATCCCTCGAAAACGCCGAGATCACCGGGGACCTGGACTTCACCGGCGCACGCATACACAGCCAGGAAACAAATGCCTTGCACTGCGCTCACGTGACGGCCGGGCAACTCGTGATGCCCCAGCTACCAGTAGGCGGCGCCGTGGATCTCAGCCACGCCAGGCTCGGCGTCCTGACCGCGCACCCAGACAGCACCCCGGCCGGGATCCGCGTCAGCGAACTCACCTACGAAACGCTGGCTCCCATGCTCCCCGCTAGCCAGCGGGTCAGGTGGATCACTAGCGCCCAGCGCACCTACCTGCCCCAGCCCTACGAGCAACTGGCGGCCAGCTACCGTCGACTAGGCCATGATGGCGATGCCCGGACCGTCTTGCTGGCCAAAGAGCGGCACCGTCATGTCTCACTCGCACTGCCGCTCAAGCTCTGGGGACTCCTCCAGGACATAACCACCGGGTACGGCTACCGCCCGGCAAGAGCAGCTCTATGGCTAACTGCCCTCATAATCGCCGGAACCATCACTTTCGCGTTGCACCATCCTCCCCCTGCTCAGGCCAGCACGCACGTCGAATTCAACTCATTCTTCTACACCCTTGACCTGTTGCTGCCGGTCTTCAGCTATGGCCAGCAATCGCAGTTCGCACCAACTGGGGCCTACCAATGGTTCAGCTATACACTCATCACCGCAGGATGGATCCTCGCCACAACCATCATCACCGGGATAAGCCGCGCGCTCTACCGTAACTAGTTCGTCCTGCGCTCGAGATCTGCCCCGGCCGCACAGCCAGATTGACAGATCTGAATCCTTTGTAGAAAGGCTGGCTACGTGTGGGCGTTCAGCTTGCAGGTGGACTCACTGCTGTAGACCCATGGGCCGGCTGCCTCTGCGAGTTCCGCATAACTATGCACGGCATCCAGGCGCGGCGAACGTCCGGATCTGCCGCATATCGGGCGTGAGCGTTTGGGTGGCCTAACCTGCGGCCGCCGGAAGATCACCACGCTTGGTGAGCTGGCGATGATGAAGACATCGCCGTCGGGAGAGAACCCGAAGGCGCGTATTTCCTCTGGCTCGCTTACTTCTGCCGATTCCCCAGCTGGACCTGCGAGCGTAACAACGGGTCCGGCGAGCTGCACCTGCCAGCCATCTGCTGTCGTCGTCGGCAGCCGGCCCCGGCGAGCCCGGCGACCTCGATCCACTGCCCGTCCAGTGGCCGATCCCCAGTACGGCGGGGCGGGAGGCATCAAACCAGCTTCCCATCTCCTGCGGATCACGGGCTACCCGGTCACCATTGGCCAGGCTGATCAGCCCGCGGCCTTGATGACTCACCACCAGCAGCAAGGAGGACCCGGGGATGAACCCAACCTCGGTCAGCCCGCCAACGGCCACAGCGGCGACCCTCTTCCAGGGCAAAGACATACTGCGAATGATCCAAGGAAACCGCGTCACACGCATACTCATTTGCCGCGAGCAGGGCCGGGCCACGGGTGCGGCGCGGTTCCTTGGCGCGGCCGGGGCTGGTCGGGCTGGTCGCTAGCGGGCTTATCGCCAGCCGAGCGCAGGGTGCCACGTGGGTGAGGGCGTCCCGCCGCTGGTTACGGCTGTGGCGGTGCCCGTGGATGCTCATGGTGTCGTTTTCCCTGCTGGTGGCCGGTTCGGGTTGCGGGACGGCGGCCTGCAACACGAATCGCCCCTGGCGGCGGGAGCCGGCCGCGGGGACCGGGGATCCGTGACCGGGAGGGAAGGCCGTGCTGCTGTGCGCCGATGCAGGCGCCGCGTCCGCGGACCTGGCGTTCGGCGTGCTGGCCTGCCCCTCGTGCAGGACCGGGCGGCTGCGGGCATGGGCTGGGGTCGGGAGCGTATCATCCGTGAGACTGGCGGCGAACGGCGCCGGCTGCGGCCCCGGCGGGGGCGGTGCCGCTCATGCGGGGCGACGCACATCCTGCTGCCATCCTGGTCGGCACCCAGGCGGGCGGACGCCGTCGGGGTGATCGCCCGGGCGGCCGCACTAGGAAACTAGCCATGGCAGGCCCGGTCGTAGCATTATGTTTCGTGAGCGAGTTGATCGTCATCCCTGGATGGCGGCCGCTGGGGGGTCGAGCTTGGCAGACAGGCTGCAGGTTGACCTGGGGGCGGACAGCCAGGTCGCCGTTTCGTGGTCCTCGGCTCGCAGCGACCAGGCGCGAGCGGCAGCGCATCAGCAGTTAGTGTGGCCGCTCGGCGCTGACGCGCTTGAGGAGCTCCGCTGGTACCTAGAGGATTATCTGCGGGTGCCATATGGGGTTTGGGAAGAACGCGGTCCGGCGGTGCAGCAGCGGCTGGCGAGCTGGGGCGAGGCAATCTTCGCGTCGATATTCGGCGAGCGCCACGCTCGGGATGCTTATCAGCTGGCAAGAGACCAGGGCGCTGAGGTCGTGATCCAGTCGGCAGAACCCGAGCTCCTGGCTCTTCCCTGGGAACTGATGCGGGACGAAAACAGCGCTGTTGCGCTGGCAACTGCTGGCATCTCGCGGAGCTTGCCGACTAGCTTTCATGAGCCGCTGGAGGTCTCAGCTGAGGCCTTGCGTGTTCTCATGGTGATCTCCCGCCCACTGGGCACCGGCGACATCGGATATCAGATGGTGGCCCGACCGCTACTCGGGCGTCTGAAGGCCGTCAGCGCCAAGGTAGACCTGACAGTGCTGCGCCCTCCGACGTTCAGCGCCTTCCGGCAAGCCCTCATCAAGGCGGCCGACGACGGCACTCCGTTTCATGTGGTGCATTTTGATGGCCATGGGATCATGCCCCAATTGATCTCTTCCCCCGGACTGATCACAAGGCGCCGAGTAGCTGGCGGAGAGACCGCTGAAGGAGCGCTAGCATTCGAGCAACTTGGGGGCGCCAATTTTGTTGGCGCCTCCCACGTTGCGGCTGCGCTAGCCGCAGGTCGAGTACCGGTGGTGGTTCTGAATGCGTGCCAGTCCGGGGCAATCGGCAAGAACCTGGAAGCCTCGATCGCCACCGCGCTGCTGCACTCCGGGTGCGCGGCAGTCGTGGCGATGGCCTACAGCATTTATGCGGCCGCGGCGGCCGAGTTCATGACGTATTTCTACGAATCCTTGCTCACCGGAGCCACCGTAGGACAGTCCGTCACCGTCGGGCGAAGGCGATTGTTCGATCACAACAACCGACCAAGTCCCCGCGGAGACATGCCGCTAGCTGACTGGGTGATCCCGGTGCACTATACGCGGCAGGATGTAACGTTCCTGCAGCCCAGCACTTCCCCGGCAACCTCGGCACCTTCCGTGGATCCAGCACTGGACCTCCGCCCCGCATCGCCCGAGCCGATCGCGCGGCAGGATCCGCTGAACGCGGCAGGAACATTCGTGGGCCGCGATGACCTACTGCTCCGGCTCGAGTCCGCGGCCCGGCAGCATGTCGTTATCCTCACAGGCCCGGGCGGCACGGGTAAGACCGAGCTGGCCAAGGCTTTCGCCCAATGGTGGCAGGACACGCGGGGCGTCGATGAACCGCAGATGGTGTTCTGGCGGTCCTTCGAGCCCGGCACCGCCAGCCTCGGCCTAGACGCAGCCATCACCAGCCTTGGCCTGGAACTCTTCGGCTCCGACTTCGCTCTGCTGGACGGCAGCCAAAAGCTCGATGCGGTCGAGCAAGCGCTCACCGACCACCGGATGCTGCTGATATGGGACAACTTCGAGACAGTCCGCGAGATGCCTGACCCAAGCGGCGCGACGCCGCCCCTAGATGACGAGGACTGCGCAGCGCTGAAGGGCTTCCTGAGCCGGATCCAGGACCACTCAGCTAGCGTCGTGATCATCACCAGCCGTGCGCAAGAGACGTGGCTGGGCGCGGCTGAGCGCATCGTCGTAGGCGGGCTGACGCCGCCTGAAGCCGCCCTGTATGCCGACTACCTGCTGGCATCCTCCCCCACCGCCCAACGGCAGCGCGAACACCGGTCGTTCGGGGAGCTGCTGGAATGGCTTGACGGGCACCCGCTGGCGATGCGACTGACCCTGCCGCGGCTCGACGTCATCGGGCCGCAAGAGCTGCTGGCCGGATTGCAGGGCATTACCCCTCTCCTCGCCGATAACGAAACAGCAGGGTCGCACAGACACTCATCGCTTCCAGCGTGCATTGCCTATTCCTTCGCCCACCTGTCTGAGCACACGCGCCGCCTGCTGCCGGCCATCAGCCTCTTCCAGAGCGTCGCCTATTACAGGCTCCTCTCGGCTTTCTCAACCGACGTGCTTCCGATTCCGGCGCGTTTCGCCGATGCCGATATGGCACAGTGGACCGAAGTCCTGGAGGATGCGGCCAGGGTCGGCCTGCTGACCAGCTTGGGCCGCGGTATGTATCAGATCCATCCTGCGCTGCCCGGGTACCTTGCCTCGGAATGGCATGCATGCAGCCCCGACACCTACCTCGCGGACCGGCTGGCGTGCGAAACTGCCCTGCGCGCAGTCTGCGGTCGCTACGGCCACTGGCTCGCGGGGGAAATACGGTCGGCGCAAGCCCAGACCGCGTTCACGAACATCAGCCTGCTTGAACAGACCATGGGCGCCCTGCTCGGCAGCGCGCTAGAGCACCAGGCGTGGTCAGATGCGGACGGCATTGTCCGCGCGCTGAACCTGTACTGGGACGCCCGCGGTCTCAGCGCAGAACCGGCCGCCTGGGCCGACCGCATAGTCACCGCGACCACCAGCCCCGGCCAGGACATGCCGGCCATAGCGACACCTGCGGGCGAGCTATGGCTGTACATCCTCAACGAGCAGGCCAACCGCCAGATGGCGGCGCGACAGCTCGACGATGCCGCTCGGACGTTCAGGCGCGTCCTGAGTTACCTAGAGAAATACCCGCCCACCGACGACTTCGCACAAGAGAGCATCGCGTCCGTCTATCAGAACCTCGGCATAGTAGCCCAGCTGCGATCGCGCCTGGGCGAGGCAGAGGCCTGGTATAGGGGTGCCCTTGCCATCCGCGAGAGACTCCGGTCACCCGGCCTTATAGCGGATACCTACTACCAGCTCGGCACGTGGGCCGGGGACCGCGGGGAACTCGACGAGGCCGACAGCTGGTATCTGAAGGCGCTCACTCTCTTCGAAGGTACCAACGATCGTCCGCGTATTGCCGGGACCCTCCTCCAGATGGCCAGCGCCGCCTATCTTCGGGGCAACAATACGGACGCCGACGGTCGGGCCCGCAGCGCCCTGACCATCTTCGAAGAACATGGCGACCTGTTCGGCATCGCCCGCAGCTGCCTCCAACTCGGCGCGAACGCCGAGAGCCGCGGTCGGCTCGACGACGCCGAGGCATGGGATCGCAAGGGCCTCACCGTCCTCGAAGAACTTGGCGACCGGCCCGGCATCGCGAGCGCTTACCAGCAGCTCGGCACGATCGCCCAGGCCCGCGATCGCTTTGATGACGCTGAACAGTGGCACCTCAAAGCCCTCACCATTTTCGAGCAACTCGACGACACGACCGGCATTCCGCTCAGCTACTACCAGCTTGGCATGGCGGCTCAAGGGCACAACCAACTCGATGACGCCGAAGACTGGTACCGCAAGGCCCTCACCATCTTCGAGCAAACCGGCGACCGCCCCCGCGTCGCAATGACTTACCATCAGCTTGGCACGCTCGCCTACCGGCGGCATGAAATCGGCCAGGCCGAGGACTGGTACCGCAGGGCCATCACGATCGACGCGGAAATCGGAAACTTCCCCGCCGTCGCGAACGGCTTCCAGCAGCTGGGCACTATCGCGCTCGACAGCAGGCACTATGATGTCGCGGAGGGCTTCTTCAACCAGGCCCTCAGCATCAACGAAAAGCTCGACACCAACATCGGCATTGCGTCGGTCTACCACCTGCTCGGCCGCGTCGCGCAGGCTCGCGGACAGCTCGACGAAGCCGAACGCCGCTACCTCCAGTCGCTTGCCATTAACGAGGAACTCGGCAGCCGCGCCGTTCTGGCGGAGACCTATACGCAGCTCGGCCTGCTTGCCGAGGACGCAGGCCAGCTGACGAAGGCCCTGGAATGGAACATCCGATGCCTCGCCCTGTTCGGACAGTTTCCCAGCCCGATGACACCGGGAGCGCCTATCGCGCTGTTCCGGCTCACCTGTCACCTCGGAGTCCCGACCGTAGAACAAGCTTGGCAGCAAGTTACCGGCCGGCACCTGCCTCAGCGAGTCCGCGAGTATGTCACGCACGGCCCCAGCAACCAGACTCCAGGTGACATATGACCGACCCGGTAACTGAAGTGGCTCGATCTGCCGCAGCGATCCTCGCGCCCAGCATCGGGCCGGAACTGCCCGCGGAGGTCGAAGCGATAATTCATGCCCGAAACGTCGGCCACCAACGCCCAAGCCAGTACGATCCTGTCGCCCTAGCCAGCCTGGCCATGGGAGGAGCCAGCTTGATCGTGGCCATCGCGCAGCTCGCCTGGTCAATTGCCACAAGTCAGCACGACCGCACTGCGGACACCCATCCCAAGTCCCTCACACGGCAAGTACATCTCAGGCTAAGCGAGCAGGACGTTCCCTTAACGCCCAGTACCAGCCGCATAGCCGACGTTGTCATCACCGAGGTCATTCGCCTTCAGGACACTTCCCGGTAGCCGGGCACCTGAGCACGGGCCAGGACCTCGTCGGGCCCTCTGACTTCGCTTTGGCTAGCCTACGAAGGCCAATGCCGACACGACGTTCGCGAGGTCTGCGCCCTACGAACGCGCTGTCAGGCATGTGAGCAAGGGTGCAGCCACGTCGGTGGCGCGGAGAGGCGTACAGATCACCCTGGTCGGCGCGCCATCGACGGCGTCCCGGCGGACTGAGACTGGCGCGCCGAACGGCGGGTCGGCGCGCGGTTATCCAGTGGGCCTCGCGTCGCTGGCGGCCCGGTCATACCCAACGCACGATCAGTCCGGCTGTATGTCTATGCACCGCCGCCTCGGGATAAACGTCCGGTCATGCCGCGATGAGGTATGCCGGAACACTGAGCGCTTGCGGGCTGAACCGAGGTACACGGGAGGCGGCTCCCAGGCTAGACGTCGGCCGGGCCACCACGGACCATCGTGGTGTTGGCGCTGCGGATCTAGGTGCTAATCACGGAGAGTAGGGACTCGGTACGAGTTGCCAGCGCGATATCCGCCGATCTGGGCGCGAGTCCTGGTTGGCTAGTTGGCCATCGATGGCGCGCTCAGACGGGCATTCTGTGCCCTCGAGGGTTACTTTTCCGCGGTGTCAGAGCGAGCCGGTGAGGGCGTCGTAGAGCAGGTAGAGGTTCAGGCCGGTGATGATGATGGTGGTCAGGAGCATCAGGGCGCTGGTCAGGTGCCGGTTGACCATGTCGGTCATGATCCGGGGGTCTCGGGTGATCAGGAGCAGGGGGATGAGGGCGAAGGGGATGCCGAAGGACAGGACGATCTGGGAGTAGACCAGCGCCTGGGTGGTGTTGACGGCGAGCGCGAGGATTACGAGCGAGGGGAGCATGGTCAGGGCGCGGCGGGCCAGCAGGGGGATGCGCCAGTTCATGAAGCCGGCCATGACGATCTGGCCGGCGTAGGTGCCGACGCTGGAGGAGGATAGGCCCGAGGCCATCAGGGCGACGCCGAAGGCCAGCGCGGCCCCGCCTCCGATCAGGGTCGCGAGGTGGGCGTGGATGGGCCCGAGGTCGCTGATGCCGGTCAGGCCGGGTTTGTGGAACAGGGCGGCGGCGATGCACAGCATGGCCAGGTTGACCAGCCCGGCGAGGCCCAGGCCGATGATGCAGTCCCATTTGTTGTAGGCCAGCAGGGTGCGGCGTTGCTGGGGCCCGGCGGCGTGTACCCGGCTGGTGTGCAGGGCCGAGTGCAGGTAGACCACGTGCGGCATGACGGTCGCGCCGATGATCGCGACGGTCAGGCCGAGGGTGCCCGCGCCGCCCAGGCGCGGCGCCAGGCCCTCGGCCATCTGTCCGTAATGCTGGCCGCCGACGGCGAGGAACAGGTACACGAAACCGGCCCCGACCAGTCCCAGCAGGGCGATGATCGCCAGCTCGAAGCGGCGGTAGCCCCGCTGTTCCAGGCCCAGGATGACGAAGGCGACGACCGCGGTAATCAGGCCGGCCGGGAACAGCGGGACGCCGAAGAGCAGGTTGATGCCGACGGCGGCGCCGACGAACTCGGCGAGATCGGTGGCCATCGCGATGACCTCGGCCTGCAGCCAGAGCAGCACGTTCGCCCGGCGGCCGAACCGGTCCCGGCACAGTTCGGGCAGGCTGCGGCCGGTGGACAGGCCGGCCTTGGAGGTGAGGTACTGCACCAGGATGGCCATCAGGTCGGCCATCACGATCACCCACACCAGCTGATAGCCATGCGTGGCGCCGCCGGCGAAGTTGGTGGCGAAGTTCCCCGGGTCGACGTAGGCGACCGAGGCCACGAACGCCGGGCCCAGCAGCGCCGCCGCCGCGCGCAGCCGGCCCCGGGCCTGCACCTGCCGCAGCGTGACCTGGCCGCGGGCGCCGGCCTCGGTGACGGTCACGACACGACCACGCCATGCACCAGATGGGCCAGCGGCGTTCCCATGGCGCGGCGCTGGCCGCCGGTCTCGACCCACAGCGGCCCGCCAAACGGCTCCCGCTCCAGCACCCGCAGCTCTACCCCGGGCCGCACGCCCAGGCTGGCCAGGTATTGCAGCGCCGTGCTGTCCTCGTCGCTGACCCGGTCCACCCGGAAGCGCGCGCCCACGGCAACGCCGGCGAGCGCTGGCGACCAGTCCTCGACGTGCTCCCCGGAGGGCTGCGGGATCGGGTCGCCGTGCGGATCCCGCCGCGGATGGCCGAGCGCCACGTCGATCCGGTCGATCAGCAGGCCGCTGACCGCGTGCTGCAGCGCTTCGGCCTCGTTGTGCACTTCATCCCAGCTCATCCCGGCGGCCTGCACCAGGAAGGTCTCGATCAGCCGGTGCCGCCGGATCATGTCCCGGGCATGAGACTGGCCGTGCGCGCTCAGCGTGATGCCGCCGCTGCCCGATGTGGCCAGCAAGCCCGCCGCGCTGAGCCGGCGCAGCATCGCCGATACCGAGGGCGCAGCGACTCCCAGCCGGGCCGCCACATCAGAGGTCAAGACGGGCGGGGCCTTGAAGCTCAGCAGGTAGATGGCCCGCAGGTATTTGCCCATCGCCTCCGAACGCGCCGCATCACAGCACGCGGAACCTCGCCTGGCAGGAACTGCCATCATGCGGGTAACCTAACATATTCGGAAGCTATATCTAAACAAAGAATTAGACACATCTAATTAATCATCCGGGGAGCCGTTCCTGCCCGCGGCCGGCCGTGACCGCGAAGGCCCCGCCGATGCCATGAAACCGGGCCTGAATCAGCAGCAGCCCTTTCCCCGCCAGGCGCCGCGGCCCTCGCCAACAGCGACCGCGGCGACACCGCCGGGTGGCTGCTGCTGGCCCACGAGAGCAGCTACGCCGGGCATGGCCGGACCTATGGCAGCGGCAGCGTCTTCACCGAGGACGGCAGGCTCGTCGCCTCGTTCGTCCAGGACAATCTCGTACGGTCCTTGCGGCCGGAGGCCAGGATTAGCGGTGCTGCCAGCATGACGCTGTAAGCAGGGCCAGGAACGCCGCGCCACCTCGCTGGCGTGGAACCCGAGGACGTCGCGCAGGATGAGCACCGCGAGCTGGCGGGGCGGCAGGACCTGGAGGGCGGTCACGAAGGCCAGGGAGATGGATTCGGTCTGCTCATAGCGGGCCTCCGGGCCGTCCGGGGTGAACCCGGCGGCTTGGGGCTGGTCGGACGCAGCGGTCCGCGGCTGCGCTATGCGGTGCCGGCCGGGGCAACATCGAACGGGGCGTTCCAGGCCGCGCCGTTGACGTTCTGGTCCCACCACGCCGACCGCACCGACCCGTCCGGCCCGGCCCAGAACACGTCCAGGTGCAGCTGCTCACGGGCCACCGCGGCGGCCGGTTCTTGCCGGATCCGAAGCCGTCCGGGCTCGGCGAGCATCGGCCCGGCGACCTGGAAGGGGGCATTCCACTTCGCGTCGTTGATGTTCTGATCCCACCAGTTGCTCCACACCGAGCCATCCCGGCCAACCCAGAACACATCGAGATGCTCGCCCGTCCGTGCCACCGCCGACGACGTTTCAGTCCGCACGGGGATTCCCTCGACGGGTATGCGCTGCTCGTACGTCTGGGTGAAGAAGCAGATCGGGACGTGAGGGACGTTTACATTACTGGCGACCTGAATCGTCTGATCCGTCCGGGATATATCCAGCTGCATGGTCACATCGTCGCTGCCGGGAGAGTTCGGATCGTAGAACCAGAGAGTCAGCTCCTGACCGACCAGCTGATATGCATAGACGCACACCTGGTGCCCCATCTCCGTGACGTCAGGCAGCTTCCCGATGATCAGCCCTATCGGGCATGGATGCCCAGAATCGACGATGTTACGGATGTCCGGCCATGCGATATGAGCCATGACCCAGGCCCGACCGTCGGCGAGAACGTTGTCGGTGTCGGGGTAGAGCGGGTCCGCGTACTTGACGAAGTCCGCAGCGTCGCCAACGTTCAGGCTCTGCCAAGGCGCTCGACGATGTAATCAAACAGCGGGTTGCCCTCACCTGGCGGATTCGTGGTCTGAGCTGGCGCCCACTGGCCAGCCTCGAAATAGTCACGAGATGCGAAGGACAT
>Ga0182024_10010150_pt1 | contig 19287 bp, 17 predicted proteins | sample P32metaG_FD_120480 | JGI IMG/M metagenome (GOLD analysis project Ga0182024, IMG submission 120480) | Permafrost microbial communities from Stordalen Mire, Sweden - P3-2 metaG (Illumina Assembly) | ecosystem: Environmental > Terrestrial > Soil > Wetlands > Permafrost | place: Sweden: Stordalen... | reverse complement strand
GGAATTGCAGACCGCAACGCATTCATCGCAGATGTACGCGCGAGGATAGTCGCTGGGCGACGAGATCAATTTGGCCACGGCGTCCTGCGACTTGTGGCAGAACGAGCAGCGTAGCGCTTCTTCGGGTCCCGTACGCGTTTTCATTTGGACTACCCCCTGATAAGATACCGCGGTTTGACTTCAGTTGACTATGGCCCTTAAGTGCGAGGCCGGTCGATAATTTCGTCGATAATGCCGTATTCTTTCGCCTGTTGCGCGTTCATGATGAAATCCCGCTCGACGTCGTGCTCGATGCGGTCGAGGGACTGGCCGGTGTGTGTTGCCATCAAAGTGTTGGTGATCTCACGAATGCGCAGAATCTCGCGCGCGTGAATGTCGATATCGGTGGCCTGACCACTGAGGCCGCCCATGGAAGGCTGGTGAATGAGGATACGTGAGTTGGGCAGGGCAAAGCGTTTGCCCTTGGTCCCGGCCAACAGGAGGAATGCACCCATGCTGGCTGCCTGGCCGATGCAGTAGGTCACCACGTTGTTCTTGATGAACTGCATGGTGTCGTAGATGGCAAGGCCGGCCGTGATGGAGCCACCCGGGGAGTTGATGTAGAGCTGAACGTCCTTTTCCGGGTCCTCACCGGAGAGGAAGAGCATTTGAGCGACGATCAGATTGGCTACCTGGTCGTCGATGGGAGTACCAAGAAAAATGATGTTATCGCGAAGCAGACGGGAGTAGATGTCGTAGGCGCGCTCGCCCCGACTCGTCTGTTCAACCACCATGGGAACTAATGCCATTCGAGTGCTTCTCTCGCTCTTCCGTCGGGGGCTGTTTTCCCCCTCCCTTTTGAGGGCCGCACGGTTCGGGTTGGGGCAAATCCGAATCGTGCAGCGTTAAATGCGACTTCCGCCTTTAGCTGGGAAGCCTTTCGTACAGCAAATTCGCAGTTTTTTCGCATTTCATTTGTTCCCGGATTCTAGCTAGACCACCATCCTGAGTCAAACGATTGCGAAGCGTCTCAATCGGTTCATTCGATTGCAGGGCCGCCAGTTGCAGTTCACGGTCCAGCTCTTCGTCGCTTACGGTGACGCCTTCAGCCTCGGCGATCTTGTCGAGAAGAAGGTTGGTTTTGACTTCGGCAATGGCGCCGTCGCGTTGGGCAGTGCGCAGGCGGCTGAAGTCGAGCTTGCGCATCTGTTCGGTATCCATGCCCTGCGCGGCAAGAGCGCGCAACCCGCGGTCCAGGCGGGCGTCCACCTGGTCCTGCACGAGAGACTCGGGAACTGGAAATGAATACTTCTGAGTGAGTTCCGCGAAAAGCTTGTCTTTCGTCTCGGCGGCTACGCTGCGGCGCTTGCGGTTGTTCATATGCTCGCGCACGCGGGTTTCAAGCTCAGCCAGGCTCTCGTATTGGCCGAGTTCTTTGGCAAAATCGTCGCTCAGCTCGGGAACAGTGCGCTTCTTGATGGCTTTGACCGCGACTTCATAGGAAACTGTCTTGCCTGCCAACCGGGCTTCGCCGTAATCGGCGGGGTAAATGACCTCGGCTTTCAATTCCTGACCAGCCTTCGCGCCGCGAAGAACGGCATTGAAGGCCTCGACGGTGTCTTTGCCGCCGATCTCGACAAGAGAGTCCTGCCCGGTGAGGGGGGCGGCTTCAGGCTCGCCCTCGACCTGGCCGGAGTAGGAGATCTGCGCCCAGTCGCCATCGACGAGAGCGCGGTCTTCCTCGACCGGCTCGATGGTCGCGCGCGATTCGCGGAGCTCAGTCATCTCGTGCTGAAATTCTTCGTCGGTCACTTCAGCGGAAGGCTTTTCGACAACGACGTCTTTGTAGCCCTCGATAGAGAAGGCGGGCACGTATTCGAACGCCGCCTTCACGTGGAGCGGCTGGCCGTCTTCCACGGTAAGCTCGGTGACCTGCGGCTGCCCGACGGGCTGCACACCCAACTCGCGCACGCCCTGGTTGAAACGCTGCGGGAGAAGACCGTCGATGACTTCCTTGCGAATCTCGGTCGCGAAACGGCGCCGCACAACCGATTCAGGAACTTTCCCGGGACGAAAGCCGGGAATCTTCGCGTACTTTTGATAATTCCGCGTCACAGTGCGGAAAGCTTTCGAAACGTCTTCGGCAGGAATGTCGAGCACCAACTCGCGGGTGCAATCGGGATTTAGAACCGGACCGTGGGTGTGTTCGTGCACATTTTCATGATCGTGATCATGGGTGTGGGTAGCTTCAGGAGAGGCGGGGTTTTCGAGGGTGTCAGTAGAACTCAACGTTTTGCCTTCCGGGCGCGACAAGCGCCATAGATACTGCCGCCGCCGCTCCGGGGCGATACTGCCGCGTGTGGCTCGGGAATCTCTTCAATCCATGGTAAGAGGGATTGCGGGCAGGGTCAAACCCACGGCGGCAAGGTTGCCTTCGTCGACAATGCGGAGGTCACGTAACGTTACTGTTCAGTGACTTGCGGCTTGCGGACATAGGGCAGGAAGCGACGGTCCGCGGCGCCGCAGCGGAGATAGGAAGCACGCGCTTCTGTCAGGCTCAGGTGGCCGTTCACGGTCAGCCGGATGTCGGAGGCATCGTCGTCTTCCTGTCCGTCGTCTTCCCACCAGCAGACAGGGCACAACGCCATGGCGGCGGGTGCTTCCAGCGTCTTAAATCCGCAGCACGGACAGCGGAAACGAGCCTCAGGCGGCGAATCGCCAGCGGATGGCTGCATATAAGGATAGACGGGGTTTTCGTGCCCTGTGTTTACCACATTCGGATTGAGCTGGACGCGAATCGAGCCGCGAGCGGGCGTGCCCACGTCTTCCGTCTATTCTGTACAACGAAGTGCAGGGAGCGAAGGAGCTCCACCGAATGAAGGAACCTGGTTTATTGAGTGCCCGAGTATCTCGCCGCTTCGTCTGGATGGGACTATTTCTTCTGTTGCCGTTCTCGTTGAATGCCCAAAATGGGTCTGGATCGTCTCAGGGTCCGCTGCGTGTTGCCATTGTGGGCCTGGTGCACGATCACGTTGCGGGATTCCTTGGGCAGCTGCCTCAACACCACGATGTTGAGCTTGTCGGCATTGCGGAGCTGGATCCTGCGCTCCAGGCGAAATATCAAAAGAAGTACGGGCTCGCCGACAACCTCTTCTTCAAGGACCCGGCCAAAATGATTGAGCAGCGCCGCCCACAGGCGTTGTTGGCCTACACAACCATTGCCGATCATCGGCGCGTGGTCGAAATCGGCGCGTACTACGGCGTGTCTGTGATGGTGGAGAAGCCGCTTACGATTTCGCTCGATGATGCGCTGGCAATTCGCAAGATCGCACGCGAAAAGAAGATTCACGTGCTCGTGAACTACGAGACCACGTGGTATCCGAGCAACAGGGCCGCATACGACGAGGTACGGGAAGGCAAGCTGGGCGATGTGCGCCGCGTGGTGGTGCACGACGGCCACCAGGGACCGAAAGAGATTGGTGTATCGCCGGAGTTTCTCAAGTGGCTTACCGATCCCCAGCAGAATGGCGCAGGCGCACTTTACGACTTCGGCTGCTATGGCGTGGACCTGATGACTTGGCTGATGCAAGGCGCGACCCCGGAAACCGTGACAGCGGTGGTGAATCATGACAAGCCGGAGATCTATCCCAAAGTGGATGACGATTCGACGATCGTGCTCCAGTACCGCCATGCGCAGGCGGTGATTCAGGGTTCGTGGAACTGGCCGTTTTCGCGGAAGGACATGGAGGTGTACGGCGCGACGGGATATGCGATCACGGTTGCAGCGGACCACATGCGGGTGCGGCACGAGCACGACAACGAAGAGCAGATCACGACGCCTTCGCCCTTGCGGGAACAGGAGAGCAACTCGCTCAGCTATCTCGCGGCAGTATTGCGCGGACAAATTCGTGATCGGGGTGACCTGAGCGCGCTCGACACCAATGTGATGGTGATGCAGATTCTTGACGCGGCTCGGGAATCGGCGCGGACTGGAAGAAGTGTGCGGCTGTCCCCGATCAGTCAATAATTGCGCGCTCTGGTGCGGCTAGAATGAGATGTGCGAAAAGCCATCTTCTTTTCCGTCCTTGTGCTCCTCATCTTGGTGCCCATCCTGATCGTCTCAGCACGATCGGCGACGCCCGTCGTTGACTTGCCGGCATCAATCACCACCCTGGGCCAGGCGACTCCCGTCAGCGTGCAGGTCCATGATCCGCGCGGCATCCGAAAGATCGCGGCAACGGTTGAGCAAAACGGCGTCAGCTATCCGGTTGGCGCCACAACGCAACCTTTCACCGCTTCTGACAGTACGTGGAGTTTCACAGCGGGCGTCAAGTCGACTCCGCAACTGAAAGATGGCGCAGCGAAGTTGATTGTCGAGGCGACGTCCAATGATCTGCTCGGCAAGAAAGCTCGTGCAGAGCGGGACGTCACCGTGGTCACCCGTCCGCCTTCGTTGGTTGTCGATTCGGATCAGCACTACTTGTATCTCGGCATGGCCGATCTGGTCACCTTTGACGTTTCCGGAGGCTGGACTGCGGCTGGCGTTCGCGTTGGCGATCAGACTTACCGAAATTGGCCCATGCCCGCCGGCAAACCCGGCCGGTTCTCGCTCTTCGCCTTTGCCTGGAACATGCCACCCAATACCGCTCCCATGGTCTACGCATCCATCGGGGCGGGAAACGATGTGACCAGCCCCATCGTTTTTCAATTCCCCAAGAAAGAGCAGCCCCACTACACGGTTCACGATCTGCAGGTCAGCGATTCGTTCATGCAGAAAGTGGTCAGCGAGCTTGATCCCAACGGTTCCGGCGATCCGGTCGCGCGCTTTGTCAAAATCAACAGCGAGATGCGGCGCGCGAACAACAAGACCCTCTCCGATCTACGCTTCAAGACCGCCGAGAAGTTCCTCTGGTCGCAACCTTTCGCGCGCCAGGCGCATGCACAGGCCGAGGCGACTTTTGCCGATCTTCGCAACTATATCTATCACGGTAAAAAGATCGACCAGCAGGTGCACCTCGGCTACGATCTCGCGGTGACGCAGCATGTCGGTGTGGAAGCGTCGAATGATGGGCAGATCGTGTATGCGGCGCCCCTGGGCATCTATGGCAACTGCGTTGTCGTCGACCATGGCTACGGGTTGCAGACGATTTACGGCCACATGAGCCAGATCGACGTGCACGTCGGCGACACGGTCAAGCGCGGCCAGGTGATGGGTCGCAGTGGAATGACCGGGATGGCAGGCGGCGATCACATCCACTTCGCCATGCAGTTGGATGGAGTGCAGATCGACCCCAAAGAGTGGTGGGACCCGCACTGGATCCACGACCATATCGCGCGCCGTGTCGATCTGCCGGGATTCAAGGAGTAACAGTCGAGGATTGATCGATCAGGAAATTCCGGTTAGACGGTTATCCAACTGGAGCACCGTGGTGGACGTATATTTCAAAGCCGAAGGTAATTCGCCATGCATATCGCGCGGTTAACCGTTGTCGGCCTCAGCATTCTTCTTGGCGGCGCTGCTCAATTCGGAAATCACTACGAAGTACACACGCAAGAGAGGAGAGCATTCAGCCCAAGACACAATTCTCTCAGACATGAAGAAACGGGCGTCACTCGAAGGAATCCGGCGTCCGATCGCAGCAGACACTTTGCCCGCGGCTTCCCCCTTCAGACCTGAGAGACCTCAGCTCCCTTCGCTCAGCCACTTACATCAAGCACTCGATTGCGAGTTTTTTCTCGCTTTGCGCTACGCTGAATAGGGAACCAAACCACAACTGCCGGCACACCGCTGCCGGTTCGGCGAAGGCTCCCCTGCAACTCGCGTGTTTCCAGGATTTTGAGATCAATCATCCTGAAAGAAGAGACTTTAGCGTATATCCGCGCCCGGAAGCATCCTGAATCCAGGACTTTGCCGAAAACACCCGGGGCGGGGGGGATACCCTCCCTCCCCGCCCCCGGCGGATGTCTGTGAGACGCCGCACGGGATCAAAGACCACATCGCCCGCTGCGTCGACCTGCCGGGCTTCAAGGAATAACCGCGGCTGCTCTGTACACATTCACACTCCGGCTCGGCCTTGTTTTTCTATTTGGTTGGTAATACGCTTACCAGTAGGAGTAATACCGATGCGGATCACTCAAAAGGGCCAGGTCACTATTCCTCAAGATGTGCGGAGCCGGCTCGGACTTCTGCCGTACACCGAAGTCGAGTTCGAAATTGCCGGCGATCATGCGCGCATCCGCAAAGCCTCGGGGGACGCCGGAGCAGGTACTCGTGGACAGAATGCGATCAGGGCGCTTTGGGGCGCCGCTGACACGCGCATGTCCACGGACGAGATCATGGCCTTAACGCGTGGGACCAGCCGTCGCGCGAAGCGATGAGGCCCGCGCTGCCGCTTCTTCCCGTGCGGCTACGCAATTGCAGCGGCGTTCTGGTGGATAGCAATGTCCTGCTTGACCTGGCCACCAAAGATGCAAGCTGGGGTGACTGGTCTCGCCGGGCTTTGGCAGAATGTGCCGACCGGACCAAGCTGGTCATCAACCCGATTATTTACGCCGAGATTTCAGTCGGCTTTTCGACCATCGAAGCACTGGATGCGGCCTTGCCTCCCACGGTGTATGCGCGAGCCCCGCTGCCGTGGGAGGCAGGTTTTCTCGCAGGAAAGTGCTTCTTGGCGTACCGGCGCCGCGGTGGATCGCGCACTGCGCCCCTTCCGGACTTCTATATCGGAGCGCAGGCTGCAATTGAACGGCTGGCGATACTTACGCGCGATCCGGCGAGGTACCGTACCTATTTTCCCACAGTCGAAGTTCTCGCGCCTGCGTCGTAGGCTGAACGCAGGCACGATATGCCGGATTGTTTACGGCACAAAGACGTGCAGGCGCACATGCCACTTGGTGCTTGCGCCGGGCTTGAGCGTCACCATGCCGGTGTCCATCTTTCCCCACTCTTTGCCGAAAGGATTGGCGAAGTTGAACTGGTCTTCAATGGCGACGAATTTCATCGCCGGCGGCGCGTACATCTGGATCGTCTTGATTTCGGGCGAGAGGCCAACGATGTCGACGCCGTAGTGAGCGGCGGGATCGATGACCTTCACGGTAACGGCGCCGTTCTTCCACTCCAGCTTGCTCCAGTTGTCATCGTAGAAGTTGTGCGCGAGCGGCACGCCGTCCGCGACGCGCAGATCGTATTGCGTTCCATCAACGGGCTTGAGCTTGCCGGTAGGGAAGACGTTGTCATAGCCATCGACTTCAGCCAGATTCGAGCCAGGAATATGGATGCGCACCTGGGTGCGATCGCCCGAAGGAAGCGCGAAATAGGGGTGCCAGCCGATGGCGATGGGCTCGGCTTCGCTGCCCACATTGTGGGCTACGATGCTCGCGTCGATGGCCTCGGCTGTGAGGGCAATGGTGAAGTCGAGATCGGTCTTGGAAAGCCAGTGGCCGCCGAAGTCTCCCGCGTGAATGACGCCGGTGACTTCCTGGCCGCCTGGAATATTTTTCACGTGCACGTCGTCGGTCTTGGCTTTCAGAATCAGGCCGTGCATGGCGTGGCGTTCGGCGCCTGGATTCTTGCCGATGTTATTCGCGGGCAGCGTGATTGTGTGGCCTTCCCATGAGGTAGTGAGGGTCTGGCCGTCAGCCGAGAGTGGGCCGCGAATACGGTTGGGATAGGGAACCAGGAACGCGGAGCCGAGGCGATAGCCCAGGTCGCCGTTCGCGTCGTCTTTCTCGTCGAGCATTTCCTTGGCGCCGGCGAGATCGGGCGAGGCGAGGACGTTGACGCTGCCCTTGCCAGGGAAGTTGGCGGTGATCTGAATCAACTCCATGCCGCGACCGGGAGCGAGAGTGACGCTGGTGAACTCGGGCTTGGTCTTGCTGACGGCAGTGCGCGTGAGGGTGACGATTTTCTGGCCGCCAATTTCGGGGCCGGCTTGTGCAGGGCTACTCATGACGAACAGACTCCCCATGAAAACCGGCAGGGCAATGGGAAGAGCAATCAATGTGCGGAAGGAATTCTTCATCTCGGTCCATCCCTGAAGGTGCGATCGAATTTTCCGGATTGGCCGCGCGCGCGGGTGCAAATTTGCCGTCGCGAGAAAGCGTATTCCGGAAGCGGCCTCATTCTACGACAGAGGGGGTTAGTCGATGCTTGGGCTGGGAGATTTAGAAGGGCAGCCAAGGATTTGCGGCCGGAATCGCATCACCAAGGTTTTCCTCGGGCACAAGAGATCCAGGAGCGTCTTAGGCAAATCGTCACATTCGGGTTGACATTCGACCCAAAGGCGTAAATACTTGGGTCGAATGGCTACCCAAGAAAATAACGACGACCGCATTGCCTTGTTACAGGGCACTCTCGACCTCCTCATCCTGAAGACGCTGATTCCAGGCCCATGCCATGGGCAAGGCGTGGCGCGAACGATTCAACGCCAGTCCGAAGACGTATTTCTTGTCGACCACGGCTCACTCTATGTGGCTCTGCAGCGGCTCGAAGACAAGGGATGGATTCGCGCCAAGTGGGGCGTGAGCGAGAACAATCGCAAGGCGCGGTTCTATTCGTTGACGCCGAAGGGACGCGCGCAACTGGTGGAGAAAACCAGCGAATGGCGCCGCCTGACGCGGGCCATGGGGCTGATTCTGGATTCGGGCGACGGCACGCAAGGTCAGGAGGCGTGAGCATGTTCGGGCGCAAACGAAGTGCTGAGGATTTTGCGGAGGAAATCAAAGCGCATCTTGCGCTCGAGGCCGACGACCTTGAGAGTGAGGGCTTGAGCGGAGACGAAGCTCAATGGAAAGCGCGTCGTGAGTTTGGCAATGTCCGCGCCGCACAAGAACGTTTCTACCTGCGAGGCCGCTGGATTGGTCTCGACAAATTGGGTCGCGATCTGCGCTTTGGGCTGCGGTCATTGCGGCAGAGTCCGGGATTTGCAGTAACGGCGATCCTGACACTGGCCCTTGGGGTAGGCGCGAACACGGCGGTTTTTAGCGTAATGAATGCGGTGCTGCTGCGGTCGTTGCCCGTGTCCGATCCAAATCGCCTGGTGTATCTGAGAACCTCCAATCCTCCGCGCGGAACCGGAACAATCGATTCCAATGAGACCTTTTCGTATCCGGTTTATGATGCGCTTCGAAAGCAAACCAGCGGGCTCTCGCCGCTGATGGCCTATGTGCCACTGTCTGTCAGCAAGGTCGCGGTCCGCTATGGCGCGGAGCCGGAAGAAGCCGAAGGCGACATGGTGAGCGGCACATTCTTCTCTGGCCTCGGCGTGAATCTGCTCCTCGGCCGCGGCTTCAGTGAGCAGGACGAGACCAACCATGCGCCCATTGCCGTGATCGGTTACAACTACTGGACCAGGCGGTTCGCGCGCAATCCGGACGTATTGGGAAAGACGCTGTTTGTGAACGGCGTGCCGATGACCATTGTGGGCGTATCGGCGGAAGGCTTTGAAGGCGTTGAAGGAGCTGGATCGACCGATTTCTGGATTCCTTTGCAGGGTCGCAGGGAACTCAATGCCTGGGGCAATCCTCCGCAGGATGGCAAACTCTACATCGCAAATTCCACCTGGTGGTGTCTGCGCATGATTGGGCGTCTTGCGCCCGGCGTGTCCAGAACGCAGGCGCTGGCACAGTTGCAGCCTCTGTTTCAAACATCGGCGTATGTGGGGCTGGGCGGGACCCCAATGGCGGGCGAGAAGCCGCCGGTCCTGAGCTTCGCCGACGCCAAAAGCTTTCCCGGCTATGACCAGCAGTATGGCAACCCGTTGCGCATTCTAATGGCGATGGTGGGTCTGGTGCTGCTGATTGCGCTGGCCAATGTTGTGATGTTGCTGACGGCGAGGAATGCAACGCGGCAACGCGAGTTTTCAGTGCGGCAGGCGCTGGGTGCGGGGCGCGGAGAGCTGCTGCGCCAATTGCTGACGGAGAGTCTGATCCTGGTCACGGCGGGTGGCGCGCTGGCCTGGGGCTTTGCGGAAATGGCGACGCGGCTGCTGGGCCGATGGGCACAGATCGAATCCAGCCTCGCCCCGGACAAGACCGTGTTGGCGTTCACGCTGAGCGTGCTCTTGATTGCAGCACTGTTGTTCGGCCTGGCGCCGCTGCGCGTGGCGCTCGCAGGCAAAGCCGAACTGGCACTGAAAACTTCAGCGGCAACATCCAATGCAAATGCGGGCAAGTCGCGCAGCGGCCGAATCATTGTCGCTCTGCAGATGACGCTGTGCGTGGTGCTGTTAGTAGGCGCCGGCCTGCTAATTCGCACGCTGCGTAATCTCGAAAATACGCCTCTGGGAATGAACGTCGATGGCCTGGTTGTCTTCGGAGTGAGCCCGAAAATTCCGTCAATTCCTGAGGGCTATGCGTTCTACGCGAGGCTGCTGAGTAAGTTACGCGTGCTGCCGGGCGTGGAATCGGTGACCATCATGGAAGAACGCATTGGTTCGTGGTGGTCCGACAACAGCGACATGATGGTGGACGGCAGAATACCGGAGGTCGCCAACGCAGCGTCGAGAACGGTCCGCAGCAATGTGGTGGGGCCGGACTTCTTCCGCACACTCGGCGTTCCGCTGCTGGCGGGGCGCGATTTTGCCGGTTCCGACAATGTGAAGTCTGCTCATGTGGGAATCATCAACGAAGAGTTTGCGAAGCGGTTCTTGCCGAATATAAATCCACTAGGGCACACCATCGGAACAGACGATGGGCAGTACACGATGACTATTGTGGGCGTGGTGAAGAACCACAAATATCGCAGCATCGACGAAGACCCCATTCCGATGGCGTGGTACATGTATGCGCAGATTCCCTACGTGGGAGGAATGCATGTGGAGATGCGGGTACATGGCGATCCGCTGGCGATTCTGCCCTCGGCGCGTAAAGCTGTACAACAGATGGATCCCAACTTGCCACTGATAAGGCCAATGACGCAACGCGCGCAATTTGACACGACGATCTCACACCAGGTCCTGTTTGCGCGGCTCGCCGGGTTCTTCGGCTTTCTTGCGGTGGTGCTGGTGGCGACAGGGCTCTATGGAACGCTGGCATATCGCGTGAGCATGCGGACCGCGGAGATTGGCGTGCGCATGGCTGTAGGCGCGAGGCGTGAGCAAGTGGTTTGGATGATCCTCAGAGACAGCCTGCTGCTCACGGTGGCAGGAGTGCTGATGGGCGTTCCGCTGGCGATGCTGGTAGGACACGCGCTGGCATCCTCTTTGTATGGAGTCAAGCAGCTTGATGCGGTGAGCTATCTGGCCGCTGTGATGGGAGTCGCCGTGGTTGCACTGGCGGCGAGTGCGCTCCCTGCAGGCCGTGCGGCGAGTGTGGACCCGATGACAGCGCTGCGCACGGAGTAGGGTCTTGATGATGTTGATTAGGAGCTAACTACAGCAACGTATCCACTCTCTTACATATGTATCGTTAACCGTTCGCAGTCAATCGAGGCGAGCGGCTTCGTACCTCTTGAAGGAGTTCATCCATGAACTTGAAAAGACCGCTGAGCCTGTTTCTGTCCGTGCTTGTTCTTTCATCTTTTCTAGTCTGTCGACCAAAGCTCGATCAAGTGCGCAGTCCGGCCCCGCACCGCCTGACCCCCTGTTCACAACGATCCAGTCCTTGGATACCAAGCTCTTCTTCGATGCTTATAACCACTGTGACCTAACGACGATGGGATCGATGGTGTCGGATGACCTGGAGTTTTATCACGACCAAACAGGTCTGTCGGTGGGGAAGGCGCCGTTTCTCGCCGCTATCCAGCAGAATATCTGCGGAAAGGTGCAGCGGACGCTGCTACCGGACACCCTGGAGGTATACCCGCTGAAAGGATATGGAGCGGTGGAGATCGGGATACATCGCTTCCATCACCCTGGGCACCCCGAGGATGGTATGGGGGACGCCAAGTTTGTCACGCTGTGGCAGAACAAAGATGGCGCATGGAAGGTAACTCGCGTGATCAGTTACGAGCACAACCATGGATTGTTGGCGAAGCAAGCGCTGAAAGATACTCGACAAACCACCCTTAACGCGATTCTTTGATTAAGTTCGATTGCTTCAGCTTTCATGCGTGACCTCGGTATAACTATCGCCTGGGGCCACGAACGACCGCGGTGATAGCAGCCCGAGCGTGGTGATCACCTCTTCCGGTAGCTCCTCATAGTAGAGGACCGCCGACTTCGCGCGATGATGATTGAAGGCCCACAACGCTGATGCTGCGGCAAGCAGACCGGCGCTCAGCCTAGCTAACTCGCGCGGATGATTGAGTGCGTGCAACTCACGGTTGGCTCCCGAGGCGACTAACGGAATAATTACCGTGGCGAAAAACCAGAACACATATTGAATATTCGATTTTCCTGGCAAGTAGGAACAGGTGAAGGGAACCTTGGAGAATCCGATCAGGCTGAGGTCGGCGAGGATGGACCCGAGGACCGCCAGCATTGCAAGGTGGGCCACGACCTGATGTGCCGGTCTGAACGAAAGCGACAGGACGGCCGAGACGATACACCAAGGAAGCACAGCGATCCACAGTAACGCTTGACGGGTTGCAACGAAGTATTTCTCCGTAGGACACAATTGCGCGATTCGCAAAACCCAATTGGCGGTGAGCGAGATGGGAAGCGCGAAGACTCTGCTCAGTCCAACGACGGCGAACAGCATCATCATGAAGGTCGACATCAGGAATCCGCTGGTGAGCGGGCTTGGTGCGTCAGAAGCCAGAGTTCCGCGAGCGACCGAAAACGCGATGGCGCAGACGATGGCGAGATAGAAGGCATAGGCCACGCGGTGCTGACGGCTACGGATAAGTGAACGAAGCGTAAAGTAGATAATCGCAGTTGTAAGTGAACTGCCGAGGCGGGGTGTCCAATGCAGGCCGCGGGCACCTGGCACCAGGTCCGGCTGCTCGACTGTCTTCTGCATGGTGTGCATATAGCAGAGAATCAGAGACCCGAGCGATCCGGCGCTCACGACGCCGAGGCCGATCCACGCACGATGAGCCAACCAACCAAGTGCAGCTTGCGGGCAAGCAGGTTGCTATCGAAAGCGAACTGAAATTACCACATTCGGACCTGTAAGTTAGGACTGCCAGCCGCCGCCCAGGGCGCTATAGAGTTGTACGATGGCGAGCGCTTCTCCCTGCTGCGCAGTTACGAGGTTCAACTGGGCCGAAAACAGATTGGAATCGGTGGTCAGCACTTCCAGATACCCTGTAGACCCGCCCTGGTAACGGATGCGGGCCAACCGCGTCGCATCCTTTGCAGCTTCAACGAGCTTCTCCTGCTGCTCGCGGTAAGCCCGCTGCTTGTTCAACGCGATCAGGGCATTCGAAACATCGCGCAAGGCGCCGGCAATCGTCTTTTGATAGTTCAACACCATTTCTTTTTGAGTTTCTTGCGAGAGTTGAAGCTGGCCGCGTAGCTTGCCGCCTTCGAAGAGGGGTTGCGTGAGCGTGCCGATGCCGTAGATTGTCTTTCCCGCGGGATCGAAGATGCTCGATAGACTGTCTCCGCCTACGCCCCCTGAGGCACTGATGGAAAGATTAGGAAAGAACTGTGCGCGAGCCACGCCGATTTGTGCGTTGGCAGCAACCAGATTGGCTTCAGCCTGTTGAATATCGGGCCGACGTTCGAGGAGCTGCGATGGTATTCCGGTCGGCAGATCCTGTGGTGGAGGTGCGAGTGCGTTCGGATCCTGATGCGCAATGGGCCCGGGATTCTCTCCCAACAGGAACGCGATTGCATTCTCTTGCTGTTGAATCTGCTGTTCCAGTTGCGGAATCTCGGACGTTGCCGTGTAAAGCAGCTGCTCTGCCTGACGCACATCAGAGAGCGGCACTGACCCTCCGCTTTCCAGGGTCTTGGTGAGCGCAACGGAATCCTGCCGAACCTTGAGGGTCTGCTTTGTAATTTCGAGCTGGTCATCAAGTGCGCGGATCTGTAAATAGGCAGTCGCCACCTGTTGCACAAGCGTCAGCCGAACTGCGCGCTGTGCCCAGACCTGCGCCAGTAATTGCGCGCGGGCTGCCTCAGTCTGCCTACGGTAGAGTCCCCAGAAATCAGGTGTCCATGCGGCCGAAACGTTGAGCGATCCGTCGACCAGCGGACTCCCAATCTGAGTGCCCAACGAAGATGGCAGGGTAGCACCAATGCCCGTTCCGCCCACCGTTATGCTCGGAAACGCCTGTGAGCGCGTGATTCTAACCTGGGCCTGCTGTTCGAGGATGCGCTGCGCAGCAATGCGCACATCGTAATTGTTGGCGAGAGCCTTTCGGATCAAGTCCTGGAGTTCCGGTTCGCGATAGACTGCTACCCATTGTTCATCGCCAAGTGAATTCTTGACGTCACTCGCGACGGTGGCATCATCCGCGCCGCGATAAGCAGGCGGCGCGGGGTAATTCGGCCGCACATATTTTGGCCCGACGGTGCATCCGGCCAGAAAGCCAACTGCACTTGCAAGCAGGCCGAGCCGTGCGAACTGGGAAAATTTCATCAGGCCTGGCCTCCTTCAATACTGGCGTGGGGCATGGCTGGCTCGGATTGCGTTCCGGGGCCGCAGATTGAGTCCATCGTTGTGCCCTTGCCTCCCCTTACGAAGCGGTGCGAAAGGAACTCGACCACCGCGAATGTGACGGGGATGAAGATGAGGCCGAGTACCGTCGAGAGCGCCATACCGCCGACAACGACGGTACCGAGAATTCGGCGGGAGGCGGCACCTGAGCCGCTCGCGGTCCACAATGGCACGCAGCCAACGATGAACGCCAGCGCCGTCATTACGATCGGCCGGAAGCGCAACCGCGCTGCGTCGAGCGCGGCTTCGCAGATGCTTTCACCGCGTTCGTAATTCGTTTTGGCAAACTCTACGATCAAGATGGCGTTCTTTGCAGATAGGCCGATGAGCATGACAAGACCGATGGTGGCGAAGATATCGTTCTCGAAACTGCGCGCGTGGAGGGCAAGATACGCGCCTAAGATCGCGACAGGTGTGCTGAGCAAAACGCTAAAAGGAAGGGTCCAGCTCTCATACAGCGCCGCCAGGATAAGAAACACGAAGACGAGTGACAGGCCGAAGACAGCCCACGATGGAACCCCCTTTTCGGCTTGCTGCTCCTGGAACGACATGCCGGAATAATCGAAGCCAGCGCCGGCAGGCATGGTTTCTCTGAATACTTCTTCAAGCGCCTTTCGTACCTGGCCGGAGCTATAGCCGGGCGCGCCAGTGATGTTGAGCTGCGCGGCGTTGAATTCGTTGAATCGGTAAATGAACTCAGGACCCGTAATCCGGTCGACCTTGACCAGTGAGCCGAGCGGTACCTGGCTGCCGTTCGCACTACGCACATAGAACTGATCGATGTTGGCGATGTTCGTGCGCGAAGTACCATCTGCTTCAACGTACGTCTGCCACTGACGGCCGAATCGATTGAAGTAATTGACGAGATAGCCGCCCATGAATGTCTGCATGGTCGTGTAGATGTTGGAGAGATCAACCTGCTGCTGGAGCGCCTTTTCCTTGTCAACATCGGCGTAGAGTTGGGGCACTGCAGGCTGGTACGACGGGATGGCGGCGGCGATTTCAGGACGTTTGGAGATCGCTCCGAGAAAAGTGAAGACATTCTTTGTCAGTGTTGTTGGATCGTCGGAGCCGGAGCGGTCTTCGAGAATCATGGTGACGCCGCCCGACGTTCCAATGCCCGGAATCGAAGGAGGCGGGAATGCGAACGCGATGCCATCGGGATTGCCGGCGAGTTGCTTCTGCAGATTGCTCTGAATGTATTCGAGCTGCTGCTCTTTGGTTTTGCGCACTGCCCAGGGCTTGAGGCTCACAAAGAAGAATCCAGCATTAGTGCTCTGGACTTGGGTGAGAAGCGAGAAATTATTCACGGCAATGACTCCCTCGATACCGGGAGTCTTCAAAAGGGCATCACTTATCTTTTGCTCAGCGGCATCGGTGCGTTGCGCCGAGGCACCGTCAGGAAGTTGCAAGGCAAGGAACATGTACCCTTGGTCTTCAGTCGGGATGAAACCGCCGGGAAGGCTGCTGCCCAGGTAAACCGCAACGGCAGCGAGCGCCACCAAACCGAGCATGGCGAATGTCGATTTGTGAATGAGCACGCGCGACAGGCCGACGAATCCATCCGTGGTGCGGCCAAAAAACCTGTTGAAGACACCATAGCCTCTATCGAGAAGACTTTTCTTACCGCCCTCCTGTTTCGGCTTGAGAAGAAGCGCGGAGAGCGCCGGAGACAGAGTAAGAGCGTTGAATGCCGAGATCAAAACCGAAATCGCGATCGTGACGGCGAACTGCTGATACATGCGTCCAGTAATGCCGGGAATTGCCGCCGTTGGAATGAAGACGGCTGCCAGGATGAGCGCGATGGCGACCACAGGACCACCGACTTCCTCCATTGCTCTTTCCGTCGCGGATTTCGGATCCATGCCTTCTTCGATATGGTGTTCGACAGCCTCTACAACAATGATGGCGTCATCGACGACCAGGCCAATGGCAAGCACGAGGCCAAACAACGAGAGCGTGTTGATTGAAAAACCAAGCGCCGGAAAAATGATGAAAGTGCCGATGAGGGAGACGGGAACTGCCAACAGGGGAATCAGGGTGGCCCGCCAGCCCTGGAGAAAGATGAAGACGACGATTACCACAAGGCCGAGCGCTTCAAGAAGCGTAAGTACGATCTCGTGTATGCCGGCCGTGACCGCCTTAGTGGTGTCGAGTGGAACGCTATACCCGATGCTTGGCGGGAATGTGGCGGAGAGCTCCTTCATCCTCTGATTCACTGCAGCCGCGGTCTCCACGGCATTGGAACCCGGCAGTTGGTAGATAGCCATCACGCCGGATGGCGCCTGGTTATAACGGGCCGAAACACCGTAGGCCTGGTCTCCGAGCTCGATGCGAGCGACGTCACTCAGATGCAGAATCGATCCGTCGGGATTAGCGCGCAGAATGATGTTTCCGAATTCTTCGGGCTTCACCAAGCGGCCCTGTGTGCGCACCGTGTAAGTGAACTGCTGTCCCTTGGGAATTGGCTCGCCGCCAATTTGGCCTGCAGGGTTGACGTTGTTCTGGGTCTGGATCGCGGCGATAACTTCGGTTGCCGTGACGCCGAGCTTCGCAAGTTTGTCGGGCTGGACCCATACGCGCAAAGCATATTGTCCGCCGAAGACCTGCACGCGCGAGACACCCTTGACGCGTGCGAGTTGATCTTGAAGATTGATGATGGCGTAGTTCGTGAGGAAGTCCTGGCTCAACTTGCCGCCCGGCGAGTTAATGGCGATGAGCATCAGCGGCGAAGTGAGCGCCTTCTGCACGGTGAGACCCGCTGTCGTGACTTGGGCGGGGAGCTGGGACTGGGCCTGGTCAACGCGTAACTGCGCTAAAACCTGGTCGATGTTCGGATCGGTCTTGACGTCGAAATCCACGAAGAGCTGAACCACGCCGTTGTTGGCGCTGACCGAGTTCATGTAGATCATATTGTCTACGCCATTCATCTGCTGCTCGATGGGCGTCGACACCGCCTGGCTCACAGTCTTGGCATCAGCGCCAGGATAGGTGGCAGTTACGAGAATCTCTGGCGGAACGATGTTGGGATATTGCGAGATCGGCAACGTCAACATTGAGACGGTGCCAATTACGACAGTGAGAATGGCGATGACAATCGCCACGATAGGCCGGCGAATGAAGAATTTTGACATGATTTACCTGCCCGCTGGTTGTGCCGTCTGCGCCGTGTTCAGGGCATGAAATTCCGCAGGCTGCGGGCTCACAGGCGCGCCTTCGCGAAGCTTTTGAAGGTTGTCGATAATGACCAATGATCCGCTTGGAAGGCCGTTTTCAACCACCCAGCTATTTCCAAACTGGGGGCCAAGAGTCACGGTGTTTACGTGAACCGTACCGTTCGCGCCAACCGTGTAGACCTGTTCCTGGCCCTGAAATTCTGTTACAGCGATCTGCGGAACCAGAATCGCATCGTGGAGAACCTGGGTTTCAGCCTTTACCCTTCCGAACTGTCCGGGCCGAAGAATATTTCCAGGATTCGGAAAAGCTGCCGCAATGCGAATCGCGCCGGTCTGGGAGTTTAACTGCCGATCTACAAAGACGACATGACCCTTTTGCGGATAGACTTCTCCGTTGGAGAGCGTGAGTGTCAGGAGAATATTCGATGCACCATGGAGCAGGTCACTGCCGCCGGCCCCCGCGCGTTTCGTCAACGCGAGATATTCGCTGTCGCTGATGGAAAAATAGACTTTGATCGGATCAAGTTGTGAAACCGACGTTAGTATGGATTGCGTGCTAACGAGATTGCCGACCTGCGTTGCGGCCTGACCTGCGATGCCTGTGATCAACGAACGAACCTTCGTAAATCCGAGATTGAGATTCGCCGTTGCAACCGCGGCCTCGGCAGTTTTTACCGAAGCTTCCGCTTGCGCTTTCTGTTGGATTTCGTTGTCGAGCTGGCTTCTTGCGATGGCATGAGCTTCTGCGAGTGGCGTGTCGCGGTTGACGTTGATCTGGGCGAGAGCTAGCTGTGCTTGCGCTTGTCCAAGCTGACCTTGCGCCTGTTCAAGCGCCGCTTCAAATGGGCGAGGGTCGATCTCGAACAATACCTGGCCCTCTTGCACCTGCGACCCTTCGCGATAATCCTGGCGAATGAGATATCCGTTTGCCTGGGGCTGTATCTGGGCATTGACATATCCATCAAGCGTGCCCACCCATTCGCCCGTCAACGGCACGTTGCTTTGCTCGGCCTTCACAACAGTCACTCTCATCGCAGGGCGAGCGCCAGAGGTCGTGGCACTCGCGCCCTTCCCGCAGCCTGTAATCGAAATTGCACTAAGGGTCAACCCCGCAAGGAAGACAGCGAGGATACCAAACTTGAGTGGGCCGGTCGGAGCCCATTGTCGATTCGGCACAGCCATACTCATTCTCCAGTCAAGCGTGAAATGTTCTCTGCGAGGGGTCGTTCGCGCCGCGAAAACACGTATGCGTGCTCAGCTTTGATGAATGGGTGGCCTTTACGGATTCACAAAGTGATAGTAAGCGCAAACTTCAGACGTGTGAGCGGTCTTTGCCTGCTCAAAAAAATGAATCGAGGCCCAGAATCCCGGAGCTTCGAGATTCAATGCGTCAGTTGTGCGCGCTCGTGGCAGGGTGGTCCCACTGGAAGAAAATCGCTGCTGGGGAGGTCGTCCAGCACGCGAGAATCTCGTCCGTCGACTGGCGCTCTGCGAGATTGTCAGTTGAGGTACGCTCCGCCCGCGGTAAGGCGGCCCCCGCCGAGCATACAGGCATGAAGCTTGTGGATCATGCAATAAGAAGTTC
>Ga0182024_10010149_pt1 | contig 19287 bp, 20 predicted proteins | sample P32metaG_FD_120480 | JGI IMG/M metagenome (GOLD analysis project Ga0182024, IMG submission 120480) | Permafrost microbial communities from Stordalen Mire, Sweden - P3-2 metaG (Illumina Assembly) | ecosystem: Environmental > Terrestrial > Soil > Wetlands > Permafrost | place: Sweden: Stordalen... | reverse complement strand
TCGCCGCGGTGGGTGCAACAGGTAAACGTATTTCAGCACCAGGATCTTGTCGCCGTATTGCACCGGCTGGGGCGAGGTGCGCGGCGACGCCAGCACCTGGTAGCCGCAATTGGGGCAGTAGACGTCCGTGGGCGCCTCGCCAATCGCCGGGATGGGGGGGTCATCCGAATCGCTGGTGCGCGGCGGGGAATAATTGACATCGAACTGATACCCGCAATCCGGGCAGCGGAAACGCAAATGCGCCCCCAGCAACGTGGGCGCCATCGAGCCGGTCGGGATGATGAACGCCTCCAGCACGAACGCGCGGAAAATAAACGCAAGGATGAATGCCACCAGGATCGATTCGATCGTCTCCTTGATGTTGGTGACATTCTGCGGCGGCGGCGTTTTCTGAGCGGGCGGATTGGACGTCGCCACGCGGCTGTCTTGACTCATGGAGCCGATGTTACGCGATGGGGCCACTCGCCGGAAGTGGCCGGATCAGTGCCCCGCGAATGCCACGCTGGGCGCGGCAGCGACGAAACTGTCCTGGTTGAACGAGCCGAGCAACTGATCCCGCATATGCGCCGCCTGTGCTTCGGTGATCTGGCCATCCGGTGAGTTGACCACGACGCAATACAATCCGCCGTCTCGCACGAAACCGGCCAGCCGATGGGTGTCACGCGTGGCGGCGTAGCGATCGTCTTTTCCGGGCAAGCTGAAATCCCTGGCGGGAATGGAAAACACGGAGAGTGTCCGCGCTCCGTCGCGGTAGAGCAGGTGCGCCGATTCGTGCCCCCACACCGGGCAAGGCCCGGCGCCGGCGAATTGCCAGTGCGGCAGTGCCGTGGAGAGCACCGGCACGCCCAGATCGCGCGACAGCCGCCGGCCGATCGCCGCGAAATCGTCCCCGCGCACGCCCCGCAGCAGATGGTGATCGCGCGCTCCGCAGCAGCGATCGTGCGTCTGCACCATGCTGTCGGCGACGGTCCAGGGCAGCGTCTGGTCCGCCAGCACGTTGCGCGAAAAATTCCACGGGAGCCAGGTGGCGACACCGGCGGCGATCAGCAGCACGGCGGCAATGGCATATCCCTGCCATCGCGGCGCCACGCCAGCATTGGGCGCATCCGACAGCATCTGCTGCACGCGGGCGCGCAACTCGGGCGGCACCGCAGCGTCGCTCCAGATTCGTTTCACCGCAGCTTTAAGTTTCGGATCATTCAACGCGTTCTCGTCCATTTGTTCGGCGGCGGCTCATGCCCCCGCTATCTGGTAAACCAGCCGATTCTCGTGGCTATTCCCGCACCAGGCGCTGCCGCTGGGCATATTCGCGCAGATCGTTAGCCAGGCTCTGGCGGGCGCGGTAGAGCCGGCTCATCACCGTGCCAATCGGCACGTCCAGCGCCGCGGCGATCTGGCGATACGACAGGTCCTCCACCGCCCAGAGCAGCATCACCTGCTGATATTCCATCGGCAGATTCTCCAGCGCCGCGACGAGCTGCTCATCCATCGAATCGAACAGCGCCGCCGCATCGCCGTCGCTCGGCATGGGCGGCGGCGCCTCCGGCGAGTTGGCGGCGAGGTGCTGCTCATCCATCGCGCGGGGCTGGCGGTTCTCGCGCTGGCCGCGGGTGGAGTGCAGATTGTGCATGATCCGCAAAAGCCAGGGGCGAATGCCGAATTCCTCCAGCTCGAAATCCCCCGCGGCGCGCAGGGCGCGGAGATAGGTTTCCTGGACGAGATCGCCGGCTCGCTCCGGGTTGCCGGTCAGTCGCCGCGCCACGCGGTACAGCGTATCCAGCTGCGCCAGCGCGAGCGATTCAAACTGTTGTCTGGGAAGCTTCACCGGCATGGGATGATATTGGCTTTCACGCCGGGGTGAATGTCCAGGAAATCTTTCAACCTGCGGATCAAAAATCAAATCAATGCGGCTGAGAGGAGTCGAACCTCCACGTCTTTTGGACACAAGAACCTGAATCTTGCGCGTCTGCCAATTTCGCCACAGCCGCGAATCACGCGGATCATAGTCGTTGGCATGAAAATTGCCAAATTGCCGATTGCTGCGCGGTTCAATTCTTTATTTCAACCGCCAAGTCAACGCTCTACAATATGCGCAATGAGCGATCGCAACCGCGACAATCTCAGCCCGCGGATCGCCAATCGAAAGGCGATGCATGAATATTTCATCATCGCCAAGATCGAATGCGGGATCGTGCTGCTGGGCAGCGAAGTCAAATCGCTGCGCAACGGCCGCTGTCAGCTGGCCGAGTCGTTTGCGCGAATCGACAACGGCGAGCTGATTCTGCACGGCTGTCACATCGATCCATACGACAAGGCGGCGATCGGGCATCTGCCGCTGCGCAAAAAAAAATTGCTGGTGCATAAGCGCGAGCTGCATAGACTCGAGGGCGAGACCGCCGTGCGCGGTGTGACGCTGATCCCGCTGGCGATCTATTTCAAGGACGGCCGCGCCAAGCTCGAGTTGGGCGTGGCGCGCGGCAAGCAGCAGCACGACAAACGCCAAAGCATCAAGCGCAAGGAGCAGGACCGCGAGATGCGCCGGGCGATGACACATCGACGATGAGGGGGATGGCGGGCAAGCCGATCATCGTCGCGCATCGCGGGCTGCACGAGCGGCACCCGGAAAATTCCCTGGCCGCGTTTGCCGCGGCGTGGCGGCGCGGCCTGCGCTGGTGCGAGTGCGACGTGCACCTTTCCGCCGACGGCGTGCCGGTCGTCATCCATGATGAATTGCTGGATCGCACCACGTTGGGCAGCGGCGCGGTCGCGGAAAATTCCTGGGCGACGTTGGCGAAGCTGCGATTGCTGGGTCCCGGCCGCAAGCCGACGGATCAATTCATTCCCTCGCTGGATCAAGTGCTGCGGGCGCCGCGCGGCTGCCAGATGATCGTCGAGACCAAGCCGCTGCTGGGCGAGCGGATTTTGCCAATCGCCCGCAAGGTTCTGGCCAGCGGTGGAATGCTGCAGTCGTTTCATGCCGCGGATATCGTGCTGGCCCGGCGCAAGCTGGGCGCGCGTGTGGATTGCGCGATCCTCAGCGAAAAAATCGTCCGCGTGAGCGGCGCGGTTGCCCGCCTGCACGTGGATTATCGCATCCTGCGCAAGCGCACCATGCAACGATTGGCGGCCTCGGGCATTTCGGTGGGGGTCTGGACCGTCAATCAGCGTCGTGAGATTCGCAAGCTTACGCGGTGGGGCGTGGCGCTGATGTTTACGGACCGTCCGCTGCTGGCGCGGCGGATTGTTGCACGAAGCTCAGACAGCGGTCGATGCGATCCAGCGTCGATTCGTGGCCCAGCAGCGCCAGGCTCTGGAAAATCGGCGGGCTGACGGCGCCGCCGCTGATCGCCACTCGAATCGGCTGTGCCACCTTCCCCAGCGGCAGGCCGCTTGATTCGCAATATGATTTGACCGCGGCTTCGAGCGATGGGGCATCCCAATCCGCCAGATCCGCCAGGATATTGCGAACGCCGGCCAGCGCCGCCAATCCCTGGCGGTCGTTCTTCAGCAGGATTTTCTCCACGTCGGCGGATGAGTATTGGATCGCTTCGTCGGGGAGGAACAGAAATCGGCTTTTGTGTTCCGCCTCCCGCAGTGTATGCATGCCGGCGTTCATCTCGATCACCTTTTCCAACTGGGCGGCGGTGGCGTTGCTCAGCGGTGAATCCGGATTGATCGCCAGGAAATCGCGCATGGCGGGGATTAGTTGCGTCGCGCCCTCGGCGGCCAGCGACTCGGTGTTGAAGGCGAGCAATTTCTCCCGATTGAATTTCGCGTTGGCCTGGCCGACGCGCTCCAGGGAGAAGTTCTGGACCATCTCGCCGATGCTCATCCGCTCCACGTCGCCACCGGGACTCCAGCCCAGCAGTGCCAGAAAATTGAGCAGCACTTCCGGCAAATATCCGTTGGCGCGGAAATCGTGGACGAGAATTTCGGGCATTTTCGAAACATCGATGTCGAGATAATGCAAGATTCTGGCATGCTCCTCAGGACTAAGTTGTAGGTTGTCATCAGCTAACCAGTCATTAAACCTCTCCGCTTCGATTTCCACTCCTAATGCAATCTTACCTGAGTTTGCCCAAGCAGGATCTCGCTTGCCTTGCATTGCTAGTTTTTGCACTTCCCGGACGCTTCCTCGGACAAATTTATCCTGATCACGCTTGCTAATCTTGCTGCCATCGGTGTTGAGGATGACCGACAGGTGCGCGTAAATGGGCCGCGGATATCCGAGTGCTTCTTGTAGCGCGATGTGGTTGACCGTGTTGAGCAGGTGCTCCTGCCCGCGCAGCACGTGCGTGATCCCCATCTCCGCATCGTCGACAACGACGGCGAAGTGGAACGTGGGCATGCCATCGGTCTTGCGGATGATAAAATCCTGCACCTGGTCGGCGCCCAGGACGATCTCTTTGCCCAGCACGACATCGGTGAATCGATATTCCCTGACCGCCATGGCGAAGCGGATGACCGACGGCCGACCCTCGGATTCATATTTGCGGATTTGCTCGTCGGTGAGCGTGGGGCGTTTGTAGATAAACGGCCGGCGGGCACGCTCGGCGAGGCGGCGCTGGGCGTCCAATTCCTGGGGCGTCTCAAAAGCCTTGTACGCCAGTTGCCGTTTCATCAGATCCGCGATGATGGCGTTGTAGATTTCCAGGCGCTGGGATTGGAAAACCAGTTGCGGGTTATCCCAGTTCAGGCCGAGCCAGCGCAGATCCTCCAGCACGCTGTTGACCGATTCGGTGGTGCTGCGGGCCCGGTCGGTGTCTTCGATGCGCAGGAGATATTCCCCACCGGCGTGCCGGGCGAGCAGCCAACTGAACAGCGCCGTGCGCGCCCCGCCGACGTGCAGGTACCCGGTGGGGGAGGGGGCAAAACGGGTGACGACTTTGTCGCTCATGTCAATCAATTCCCCAGGCGTTCAGGCGGGAACGGGACGATTCCACCGGCGCAGCCGCACGATCGACCACGCCACCGGCCCCCACGCCGCATAGGCCAGCGTGCCCAGCCCGACAGTGTATTGGTGCGCCACCAGCAGCAGCAGCACGATGCTCAGCACCGCCAGCAGCCGGCCGATCGAGCGCCGCCCGCGCAGATATCGATTCACCAGGTGCGGATAGCGGAAGTGGCTGACCATCAGCAATCCGCTGGCCAGCACAACGATCGGCAAAATCCCCACGCACGCGCGTGCCAGCAGCTGTGTGAAGGCGAAGCTTTCGTGCCGAAGCGCTTCCTCCATTATGATCAGCGCCGCCACCGCGCCGGCGGCGCCGGGGCTGGGCAGACCCAGGAAGCTAAAGTGGTGCTGCTCGCCGTGCTCGTTGCTCACGTTGAAGCGCGCCAGCCGGATCGCCGCGCAGCTCATGTAAAGCGCCGCCACCGCCCAGAGCAGTCGCGACATCGTCAGCGGCAGGTCGGGCCCTTCCAGGCGGAACAGGCGCAGCGCGATGAACGCCGGGGCGGCGCCGAAGCTGACGACGTCCGCAAGGCTGTCCAGCTGTCCGCCAAAATCGGTGGTATGCCGCGCGAACCGCGCCAGCCGGCCGTCCAACGCGTCGAACGCCATGGCCAGGAAGATGAGGTAACCCGCCGCCGAGAATCCACCGTTGGCGAAGAATCCCGCCCAGGGATCGCGATAAGTCTGCACCGCCGGCCCCACCATGGCGGCGACGTAAATCGCGCCGAACCCGCACACCGCGTTACCCAGCGTCGCCAGGCTGGGGAGAAAATAGACCGAGCGGATGTAAGCGCGGCGGCCATGACGCTTGAGGCGCAGGCGGCGCTGGGCACGCGAGCGGCGCGTCGAGCGCGGCTTGCGCCGCTTGGGCCGATGGCCCGAATCGTCGTCCTGATTGATCAATTCATCCAGCCGGCTCATACGGCAGTCTCCCGGGGCAACAGGGGCGGCGCCGCCTGGTCGTCGAGCGCCGCGGTGGTGGTGCGAATCGGGTTGCCCAGCGTCGCGATAATATCCGCCGCCCCGCGCACCGCCTGACCCACGCGCACCGTAATCTTCGGTTCCAACCACTGCGCGATGGTCAATTCGGTGCGGCTGCCGAACTTGATCATACCGATGCGCTGTCCGCGCTGCAGGCGGTCATCCGGTCCTACCGTGCAGACGATCCGCCGCGCAATCAGGCCGACGATCTGCCTCACCACGGCGATGGGGCGATGTCCATCCGGCTCGGCCAGGACGATGGTGTTGGATTCGTTCTGCTCGGACGCCAGTCCGTGGCGCATGGCGTTGATGAATCTGCCCTTCTTATATTGCACGGCGAGCACGCGGCCGTCGCAGGGGCTGCGGTTCATGTGAACGTTGAACACGGAGAGAAAAATCCCCACGCGCACCGCCGGACCGCCGATCAGTGGATCGTGCGGGAGCTGCGTGATATCCGCGACCTGGCCGTCAGCCGGAGAGACCATTGCATCCTGCTGTTCCGGCAGCCGTCGGTTCGGATCGCGGAAAAACGCCAGAAGCCACGCATACAGCGGCAACACCAGCAGCGCCAGCGGGCGATGCCACAGCCCAAGTCCAGCCGCGATAACGGATAAGGCGATGGAACCAATCAGCATCTCGCGCCAGCCATGGCGGGTGAGGCGCAGCATAAGTTCAGGCTAGAGCGGCCGTGGGATCATGTCAACGCGGCGCCGAAGCCGACCAGCGCCCGCGTTCGGCGGCGCGGGGATGTTGAGAACCGCCGTAAAATTTTGTCGGCAACTGCACGCGATTTACCGTCTCCAATTCCTGCATCTTCAGATTTTTGAAAGGGACTCCTATGCGCCGCCATCCGTTCGTCCAATCGGTTGGCGCGCTGCTTGTCATTTTGAGCGCCAGCGTCGGCCGGGCGAAGGATCCCAGTACACAGCCCAGCACGGGGCCCGGTGACCAGGGCAAACAGGAATTGCTCGACAAAATGAACGCCATGCAGTCGCAGATGGGCCAGATGCAGGCGCAACTGACCCAGACACAGGCGCAGCTCAAGCAGACCCAATCCCAGTTGCAGCAGAACAATCAGACCACCGCCGAGCAGGCCAGGGCCATCCAGCAGCTGGTCCAGGATGCCGACAACCGCAGCCGACTGATCTCTTCCATGCCCGGCAACGCCGGCTTCGACATCGACCGCGGTTTTTACATCGATAGCGACGATGGACAATCGACGTTTCATCCCGGCTTGCTGTTTGAGCCGCTGGGATCGCGCGTTTTCACCAAAACTCCCAACAACAACGGCTCGACCACCGGCGTGGTGCAGTTCGACGTGAGCGGCACGGTGTTCAGCAAGGACGTCACCTTCAATTTCGCCGTGAATCCCGGCGCGATTTATCCGCTGCTGGAGTATGCCGAGCTGGGATACACCTTCGTCCACGACTGGGGTGGCCACGATTTGACGCTGGAGGTCGGGCAATTCAAGGAGCCTATTTTCAAGGAGGCGACGATCAACGGCGATCCCAATCAATTGCTGGTCGCCCCGTCGCTGGCCAGCGATCTGTTGGCCAGCACGTCGTCGCCGGAAGTTCAGGGCGGCACGCTGCAGCTCGTGGGTGATACCGCCCCGCTGCACGCCTTGTTGAGCGTTGACAGCGGGCCCAGCGCCGGCATCGGCAGCGCGCTGTTGGCGCCGACCACCGGCGCTCCAGTGTTCGGCGTTTCGGCGCGGGCCGATTACAAATTCTTCGGCGATTGGCGCGACACCACCGACCTGACCGGCCGGAACTGGGGCAGGGACAACCTGCTGGACATCGGCGGTGGCGTTATCTACGACAACGACAGCACGGAGAATCTGATCCGCGCCACCATCGATGCACAATATCTGGCCGCGCAGACGTTCACCATCTTCGGGGCCGTGTACGGCGACTATTACGGGTACAACCACAAGGCGACATTCGGTGTGGACGATCGCGCCGATTTCGGCGCCGCCATCCAGGCCGGTGTGTTCATCAGCCGGGCCTTCGAGCTGGCCGCGCGATATTCCATCGTCGTCCCCGACGATCACTTCAAAGCGCTGACCGGCAACAAATCGGTCTTCAACGAAATCACCGTCGGCGGGAATTATTTCTTCGGGCCCGACGGCGACTGGGCCAACCACCTCAAGTTGTCGATCGACGTGGATATCCTGCCCGATGGCACGCCCGGCGACCCGGCGCTGCTGCTCCCCGCGCTGCCGACCAATCGCACCTCAGCGGTCCTGCGCGGCGGGTTGCAGCTGTGGTTTTAACTACGGCTTGGCCAGCATGGCCGCCGTCTGGGTCAGCGATGCCCGGGCCGCCGCCAGTTGCAGGGCGCCGGCATCGACCGCCAATTCCGGCTGCTCGCCGCGCGCGACGACAATCGTCGCCCCACCCGTTGGTGGATCATGTTCCGGTGCAAGCTGCAATGGTGTGAACGTTCCGCAAGCCAGCGCCGCTGCCCCCAGCCACAGCGCAAAGCACATCCCCACAAACGTGAATCGACGAGACGATGCCCGCATGACGGACCTCCATGTCCGTGATTGCCCATTCGGCCCGCTTCTTCCCTGAAGCCAGGCTGACCGCCAGCATAGCACGCCTTGCCTGCGAAGCAATCGCGCCTGCGCAGGCCGCGGCAGATTCATTCGAATAAATCGACACCAGCCGGGCACTCTCACGTCGGGTTGTCCGTGCGAGCGGCGGACTCTCGCTCATCAAAATTTCCCAAGGAGAAATGCCATGTTGCAACGTCGCGGTGCATCGTCGGTCTGCCTGGAAGTGCTGGAGCGGCGTACGATGCTGTCGAGCGGGTTCCTCGCACAGCTGCCCAAAACACCGACGCTGACCGTCTCCACCGTCCCGGCCAATGGGGATGTCAATCCCTACGGCGTGGTCGTCGTCCCCGGCAGCGTTGCCCGCGGCGGCAAGCTCGCGCCCGGGGACGTGCTGGTCTCCAATTTCAATGACAGTGGCAATGTCCAGGGTACCGGCACGACGATTGTCGAGGTCAGCCCCAGCGGCAAGCAAACATTATTTTTTCAGGGCAAAAAAGGCCTCGGTCTCACCACCGCCCTGGGTGTGCTCAATCAGGGTTTCGTCCTGGTCGGCAATGTCCCCGCGCCCAATGGCGCCAACGTCGACGGTCCCGGCTCGCTGCTCATCCTGGATCGTAACGGCAAGCTGGTGAAAACACTGTCCGATCCTGACTTGCTCGACGGACCGTGGGACCTGACGATTCATGAGCAGGGCAACCACGCCCAGGTGTTCGTTTCCAACGTTCTCAATGGCACGGTGACGCGCATCGATCTTTTCGTGCCCAGCTGCGGCGACGATATCCAGGTGCTGTCCGAGACGCGCATCGCCTCTGGGTATACCTTCCGCACCGATCCCAACGCGCTGGTGGTCGGCCCCACGGGACTGGCGCTGGATGCGGCCACCGACACGCTCTTCGTCGCGTCCACCGGCGACAACGCCGTCTACGCGATCCCCGATGCCATGGACACCGGCCCGCGCTCCGGCCGCGGGAACCTGGTTTACAAGGACAACCAACATCTGCGCGGCCCGCTGGCGCTGGCGTTCGCGCCCAATGGCGATTTGCTCGAAGCCAACGGCGACGCCGTCAACCCCGATCCGACCAATAAGCACAATAGCGAGATCGTCGAGTTCACCACTTCCGGCAAATTCGTGGATGAATTGCAGATCAATCCAACCGCCGGCGGGGCGTTCGGCGTCGCCACGGGAACCTTCGGCGACAAGGAGATTTTCGCCGCCGTCAACGACATCACCAACCAGGTCGAGATCTGGGTGCTGGACGCGTAACGGCGGGGCGCGGATGTTTTTTGTTTAGCCGCGTCGCTTGCGACGCGCGTCCCGGTCGCTTGCTTTGCACGAACGCGCGTCGCAAGCGACGCGGCTAAATTTGGCGAGGCCGATGAATTACTGCCCGCTTAACGCTTGAAAAACGTCTTGCCCTTGGCGCTATATTTGCTCAGGCGATTATTGACGTAAAGCCCTTCCAGCAAAAATTCGCCGACCGACGCCAGCATGGCCGGATCGGCGGCGTCCAGGCTCATCTCTTTCGTCAGCGCCGCCGCCGCGGGGGTCAGGCCCTTGATCGCTTTCATGTTGGCGTTGAATTCCTCCGCCGACAAATCATCGCCCGCGGGGAACGTCAGGTTCCCTTTGAACTGCTCGGTGATGTTCTCGTGAACGTCCGCATCGCCGTAGCGGCCGAATACCGCCTTGACCGCTTCGCCCACCAGGGCGCGGATCAGTTTATCCTCGGCCCCTTCCTCCTCGGCCAGCGTCATTTCAATCTTGCCGCGGCAACTGGCGATCAGGTAGTTCAGATCGCAGATGCGCGGCACGACGCGCTTTTCCCCGGTGACCACGGCGCGGCGCTCGGCGTTGCTGACGACGGTCTCCAGGTTGGCGATGCTGGTGCGCACCGACACGCCCGAGGCCTGCGAAACGTGCGGGCTGGCACGTGCCAGTCGCACCACTTCCTCGGTGATCTCGTTCATGAACGCCGGCACTTCCACCTTCACGTGGCTCTTGCGGTCCAGCCAGGCGTTTTCCTGCGCGATCTGGATTCCCTCCGAGGCCGACTCCGGATAATGCGTGCGGATCACCGACCCGATGCGATCCTTGAGCGGTGTGACAATCCGCCCGCGGTTGGTGTAATCCTCGGGGTTGGCTGAGAATACCAGGCAGACGTCCAGCTCCAGGCGGATCGGATACCCGCGAATCTGCACGTCGCGCTCTTCCAGCACGTTGAACAAACCCACCTGGATGCGCGGCGGCAGGTCGGGCAATTCGTTGATCGCGAAAATCCCACGGTTGCTGCGCGGGATCAGCCCGTAATGCATCGTCGATTCATCCGACAGGTATCTCCCCTCGGCGTGCTTGACCAGGTCGATCTCGCCGATCAGATCGGCGATGGTGACATCCGGCGTGGCCAGCTTTTCCTGGTAGCGGTGGTCGCGATGCACCCATTCGATCTTGGCGTCGTCTCCCTGCTCGGCGAGGAGGCGCTTGGCGGTCTTGGTGATCGGACTGAGCGGATCATCGTTGATCTCCGTCCCCGCGAGCACCGGCATCCATTCATCCAGCAGCATCGGCAGCATCCGCAACATGCGCGTCTTGGCCTGTCCGCGCAGACCCAGGAACAGCAGATCGTGGCGGGAGAGAATCCCATTGACGATCTGCGGGATGACCGATTCGCGATACCCCACGATGCCGGGGAAAAGTTCCTCGCCGGCCTTGAGCTTGGCGATGACGTTGCGGCGAAGCTCGTCCTTGACCGAGCAGGATTGGTATCCCGATTCCTTCAATTGACCGACGGTAGCAGGGCGCGGATGGCTCATCGAGGCGGATTCTCCTTTGTTAGCGCTGTCCGATGATAGGCGCATTGGTTTAGCCGCGTCGCTTGCGACGCGCGTTTTTGGATGTGAATCCCCACCCTCGCGCGTCGCACGACGCGGCTAAACGAATCTATTCCTTCGGCGGCGGCGGCATGCGCTTGCCCGCCTCGGCCCAGGCGTCGACGTATTTGGTTTTGGTGCGCGGCCGCGCCGGTCCGGGAAAAAAATATCGCCCCACTCGGAACAAAATCACCAGGAACAGGACCAGGATCACCAGCAGCAGCGACAGCAGCAGCAGGGCGTGCAATCCCAGCAGCCGCCGGCCGCGCGCGTCGGCGTGATTGAATGCGTCCAGCGCCGGCAGCAGATACCAGTGACTCACCACCAGCAGCAAAATCAAAAACAGCCCCAGGAAGGCGATGAACGGCACAACCGATCGACCCGCCCGCCTGCCCGGTTGTGCGCACATCGTCCCTTCCTTACCAGTTCAAATCCGCGCGGGGATTGAGCGGATGCTTGGCCATCAGGCGCTCGACCGATTTGCGATCCTCCTCGTCCAGCGGCCGGGGCACGATGATCCTGGTGATCACGATCTGATCGCCTTTCTCATCGCCGCGCGCGATGCCATGACCCTTGATGCGCAGCTTCGCGCCGCTGCTGGTGCCGGGCGGGATGGTCAGCGTGCGGCGGCCCTCCAGCGTCGGCACATCCACCTTCGCGCCCAGCAGCGCCTCGTACATGCTGATCGGCAGATCCAGATGCACATCCAGCCCGTCGCGGCGGAAGTAGGGATGCGGGCTGACGGCGGTGAGGATGAACAGATCGCCCGGCTCGCCCTCGCCCTGCTGGCCGCGGCCCTTGACGCGCACGCGGCTGCCGTCCTTCACACCGGCGGGGATGTGGATGTCGATCGTCTCGCGCCGTCCATCGCCGCGATCGATCTGCAGCGGCAGATGCGTCCCGCGCGCCGCCTGCTCGAAGCTGAGGGTCATGGGATATTCGACATCGGCGCCGCGTTGCGGGGCGCGACGCCCGCGCGGGCTGCCCGCGCGTCCGGCGGCGCCGCCGCGGTTGGGGCCGAAAAATTGCTCGAAGATGCTCCCCATGTCCGCGCCGCCCACGTCGAAATCCTCGACGCTGACACCCGGCCCGCCCTGCCAGGCCTGGCGCGTCTGCCGTCCACCGGCCTGGTGGCGGCGAAACGACTCCCACGCATCGCCGCCCCCCGGCGCGGCGCCGGCGCCGACGCCGGCATGGCCGAACTGGTCGTAATTGCTTCGCTTGGTCGCATCCGACAGCACCTCGTACGCCTCCTGCGCTTCCTTGAATCGCTCGGTCGATTTCGCATCGTTCTTGGTCGCGTCGGGATGAAACTTGCGCGCCATCTTGCGAAAAGCGCTTTTGATCTCGTCGGCCGACGCCGTCTTCGAGACGCCCAGAACGTTGTAATAATCTCGCTTGGCCATGTGGGATTAAATTTTAGCATCAATCGGTGAAACTTGCGGTAGTGCGCCAGTTGGATGTTTAGCGGCCGGGCTTGCCCGGCGCTGCCCGCGTGAGACACGCTGCGCAAGCCCGGCCGCTAAACAAATGAGTTGACAAACTGGCCCCCGAAACTGCCGATTGCTTGTTACCGATCGCGCCTGCGGATACGATATTCGCTGGAGAAACGAATTTGGCCAAGTCCGAACCCATCGAAGTCGAAGCCACCGTCACCACCGCGTTGCCCAACGCGATGTTCAAGCTGCGCCTGGAGCAGGGCGGGCAGACGCGGGAAATACTGGGGCATGTCTCCGGCAAGATGCGCAAGCATTTCATCCGAATCCTCCCCGGCGACAAGGTCAAGGTCGAGCTTTCACCCTACGATCTGACTCGCGGCCGGATCGTTTTCCGGCAAAAGTAATCCCGTTTTCCTCAATAAACCTGCCCGATCGGCTTCACGGCAAAATATTGCCGTACCGTTGCGCTGTTCATGACGATCAGCAGCGCGATGGGGTAGATCGCGCCGATCGACCACCACAGCGCCGACGGCGTGGAATTCAATTGCCACAGCGCCCAGATCGTGATCGGCAACAACAGTATTTTGCCGATCGCATAGATCAGATGGAACTGCCGGCTGCGCTGCCAGTTCCTCAAGAGCAGGATCCCCAGGATCAGCAGTGCGATCGAGAACACCAGCCCGGCCAGCGCATCCAGTTCCATCAAGACGACGGCCGACCTGCGTATTCCCGGGAATGGCGAGCCGGCCGCGCCGCCCGATGTGCTGGACGCCGTGTAGTTGAAATTCGAGCCGATGCCGGTCGAGCTGCTGTATCGCGTGCCATCGGCGCTGGCGGTGAAACTTCCGCCGTTGGTCGTGATGACAATTGTTCCATCCGGCTGAACCTGTGCCGATGCAACCTGCGTCGCCGGAGAGTTGGGCGCGATCAATCCCTGCCCGGGGGTTCGCAATTCCGTCGCCAGCCGCGCGGACTGCGCCGCCGTCAGCGCGTTATTGCACAGCTTGCGGACCTGGTCGACGACCGCTCCGATCTGCAACGCGTCCAGATGCATTCCGGATGCGTCGGAGCAGAGGCCGTCGCCGATGGAGATGGCGCCGCCTTCGCCGTCGGGTCTGAACGTGGCGGAATGATCGTCGAGAGTCAGGGTTCCGCTGCCCAAAACAAATACGTCGCCGGCCGGGCCGCCGCGCGTTTCGGTGACATACGAATCCAGGCGCTCGGCCGTGAGATATTCGGGAGAGAGGCGAATGATCTGCCGGCCGGCATCCGCCAGGATCGCATCCAGTTGCCCGCGCCGCGCCGCGGAAATCGGCCGGGCCCGGGCCAGCGCATCCAGTACGAGCTGTCTCTGGATGGCCGACAATCCATCGGGCGCGATGTACTCACCAGCCGGCATCGGCGCCACTGTAGGCGCAGGCGCCACGGCATGGCGATTGATCGTCACGAAGTTGCTCACGAGTTTCGTCATCATCAATTGGCTGAAATTGCACGGCATCGCCAGCGACGCCAGGACCAGATCGATGATCGCCACGGCCGTCAAAATCCCCGGCCGGCCCGGGAGCGTCAGCGCGGCGTAATGCATCGGATAGGGCCGGGCGTAGGGCAGATCGGCCGGCAGCGGGGCGTTGGGATCGTTGGACATACGCGGGCATTATCCGCACCAGCGACACGGCGGCAAAAGATTTTTGGATTTGCAATTTCCCCGCCGCCTCCCAGAATCCCAAGCCATTGTGGACGAAATCTCCCGGCAGAGCGCGATCCGACGGCGCGTCGATTGGCGCGTCGATTGGCGCGTTGGGCTGGAACGCTTCGGGCCGCTGCTGGCGCTGACGCTGCTCGTGCTGGGCACGTCTCTGTTCAGCCCCGCGTTTCTCAAACCCGAGAACATCCTCAACCTCCTGCGCGAGAATTCGTTCATCGGCATCGTCTCGCTGGCGATGACATTCGTGATCATCTCGGCGGCATCGATCTGTCGGTCGGCGCGCTGGTGGCGTTCGTGGCCGTGGCGGGGATGTGGCTGATGAACACCGCCATCGGCGCGTCGGGGATCATCGCCTCGGCCGACCTGGCGCGACAGATCCACATCCCGCCAACGGATGATTCCTTCCGCATCGCCACCGCGCGGGTGCTCGTGTGGCTGCACCTGGCCGGCAGCGAAGCGATCGGTGTATCGCTGGGCGCGGCGGCGACGCTGTTGGTCGGCACGGCGGCGGGATGGCTCAACGGCCTGGCCATCGCCAGGGGCCGGCTGGCGCCGTTCATCGCAACGCTGGCCAGCATGGCCGTCTTCCGCTCGCTGGCCCAGACGCTGGGCGATGGTGGAGAGGTACTCTCCAGCTCCGAGCATTTTTTCTCCCGCATCGGGCAGGGCGGCATTGGATTGTTCGGCATGCAGATCGGCCGCGGCGTGCCGCTGGTTTTGCCGTATCCGGTGTTGATTTTTGCCGTTCTCGCGGTGGCGTCGTGGATCGTGCTCGATCGCTCGCGCTACGGCCGTTACGTTTACGCGCTGGGGTGCAACGAGCGATCGGCGCGGTATTCGGCGGTCAACGTCGATCGCGTCAAGCTAATCACCTATACCCTGAGCGGCGCGTTCTGCGGCGTCGCGGGGCTGCTATTGGCCAGCCGGCTCAATTCCATCAACAGCGGCAACGCTGGTTTGCTCTACGAGCTGGACGCCATCGCCGCCGTCGTCATCGGCGGAGCGCGCATGCAGGGCGGCTTTGGCGGCATCGGTGGCACGATCGTCGGCGTGCTGATCCTGGGCATCATCAGCAATATGCTCACCCTGCTGGATGTTTCGCCGTACTTGCAGGGGCTGATCAAGGGGATGATCATCCTGGCCGCCTGTCTGCTGCAGCGGAGCGGTAAAAGTTCTCAGCAATAGGAAACGAATCATGAAACATGCGACTAAGTTTTTCGGAAGCACACTGTTTCTAACGATGCTACTGGTCGGCGGATGCAGCAAGAGCGACAGCGGTGGCGCCGCGCCGACCACCAGCGCGACGCGCGCCCGCATCGGCGTGTCGATCCCCTCGGGCGATCACGGCTGGACCGCCGGTGTCGTCTGGTGGGCGCAGCGGGCCATGGCCCTGCATCCGGAGATCGACTGGCAATTCGCCGCCGCCGAGAACGGCCAAAAACAGGTCTCCGACATCGAGACGATGATGGCCAAGGGGCTGGATGGCCTGGTCGTCCTCCCCACGGAGGTCGAGCCGGTTACGCAGGTCTGCAAGACGGCGCAGCAGCGCGGCATCTACATCATCAACGTCGATCGCGGCCTTACCGAGCCGATCGCCGACATCCACCTGGAAGGCGACAACAAGCTTTTCGGCCGCAAGAGCGCGCAGTACGTTGTCGACAAAATGAATCACAAGGGCAACCTGGTGATCCTCGAGGGGCAGATCAACCAGGTAAATTCCGATCGCGTGGAGGCGGCCAAGGCGGTCTTCGCGCAGTATCCCGACATTCACATCGTCGCCGACCAGGAGGCCGACTGGAATCGCGAGCAGGGCCTGAAGGTCATGCAGGGAATCCTGGCGACCAACCCGCACATCGACGCGGTCTGGGCACAGGATGATGACACCGCGCTGGGCGCCATCGCCGCCATCAAGGAGGCGGGCAGGCAGGACCAGATGTGGGTGCTGGGCGGCGCCGGCATGAAGCAGGTCGTCGAGATGGTGATGAACCACGACCCGATGGTGCCGGCCGACATCACCTATCCACCGTCGATGATCGCGGCGGGGATTCACCTGGCGGCATCAAACCTGCGCGACGGCAAACAGGCGCAGTTAAGCCAATTCATGCCGCGGCATCTGATCCAGGATGTCGATCTGGTCACTCCGCAGAACGCGGACAAGTTCTATTTCAATGATTCGGTTTACTGACCCCGGCATCCCCCGCCACATGCGGACTTCAGTCCGCATGTGATTGAGTCTTCTATTGCTTCGCTTGCCCGCCCGCGACGTGCTGCTTCACGCTGTTGATCATCTGCGAGATTGAACAGCGCGCCTTCACCAGATATTCGCTGATGCCCAGCTGCAGCGCTTTGCGCTGCCATTCATCGTCGCTGAAGGCGGTCATGACGATGACAGGGATGTTGCCGATCTTCGGATCGGCGCGAAGCTGCTCCAGAAATTCCATGCCGTTCATTTCCGGCATCATCATGTCCAGCAGGACAAGATCGGGCGGGGATCGGCGCACTGCTTCCAGGGCTTCGCGACCGTTGGCGGCGCAGACGGCGTCGAAGCCTTCATGCTTCAGAAGTTTTGCAACGGTCTCACGGATGACTGGCATATCATCCACAACCATCACGGTCGACATAAGCATGGAACCCTGCTTCATTTTCAGTCTAATCAGGCTGATGCATAATTGTCATCCTTGGTAATTCCAGGATTTTTTCCCCTGAATTGTGGCAAGCTGGTGGCACCTTATCGTCTCAATGAAGCGATTCTGCAACCGCGGAAGCTAAAATGGGTAGACTTCTCGCATCCTGCGCGGGGAGGCACGCGATGGAATCATACCCCTCGGCCCCGACGATCCGCACGCAATCGAGCTTGCCCGCGTGGAGATCATCACCCCGGACATAAGTCACCGAATCGATATCCGGGGCTTGCGCGGTCGAGCGGGCGACCCAGCTTCCATCCGCGCGGTCGCTGGGATGCTCAATCAGCACCTGGGCCGCCTGCCCAATCTTCTGGTGAGTCTTGGCAAACGCAATTTGCTGCTGCGTGAGCATCAACTCCTCGACGCGGGCATGCTTCACCGGCTCGGGGCTCTGCTGGTCCATGCGGCCCATCGGCGTACCCGGCTCGGCGCTGTACGGAAAAACCCCCATCATGTCGAAGCCAAAATCCCCAACGAACCGCACAAGCTCTTGGTGCTCAGCCTCCGTTTCTCCCGGCGAGCCGGCGATGAAAGTGGTGCGCAACGCCAGGCCCCGAACGCGCTGACGCAATTTCGCAAGTAGCGTTTCAATCTGCCTACGACTCACGCGGCGGCGCATCAGCGTCAGCAGCCGGTCGTTGATGTGCTGCAGCGGCATATCGATGTATTTGACCACGCGATCACATCCAGCCAGCGCTTCGATCATCTGATCCGTGAAGCATGAAGGATACGCATACATCAGCCGCAGCCAGTGCACGTCGCTGAGCTGTTTGTCCAAGGTCTTGAGCAACCCCGCCAGGCCCGGGGCGTAGCCGATGTCGATGCCGTAGCTGGTGGTGTCCTGGCCGATCAGGTTCAGCTCGACGGCGCCGTCGGCGGCCAGCTCGCGCGCTTCGGCAAGAATCTGCTCAATTGGCTTGGAGCGCATCGGCCCGCGAATCGAGGGAATCGTGCAAAAGGCGCATCCCTGGTTACACCCTTCGCTGATGCGCAGATAGGCATAATGCCGCGGCGTCAGCCGCATGCGGGCGCGGTCATCCTCGAAAACGGGCAGTCGGTTGTTTTTGCTCCGCGGCCGATCCGTCAGCTTCGCATCCACCGCCAGGCGCGCCGACAGATCGTGGTACTTGCCCAGGAAGTGGCCATGATCCTGATTTGGATTAGCCGGCCCGCGCACCGCCTGCACGATGTGCTCGCGATCGAACACACCGACCAGGCGGTCGATGCCGGGCGCTTCTGCAAGTAGGCGCGTCTTGTGTCGTTGAACCAGACATCCAGCCACCACCACGCGCTGGCAGCGGCCACGTTGCTTGAGCGCGATGGCCCGATGGATTTCCTCCAGCGATTCAATTTTGGACGCTTCCAGAAACCCGCACGTGTTGATGACGATGGCGTCCGCCTGCTCGGCATCGCCGGTCAGACAGAGTCCATCCGCCGCCAACAGACCGAGCATCCGCTCGCTGTCCACAAGGTTTTTGGGACAGCCAAGGCTGATGAATGCGATGGAGCGGATGGGCGAGTCATCGGGCATATCGGATTTTTTCCAACGCAGGGGGCCAGAGGATACACGGCCGCAGGATTCGGGGACAGGCCCGCAGATCGTGAAAAATAGTGGCCCGGAGTTAATACTACCTAACTTAGCAGGAATTTCGGACCTTCCGCATCCATGCAATAAGTCAATGTACATGCGAGTTTTGTGACGTTTGTTGAAAGGTGCATAACAAACTGATACAATCCCACAAATGGCGGTTCGAGCGAAAGGGCATCCCGTGCGGGTGGTTGCCAGATCCCGCCCCCCGCGGCGAGGTCTGAAGGTTCGCCGTCCCGTCATGGTCGAGCTAAAACGCCGCCCTGGCTTGAACGGCCATCGCCCGTCGCGATCCATCAATAGCTACAGCAAGGCTTTACGTTTCATCGGTACGCTCAGCGATTTTGAGCGCCTGCGCATCGTCCGGTATAACAACGAGAACTTCAACCTCGAGCGGATGCGCCAGCTTCTCAAGCGCCTGGGCAATCCGCAGGACCATTTCCGATCCGTCCACGTTGCCGGAACTAAAGGAAAGGGCAGCACTTGCGCGATGATCGCGGCGATGCTG
>Ga0182024_10010148_pt1 | contig 19287 bp, 15 predicted proteins | sample P32metaG_FD_120480 | JGI IMG/M metagenome (GOLD analysis project Ga0182024, IMG submission 120480) | Permafrost microbial communities from Stordalen Mire, Sweden - P3-2 metaG (Illumina Assembly) | ecosystem: Environmental > Terrestrial > Soil > Wetlands > Permafrost | place: Sweden: Stordalen... | reverse complement strand
TCGCCGGGAATCGCGACCACCGTGGTGTTCGTTGCCAGTCGGGCCGCGGCGTCTGCGAGCCGGTCGGGCCGACGTGCGTCGATGACGAGCGTCCAGCCGTGCTCGGCGAGCGCCTCAGCCAACGCGAGTCCGAGCCCCTGCGATGCCCCCGTGATGAGCGCCACCCGTTGGTTCATGACGAACCTCCTGATCTCGTTGCCGCCAACCTACCACAAAGAACAAGTAGTTACTACTTATATTCTTCCGGGTGGTGGGATCCGCGCGACCCGGGCGTGACGGACGAACAAGCGCTGCAGTGGTGCATGACGGACCCGTTGGGGCGAGATCTTTGTGGCGGCGTGACGCTGGCCGCGACCGGCCCGCCGCTTGCATCCTCGACGATTGCGAGATCGTCCCGGGACGCAGCGCATCGGGACCGGCCGGCCATGTCGCCCACGTCATGCTCGACGACGTCGTGCGGGTTGGACGTCTGGTCGTGTCCGAGCGTGTCGGTTCGTCGCGCGGGACGTCTGCGCACGGCCGCACGACGGCGGGTGGTCTGGTGACGACATAACCTGAGCGCCTTCCATGGCCGAAAATTCCCTGCCCGACACCGCGATCGTCACGCTCAGCGAATCCGAATTGGCCGAGCTCGCGCCGTTCGGCTCCGAACGTGCCGTCGCGGCCGGCGAGGTGCTCTACCGCGCGGGTGACGAGGGCTACGACTTCATCGTGGTCCTCGAAGGCGAAGTGGAGATCGTCCGCAGCGCACCGGACGGCGACGTCCAGGTCGCGGTCCACGACGCCGGCCGCTTCCTCGGCGAGCTCAACCTGTTGACCGGCCAACGGGCGTATCTGACAGCTCGCGTCACGAAACCGGGCCGGATCCTGTCGATCGGACACGACGCGTTCCGTCAGATGCTCAGCTCAAAACCTCAACTGTCCGACGTGATCTTCCGGGCGTTCGTCGCGCGCCGCGAGTTCCTTCGGGCCGGCGAAGGTGCCGGAGCCATCCGGATCATGGGTTCGCGGTACTCGCCCGAAGCGATGGCACTGCGCGCCTTCGCGAACCGGACACGACTCCCCCACACGTGGATCGATCTCGAAGACGTCGCCGACGCCGCCGGCCTGCTCGCCACCGTCGGCGCGACCGTCGACGACACACCCGTCGTGCAGATGCCGACAGAGGTGTTGCGCCATCCGACACCCGGCGAGTTCGCCGAACGTCTCGGTCTCACCTTCCGACCGGCACCGGGATACCTGTGCGATCTGGTGGTCGTCGGCACCGGACCTGCCGGACTTGCCGCGGCCGTCTACGGCGCGTCGGAAGGCCTCGACACGATCTCGCTCGACGCCACCGGTATCGGCGGCCAGGCCGGTTCGAGCTCGCGGATCGAGAACTACGTCGGATTTCCGAACGGGATCTCCGGCGAAGATCTCGCGGCACGAGCCGCGATTCAGGCCCAACGGCTCGGAGCGCGGCTGAACGCGCCCTGCGCGGTCGCCGGGTTGCGGGTCGAACACGGATTCCATGTGATCGTCCTCGCCGACGGAAGCGAACTTCCCGCACGGGCAGTGATCGTCGCGTCGGGCGCACGGTACCGACGGCTCGCGGTCGACGATCTCGAACGCTTCGAAGGCGCCGGCGTCTACTACGCCGCAACCGATCTCGAGGCGCGGATCTGTAGCCGTTTGGATGTGATCGTCGTCGGCGGTGGCAACTCGGCCGGACAGGCCGCGATCTATCTGGCCCAGCAGAAATGTGGAGTACGGCTCGTCGTCCGCCGCGACTCGCTCGTCGAGACGATGTCGCACTATTTGATCGAACGGGTCGAGGCGGACCCCCACATCGAAGTTGTGGCGAACACCGAAGTGCGGGCCGTCGCCGGAGAAAGCCATCTCGGTCAGGTCACGCTCGAGCACACCCAGACCGGTGAGCGCAGCACCGTCACCTGTTCGGGATTGTTCTGTTTCATCGGTGCCGAACCTGCCACCGGATGGCTCTCCGGTTGCGTCGCGTTGGATCGGGCCGGCTTCATCATCACGGACCGTTCGTTGTCGGACGCCATGACCGGGACTGAGTACACCGCACGCGCTCCGCTGCCGTTCGAAACGTCACTTCCCGGCGTGTTCGCGGTCGGTGACGTACGCCAAGGTTCACTGAAGCGGGTCGCGGCCGCGGTCGGCGAAGGGTCGAGCGCGGTGCGATCCGTCCACGAATACCTCACAACGAGCGCGTAACCGCGACGGAGGTGTCGACGATGGCGAAAATCACCCGGGGATTCGCAGGTCGACGACACACACGAGACCCTCGGCTGCCGCCCGGCCAGTACGACACCGGCAACCGCTGGCCGGTGCTGAGCGCGGAAGTCACGCCGAAACCTGACCTTTCGACGTGGACGTTCAGCGTCGAAGGACAAGTCGAACAGCCAACGACCTGGACGTGGGACGAAATCCATATGCTCCCGGCGTCGACGTTCGCCGGCGACATCCACTGCGTCACGACCTGGTCGAAGCTGGGCGTCACCTTCGCAGGCGTGTCCGTCGACAGTCTGTTCGACGTGGCCCGCGTGCTCCCGACCGCCACACACGTCGTGGCGTTCTCGCACACCGGGTACACCACCAACCTTCCGCTCGCCGACGTCACCAACGGTCGAGCGTGGGTCGTGTGGGACTACGACGCGCAGCCTCTCCCGGTCGAACACGGCGGCCCGGCCCGGCTGCTCGTCCCGCACCTGTACTTCTGGAAGAGCGCCAAGTGGGTGGCCGGCCTGCGCGTGCTCGATCACGACGAGCCCGGATTCTGGGAGCGGAACGGCTATCACGACCGCGGAGATCCGTGGCTCGAGCAGCGCTACCAAGGTGACTGATCGACAAGCCGGTCACCCCAACGCGTGGCAGACCGCGACCGTCATCGACATCAGCGCCGAAACCGCACACGCCAAAACCTTCCGGCTCGGCCTCACGCAACCGTCACGACATCTCGCCGGCCAGCATTACGTCGTCCGTCTGACCGCACCCGACGGCTATACCTCGTCACGGTCGTATTCGGTCGCGTCGGCGCCCGACGCGTCGAACGACATCGAGCTGACCGTCGAACGACTGGCCGACGGTGAGGTGTCGACGTTCTTGTGCGACGAGGTGATCGTCGGCGACGAACTCGAAGTCCGCGGACCGATCGGCGGTTTCTTCGTCTGGGACGGCGACACACCCGCCGTCTGCGTCGGCGGCGGTTCTGGCATCGTCCCACTCATGGCGATGGTGCGCCTCGCGCGCCGAACCCAGCGTGCGCACCTGGTCCATCTCGTCGTGTCGGTGCGTTCGCCCGCCGACCTGTTCTACGCCGACGAACTCCCCGGCGCCGAGACCACCGTGGTGTACACACGCCAGAACCCGCCCGGTTTTCCTCGGCCGCCGGGGCGCCTCACCGTCGCCGACCTCCCGGCCGCGGTCACACCGGACGTGACCGGCTACGTGTGCGGATCGTCGGGTTTTGCCGAAACCGCCAGCCAGCTGCTCATCGACGTCGGCCTGCCCGCCGATCGCATCCGCGTCGAACGGTTCGGCCCGACCGCCTGAGGTGCGGCGGCTTGTCTCGAAACGTCGCGCCCGCCCGCGGGTTTCGTGCGCCGGACCCGCTGCTGGTCCCCCCGCACCCACGACGACCTCGTCGTTCGGAGCGGCCGGGACGCCGAGCTGTACGCGATCGAAGATGCCCACGTCGCGTTCGTCGCCGCGTCGACGCGAGCCGCAACGTCGTTCTGGCGCGTCCCCCCGCCGGCGGTGCACCATCGCGCGGTGCCGACCGAATACGTGCGCGACCAGCCGGACTTCTTTGCCGTCGGTCCGGCTTCGGCGGCCGCGGCCATCGACATGGGTTCGGGCATCTGGTGCTCGCCCGGCATGTCATCGACGTATCTGATCACGACCGACGACGGAAGGGTCGTCGTCAACACCGGCATGTGGTTCGAGGCCCGCACCCATAAACGCAACTACGACGCGGTGACGACCGCACCGACACATTCGATCATCCTCACGCAAAGCCACACCGATCACATCGGCGGCGTCGACACGTTCCGAGAACCCCAGACGCGCCTCATCGCGCAGGCCAACATCGCCACATGTCAAGCGGACGACGAACGGATTCACGGGTTTCGTATCCGCCGTTCACTGCCGTTCTTCGCCGCAGTGATGGGCCAGCCGGGATACGCCCGCGGCGACGACGCCGCGATCCTGCCCGTACCGACAGCGGCACGAGCCGACATCACCTTCGACGACTCGTACGCGTTCGACTGTGGCGGCCGGCGAATCGAGCTGATCAGCGTGCCCGGCGGCGAAACCATCGATTCGCTCGTCGTTTGGCTTCCCGACGACCGCGTCGCGTTCGTCGGAAACATGTTCTCCGCATTGTTCGGGCATTTCCCCAACCTGGTGACCATGCGCGGCGACCGGATGCGCAGCGCGCCCGCGTTCGTCGACTCCGTGCAACGAGTCATCGATCTCGGCCCGGAACTGCTCCTGTTGGGCCATCACGGACCGGTACGCGGCGCTCCGCGGATCCGTTCGGAGTGCGAACGAATCCGCGACGCCGTCCAATACGTCCACGACGCGACCGTCGACGCGATGAACGACGGACGCGACGTCTGGACCGCGATGCGCCAGATACGGCTCCCCGACCACCTCGATCTCGGCGAGGGCTACGGCCGCGTCGACTGGAGTGTCCGTGCGATCTGGGAGACCTACAGCGGCTGGTTCCATCAGCATTCCACGCTCGACCTGTACGGCGCGGGCCCGGAGGAGGGAGCAGCCGACATCGTCGAGCTGGCAGGCGGAACCGAGGCCGTCGCCCGACGCGCCGCGGCGCTGATCCCCTCGAATCCGCTCGCCGCGATTCGCCTGTGCGAACTGGCGCTCGCGGTCGACGCCGGACATCGGGGTGCGCTGGTCGCCTACCGCGATGCCCACGAGCGGCTCCTCGCCGACGATGCGCACGCGAACTTTTGGCTGACCCGCTGGTTGGAAGGCGAAGTGCGCAGCGCCCAGAACCGTCTCGAGCGTCTCGACGCGACGTGAACGACGCGATCGTCATTGCAGACCTGGCCCGCCCGCACCTCGATGCGGCCCAGCGCGCCGCACTGGCGTACGGAGCGACGCTCGACGTCCGTTTCGACACCGAAGCCATGCTCGCCGCCGCACGCGACCGTGCCCGCTGCGACGACTTCGGCGACCCGTCCTTCCTCCGGCGTCTCGACGCAATGGTCGCCGCGGTCGGCGCCGACAGCGGTCTCGGTCCGCTCGGCCGGCTCGCGATCTATCAGCGAACGGTCCGGCTTCTCACCTCACGGCTCCTCGTGGAGGACGTCGTGCGCCGCCACCCCGAGATCCTTGACGTCAGGCTGCCCGCACCGATCGTGGTGATCGGCCTGCCGCGTTCGGGCACGACACACCTCGTGAACCTCATTGCGGCCGACACGCGTCTGCGTTCGCTGCCGTTTTGGGAGAGCCTCGAACCGTGCCCCCCGGCCGGCGACGCGGACACCGACGGTCGGGAACGCATCGCGCGTTGCCGGCGCGCCTACGAAGCACAGATCCAGATGGTTCCGCTGCTGCGCGCAATGCACGACCAGCATCCCACCGCGATCGAAGAAGAAATTGAGCTCCAAGACGTCGACTTCGCGTCGTACACGCTCGAATGGCTGGCGCGGGTTCCCTCCTGGCGCGACTTCTACCTGACCCTCGACCAGCACGAACACTACGCGTACATGAAGAAGGCGTTGCAGGTGCTGACCTTTTTGCGGGGCCCGAACCGGTGGGGGTTGAAATCGCCTCAGCATCTCGAACAGATCCCGGCGTTGCTTGCAACGTTCCCGGATGCGACGTTCGCGGTCACACACCGCGATCCGGTCGCGGTGATCGGCTCGGCGGTCACGATGCTCGCATACGGAGATCGGATGCGCCGAGAGGCGATCGAACCGGAAGCCCTCGCCGAATACTGGGTCGATCGTGTCGGCCGCCTCCTGCGCGCCTGTGTCCGCGACCGCGACCTCCTTCCGGTCGGGCGCACCATCGACGTGATGTTCCACGAGTTCATGGCCGACGACGTCGGGATGGTCGAACGGATCTACGAACGCAACGACCGCGTGATGACACGCAAGGCCCGTACCCAACTCGACGGGTTCATGGCCGCGAACCCCCGAGGCAGATACGGTCGCATCGCATACGACCTGCACGGCGACTTCGGCCTCGATCCCGCCTCGGTACGGTCCGCCTTCGACTTCTACTTCGATCGCTTTGCCGTGGTTGTCGAACCGTCATGAGCCTCCGGACCGCCATTGTCGGATGCGGCGCGATCGCCCAATGGCATCTCGACGCGATCGAACGTGCCGACATCCCGATCGCGGTCACGGCCGCAGTCGATCCCGACCCTGCGCGGGCGCAGCGCACGGCCGACCGTACCGGCGCGGTCGCCTACCTGTCGTTTCGCGCTGCGCTCGTCGACCGGTCGTTCGACGCCGCGCTCATCGCGGTGCCCCACCACCTGCACGAGGCGGCCGCGGTCGAGGCGTTCGACGCAGGTTTGCATGTGCTGCTCGAGAAGCCGCTCGCGCAGACGCTTGACGCCTGCGACCGCATCCTCGCCGCGGCATATGCCGCGGGCACGGTGTTCATGGTCGCCGAAAACGCGCAGTACTGGCCCGAGGTCCTCACCGTGCGCGACCTCGTCGGGGACGGAACGATCGGCGACGTCGTGACGGCACGCGCCGCGACGTTCTTCCCCGCGCTCGGCGAGTTCTACGGCGGCGACCGGCCCTGGCGGTTCGATCGTGCCGCCGCGGGCGGCGGTGTCGTCATCGACACCGGCTCGCACTGGCTGCGCCCGTTGCGCATGTGGCTCGGCGAGGCCGACGAGGTCGTCGCCGCACTCGGCCATCCGTACGCCCAGATGGAAGGCGAGTCGCTTTGCCGTGCGCTCGTCCGTTTCGAGTCCGGCGTCGTCGCGACGTTCGATGCGATGCTCACGACCGGCGCGGTCGCCAATCAGTCGCTGTTCACGGTGACCGGAACGCGGGGCGAACTCACGGTGGAGTCGTCGGGCTGGGTCAAGCTGTGGGACGGGACCGACCCGAAAGGCACCAGGGTCGGCGAAGCGGGCGGCTATCTGCGTTCGTACGAGGGAGAACTCGCCGACTTCGCGGGCGCCGTGCTGGACGGCACTGCGCCCGCGGCAACCGCGGAGCACGCACTGGGCGAGCTCCGACTGGCGCTCGCAATGTACCGATCGGCCGAAACGAAACGTTGGGAGAAGGTATGACCGGCGTCTCGTTCGACTTCGCGGGTGCGCACGTGCTCGTCACCGGCGGCACGTCGGGGATCGGCAACGCAGTCGCGCACGCGTTCGCCGACGCCAACGCGCGGGTCACGATCACCGGCACCAAAGCATCGGCCGACGAATACCCGGTTGATCTCGCCGCGTTTGTGTACCGCCAGTGCCGTCTGACCGACACGGCCGACATCGAAGCAGTCGCGGCGGGTCTCGACCGTCTGGACGTGCTCGTGAACAATGCGGGGCAGAACCTTCCGGGCGGGCGAAGCGAATACGAACCGGACGTGTTCGAGGAAACCGTCAGGATCAACCTGTTCGGGGCGTTCCGCATGGCGAGCGCAACCCGCGATCTGCTCGCGTCCAGCGACCTCGACGGTGGTGCCAACGTGATCAACGCCGCTTCGATGGCCTCGTTCTTCGGCATCGAAATGGTCCCCGGCTACGGGGCGGCGAAAGCCGGGATCGTGCAGCTCACGAAAACACTCGCGGTGGCTTGGGCGACGCGGGGCATTCGGGTCAACGCCGTCGCGCCGGGCGTCGTCGAAACGGCGATGACCGCACCAATGATGCCGGTGTCGCAGCTCACAGCTCCGCTGCTCGCCCGAACGCCGATAGGACGTTTCGCCACCCCGGGCGAGATCGCCCCGGCCGTGTTGTTCCTCGCCAGTCCGGCCGCCGGCTACATCACCGGTCAAACGTTGGCGGTCGACGGCGGATTCTCGATCGCGGGTTGAGTCGTATTCACGGCGACGACCTCCACGGCATGATGGCCATCAGCATCGCGTCGGGATCTTCCACCAGCTCGACGTACACACCGAGCGCATCGAACGTGTCGAGGTAACAGAAACGCAGGCTCCCGAACTGGCCGCCCATCACGTTCGGAAACCCGTTCGCTTCGCCGAACGCGACGACCGCATCGATGTCATCGACCAGGAAGCCGAGATGATGCGAACCGGGACCGTTCGATGCGAGGAACTCGACGTGCAAGCCCTCGCCGCGGACGGGCTGCACCAGTTCGATCTGCATGTTGCCGCTGCGCGCGAAGCCGAGCGCCAACGCGCACGAGACCCGCTCGCCGCGCAGGTCGTAGTCGAGATCGTTGGCGGGCAGGTTGACGAATTCGCCGCAGCCGAGCGTATCGCGCAGCGCTCGTTCGGCGCGCTCGAGATCAGCGACGACGAACGCCTGTTGGAACAGTCCGTCGCCGATTCGAACGAGCAGGCCGCCGACGTCCACGGCCGCCATTGTCTCACGAGGCGACGGGGACGGCCGGGTCCGGGACTCGTCTCTCGAGACCGCGGACACGCCAAGATGGGCGGAGTCGCGCGTCCGTGGTGCGCGGTCCTGTTGGCTCGCGACGGCCTGGGCGGCCGGCCACTCGTGCACCGATCGGGCACCGGGGCGTCGCCGGACGGGTCGACGAAGGTCGTCCGTTCGAGGTCGGCGGCGTCGCCGACCGGCCGACAAGATCGCAGCCGAGCTTTGTCTCGGACGTGGTGTCGTCGAGTGTGCGGACGACGGGACCGGTTCGTGCAGATCCCGGCTCGTGTTGGTCGTGGCCGTCTAGCTCATGCCGGTTCGAACGGATCGCCCATGTCCAACAGTGCTGACGCGGCGGCGAGCGCGACCGCCAACGACGCCGCCTTTTCGGCGACCGCGGCGAAGTAGTGCACCGCGACGGTTTCGCGCCCCGGCAGCGGAGGCGAGTTCAGTGAGCGGAGCATGACGGTGGGATCTTCGGCCGGGCTGATTTGCTCAACCGGAGATTCTGTCGTGGTGTCGCTCCCCCAGAAGTCGCGTTGCGTTGCGGTACGCCGGCGTCCGTTCGTACGGTCCGGGGCTCTGCGGCGGCGGGGCGGGCTCACGTCGCGCCGACCGTGTCCGACGAGAACAGGTCTTCGGTGAGGACCGATTCGGGCCGTATACCGAGCGCGGCGCGGAGCTGGCCGCTGTCGAGATCCGCGAGCGAGCTCGACTTCGGCAACACGAGATCGGCGATGCGCCGTTTACCGGCGACGACTTCCTCGACGCGTTCGTCGACGGTGCCGGGACAGATGAGGCGATGGCAGATCACGGTGCGGGTCTGGCCGATACGCCACGCACGATCTCGGGCCTGGTCCTCGACGGCCGGGTTCCACCAGCGGTCGTAGAGCACGACGTGGCTGGCGGCGGTGAGGTTCAAGCCGGTACCGCCCGCCTTGAGCGACAACACGAGTGCGCCGGGCCCGGCGCCGGTTTGGAACTCGGCGACGAGTTGATCTCGGGCGGTGCGCGACAGACCTCCGTGGTAGCACGACACGGAAGTTCCGGTCCGTTCGCTGAGATGCTCCGCCAGTCGCAGACCCCATTCGGCGAAGTGGGTGAAGACGAGCACACGTTCACCGGCGGCGTACACCGCATCGACGATCTCTTCGAGTCGTGCGAGTTTGCCGGACCGTCCGGCGAGCGGAAGATCGTCATGTTGGTAGGCCGACGGATGGTTGCAGATCTGCTTGAGGGCGGTGATCGCGGCGAGGATCTGGCCTTGGCGAGGTTTTTCGCCTTCGGCGAGATTCGTGCCGGTGACGAGCGCGTCGAGGAGCGCCTGATACATGCCGATCTGTTCGGGCGTCATCGCGCAACGGTCGAGTTCGTCGATCTGGTCGGGAAGTTCCGCCGCGATCATCGGTTCCGCTTTCGTTCGGCGGAACACGAGGATGCCGTTGAGGGCATGCAATGCGTCTTCGGCTTCGACGCGTGTCGTCGTGCCGTCGCTCGACAGACGTGCGATGAACTGCGGACGGGGCCCGACCAGGCCAGGATTGGCAAAGTCGAGGATCGCCCACAGGTCGCCAAGGCCGTTCTCGATTGGCGTGCCGGTGAGGGCGACCCGGCTCCGCGCCTGGATTCGGCGCAGCTGCTGTGACGTGTCGTTGGCCGGGTTTTTGATCGCTTGTGCCTCGTCGAGCACGACCCGCGCCCAGGACACGCCGGCGAGCGCGTCGACGTCTCGAACGGCGGTGCCGTAGGTGGTCACGACCACGTCGGCGTCGGCGACCTCGGCCGCGATCTCGTCGGGCGCGGCGCGGCGCGCCCCGTGGTGGACGACGACCCGAAGGTCGGGTGTGAAACGGGCCGCTTCGGCGGTCCAGTTCCCGACGACCGCGGGTGGGGCGATGACCAGCGCGGGGCCGGCTCCGGCTCCGGCGAGTAGGTGCGCCAGCATCGTCGGTGTCTTGCCCAGACCCATGTCGAGCGCGAGGCAGCCACCGAGGCCGGCTTTGTCGAGGAATCCGAGCCACGCCAACGCTTCTGACTGATAGCTGCGCAGCTCGCCGACGAAGCCAGAAGGGACGCCAGCCGGCGACGTCGCGACCTCGGCCGCTGCCGCGAGCAGGTCCGCTGCCCATCCACCACCGACGACGTCGACGCCGCCGCGCAACGGCGAACCTTCGATGCCCAACGCGAGGCGCAGCATCGCGGCGCCGGACAGTTCAGTCGTGTTCGACCGTTCCGCTAACGCTTCGGCCGCGGCGGCGAGATCGGCACGGTCGATCGCGACCCACCGTTCACCGGATCGGATGAGCGGTCGAGCCTCCTTTGCGAGTCGGGCGATATCGGCCGCCGACAGCTCGACCCCGTCGAATACGGCCGACCAGTGGACGTTGGCGAGTTGGTTCGCGCCGACCATCGACTCGGACGCGGCGTCCACGAACACCCGCAACGACGGCGACGGTCGGCGCCGCGACAGGGCCGGGACCCGCACGTCGAATCCGGCGGCGAGGAGTTGGGGCCCGGTGACGGTCATGAGCTCCCACGCTTCGTCCTGACCGAGGATGACTTGTCCGCGCCGGGTTCCGCCCGGGCGAGCCAACGCGGGCAGCATGCGTTCGAGGCGCGCGATCTCATCTTCGAGACGAACACGTCCCGATCCGGCGTCGACGATGGCGTGCTCGATCGGGACGAGTTCACCTTTGACGCCCGACGCGAACACGGCGAGATGCCATGCGTTTCCGGTGTCGGGCGGGTCGAGGCGTACGACCAACCGTTCGCGCTCCCCGGTGACGGCGCGGGCCCACTGTTCGACTCGCGTCGCGATCTCGCCTGCGATACGGACCGGTGCGTCGAACGCACTGCCGTCGAGGCGTGCGATGACGGCTTCGGAGACGTCGGCGACGGTCCGAACTCGGGGAGGCGGCGCGGGCAACTCGAGCCGGCGTGCACTGTCGCGACAGATGGCGTCGACCATGCCGGTGAGCGCCGATCGGATCAACGCCCGAGCGTCGATTTTGGGATCGAACGCGCAGACCACGCCGGGCATGCTTTCCGCGAGACGCGCGAGTCTTGCCGCGTCGATGAGGGCCGGCGTCCATCGCACCGAGTAGGAGCCGTTCGACTCGCGTGCGCTTCCGCTACTGCGCTTGCGTTGACGCAGGAGCGGAACCATCGCGCCATGCGCAGTGAGTTCGACCGCCCAGATCGCGACCCGGCCGAGCCAACGAACGCTGGGCCCGATGTCGTCACCGACCTGATTGGCGCCCGCCGCGACGAGCCAGCCCAACACGTCACCGACCGGAATCGCGAGCGCGTCGGTGCGTGCCCCGCCCGGCACGGAGACCGGTTCGTGACGGGCCCAACCGGTCGAGGGTGCACTCGCGGCGGTCAACATTGCTGCGAGCCGTGCGCCGTCGATGCTGCGTTCGCCGCCGCCGGCGGCCCAGGCGACCACCCGGCCGGGAACCCACGACACCTGCAACTGGACCGTCGCCGGCGCGTGTGACAGTGCATCGCGGTCTCGGGGCTGACGGTCGTCGCGCGGCCCGACCCGCCGGGCGCCGCGCGGGTCGCCTCGTTGGTCGACTTCGTTGTCCGGTCGATCCGGACGTTGATTCGTGTGCCGAGCCCACGCGGCCGAGATCCGGCGTTGTTCCGACTCGAGGTCGGCGATCACCTGCTCGCGTTCGTCGCCGCGCAGCGACCGGGCACTCGCCAGGTGCTCGTCGGCGTCGTGGCGCAAGCTGGCCAGTGCCGCCCGCCAGGCGACCCGGTCGGCCTCCAGCACCGCGAGCTGTTGGGCGGTGGCTTCGCCGTCGACTTCGGCCTGCACGTACTGCTCGAACTCCCAGTCGGACAGCGGCTTCAGCGTCGACGACGGACTCATCGGCTGAACCGATCGCCGGTCGGGGCAGCTGCGGCACGTCTCGGCCGCGCGCGACCGGCGTCCCGGTCACCTATGTCTGCGCGCATACATCTCCGCTGGACAACTCGGAGGACACACCGTGTCCTCGAAGAAGTGTGGGGGCGTCGCCCCTTTTTTTGGGGTTTCAGGTTCACGGTCTTGCGTGGTGAACCGAACACCCGGCTTTTCCGCTTCGACGGTGCCCGTTCGACGATGGTCTCGCAGGACGGGTGCAGCGGACGGCCGGTACCGTTCAGCATAGGCGATAGCCGGAGGGGTGGGACGCACCGCATCCAGGCGGGCGCCGGTTGTGCGCATCGTCTCCCCCCGGCCCGGCGGGCGAGCCGTCCCGCCCGGCCGAACCGGCGGCCGGTCACGAACGCGGCGAAGTGCCGGGCGCACGTCGTCGTGCGTCGCGTCAGCGGCGGTGTTGGCTCCAGCGAACGGTCGTACCTGAGCGGCCGGCGCGCCTCGGTCGCGCACGCCGGTTCCGCGAACCGGTCAATCAGGCCAGTTCAGACGGTTCGACCGAGAAACGCGGCGAGCTGGTCGGCGTTGGTCGCGCCGGCCGGAGCCTGCTGTTCCGGACCGAACGGCGCCGGCTCCGGGCCGCGGAACGCAGGCGAGATCGCCTGCTTCGCCCCGGCGAGCAGCTGGGCGGCCAACTCGGGCGAGAGGTCGGTCGGCTGACCGGTCGCTTTGGCGAGGTCCCACCCGTGCGTGAACGTGTCGGTGGCAGCCAGCCCGACGAACGCGGCTCCGGGCATCTGGCCGAACGGCAACGTCAAGGTCTTCGCCATGACACCGTCGCCTTGAAATGCGGCGACACATTTTGCCGAACCCTCGTCGAATGCGGCGACGAAGTCGCCGGCGCTGAAGTCTTCGCCGGTGCGGGTTTGGGGGGCACCCTCGACACCGGCGATGAAGAAGTATTGGCCGCCGACGATGTGATTCACCAGTTCGCGTACCTTCCACGACGCGCACGGAGTCGACGCGTCAAGTTGGTCGGGTTTCACGCCGGACAGCACACTTCGGGTCGAAGTGATGGCCTGCTCCAGCGGTGCTGTGCTCATGTCCAGTTCTCCTGATCGAAACGGCCGAGGGTCGGACCTTAGCGAAGTGCACGCTGCCACGGTTCGAGGTCAAGGTTGGGGTAGCGAACCTGCGTCGCGGCGATGAGGTCTTCGGTCCACACCGGGTGACCTGGGGGCGGGAACCCGAACAGTTCAAGGTCTCGTGGCGTCGACCCTTCGACGAAACGGGTCCAACCCGGATGGGTCGACTTCGACTGCACCGAGTGGTAGCCGATCCAGTCGATGTCGGCAGATTTGAAGGAGACGCCTAACAGAAATCGTGCTCCTCGAGGTCGCGTGATGTTGACCCCGCGATGGAACACCTCGTTGCGGTACGCGAGCACCGAGCCGCGCTTGGCGACCGCCCCCCGCTCCGCTCTGTACAGGTCGGGGTCCTGCGCCGGGAAGAACACGTCGTTCGTGGAGCGTGCCCGCGAGTCGCCCAGCTTGGTTGCGTGGGTCGGTGCGCAATCCTCGTCGACGTCAGTGAGGTACAAGAACATTTCGACGTGCCACCACGGAGGTCCCGCCACCGCGGGAAGGAACGAGTGGTTCCGGTCGGTGTGCATGGGCTGTTCGTAATCGGCGTCGCCGGTGTAGCGCCCGCTGACGTGGGACTGATACACCCGAACGTCGCGCGTTTCGAGCGCACGTTCGGCGAAGTCGACCAGCGCCGGATGCACATACAAGCGGTTCAGCGCGCCGCTTCCCATGAACGGAAACTCGCGACCCCAACGATGCTGTTCCGGCCGGAACCACGGACCGTGCTCAGGAATGTCGGGATAGCCGTGCCGCAACGTCGCCGTGTCCTTGCCGGGCGGGACGTACCGTCCCGGGTCGTCATGGAATTTGTCCGGCTCCGGAAACACCGTCCACAGGTCAGGGACAGCCGCGTCGATCTCGTCGGTGCCGACAAGGTCGTGCAGCACGACCCAACCGTCGCGTTTCCAGGTCGTCACGTCGTCGTCTGCAGCCCTCGGTCCGTTCATCACGTCATCGTGCATCATCGGCGGCGATGCCCGCTAACGGCGTGGCACCATGACCGCCATGACCTCAACGTTGGTCGCCGGCCCACCGCTCGAAACTCCCCGTCATCGGATCGGACGAACCACGTCGGTGCTCGTGGACCGGTCCCGCGGGGACCGTGTCATCCCCGTCGACGTGTGGTATCCGGCCGAGGTGACCTCCGCCGGCGCACCGTCGCCGTACGAGCTGCTCCCCGGCGCCGCGTTCACCGCCGCCGCTGAACAGGACGTGGCGGTGGCGCCCGGCCCACATCCGCTGCTGGTGTGGTCCCACGGCCGAACCGCGACAAGGTCTTCGTACGCCCTTTTGTGCGAGGCGATCGCAGCCCGCGGATTCGTGGTGATCGCGCCCGAACACGCCGGCGATTCCCTCACCGACTGGCTGTCCGGCAGATCCGTCGACGACGACACCAACGAACGTGACCGGGTCGCAGACACCCGGGTCGTCCTCGACGCGGTCTTCGAACCGGACGGGCCGCTCAACCCGGTCGCGGCCGGCGTCGATCCCGACCGGGTCGCCGCCGCCGGCCACTCCTACGGCGGCTTCACCGCGCTGTCGCTTGCCGGCGCGACGATGCCCGACCGACGCCTGCGCGCCGTGGCCGGACTGCAGTCGCTCACCCGTACCATCCCGGACGTGGTGCTCGAACGCATCGAGATCCCAACGCTGCTGGTCGTCGGCGCCCGCGACGCCACCACTCCCCCACGCACGGATGCCGAACGGGCGTGGGCGATGCTGGGCGCGCGACAGGCCTGGCGTGTCGACATCGAACGCGCCGGCCATCAGGGTTGCAGCGACGTGGGTCTGTATCTGGAACTCGCGCCACGCGTCGAAGGACTCCCCGACGTCGTGCACGAATATGTCCGCTCGATGGCCTCAGACGTCACCGGCACCGCCGGCGATCCGTGGCGCGACACCGTCGCACTCCATGTGCGGATCCTGGCCGCCTTCCTCGACGGCGCGCTCGGCATCGACGCCGACACTGCCACCCGGGAACTCGACGCAGTGTCGACCCTGCCCGGAGTGCGGGTCGTCCACCGCGGAACCTTCACCGCGTAGCAGCACGACCGTTCGCGGCGGCGCCGCGTTCGTCGCCGGTTCAAGCGTCGGTGCATCATCGTCGAGCTGACGTCGACGCGATGCCGGTCGTCCGGACCGGTTGGTGACGTCGATCGAACGTGGACGTCCCGACCGGTCATGTCGGCGGAGTTTGGTCATCGCCGTCGGACTCATCCATCTCTTCTTGGCTTTCGAACTGTGTCGTGTAGAGATCTGCGTACAGACCGCCCGATTCGAGCAGCGACTCGTGGGTCCCTTGTTCGACGACCCGCCCTTCGGAGATCACCAGGATCAGGTCGGCCTGGCGGATCGTCGACAGGCGGTGCGCGATGACGATCGACGTACGGCCGGTCAGCGCGACCTTGAGCGCACGTTGGACCGCGACCTCGGACTCCGAGTCGAGATGCGCGGTCGCCTCGTCGAGCACGACGACTCCCGGAGCTTTGAGCAGCAGCCGCGCGATCGCGATGCGCTGCTTCTCCCCTCCCGAAAGCCGATAGCCGCGATCGCCGACCACGGTGTCGAGACCGTTCGGGAGGGTCGAGATGAGCGGCAGGATCTGCGCCGAGTCCAACGCCTGGCGCAGTTCCTCGTCCGTCGCGTCGGGCTTGGCGTACCGCAGGTTCTCGGCGATCGTCTCGTGAAAAAGATGGGCGTCTTGGGTGACGACGCCGACGGTGGCACGGAGCGACGCCATCGTCGCGTCTCGTACGTCGACGCCGTTGACCCGCACCGCGCCGGAACGGACGTCGTACAGCCGGGGCACCAGGTGGCTGATGGTGGTCTTTCCCGCCCCGGACGGCCCGACCAGCGCGACCAGCTGACCTGGCCGCGCGACGAAAGAAAGGTCGTAGAGCACCTGCTGACTCGGCGTCTGTTCGAGCACCGCGACCGACTCGAGTGACGCCAGGGAGACTTCTTCTGCGGTCGGATAGCCGAAGTCGACATGATCGAACTCGACCGTGGCCGGGCCGCCCGGGATCATGGTCGCATCCGGCTTTTCGGCGATCATCGGTTCCAGGTCGAGCACTTCGAACACCCGATCGAACGACACCAACGCGGTCATGACATCGACTTGCACGTTCGACAGCGCAGTAAGCGGTGCGTAGAGACGAGTCAGGTAGGCGGTGAGCGCGACGACAGTGCCGAGCGCCAACGCGTGATGAATGGTCAGCACACCGCCCCAGCCGTACACCATCGCGGTCGCGAGCGACGCGGTGAGCAACAGGGCGACCATGAACACGCGTGTGTACATCGCAGTGGTGATCCCGATGTCGCGGACGCGGCTCGCGCGTTGTTCGAACAGGCCCGATTCGGAACGCGGATCGCCGAACAGTTTGACGAGCAGTGCCCCCGACACGTTGAACCGTTCGGTCATGGTCGTGTTCATCAGGGCGTTCAGTGCGTACGACTCACGGGTGAGTGCCGCCAGGCGCTTCCCGACCCAACGTGCCGGAAACAAGAAGATCGGCAGGAGCGCGAGCGCGACGAACGAGATCTCCCACGACAAGATGAACATCGCGGTAAGCGTCGCGGCGACACCGATCGCGTTGCCGACGACCGATGAGAGCGTGTCGGTGAACGCCTGCTGTGCGCCGAGCACATCGTTGTTGAGTCGGGTCACGAGCGCGCCGGTCTGTGTACGGGTGAAGAACGCGATCGGCATGTCTTGCACGTGGGTGTAGACGCGGGTACGCATGTCGAGGATGAGACCTTCGCCTACTTGAGATGAAACCCAGCGTTGCCAGAGCGACAACACTGCGTCGATCACCGCGAGGACCCCGACGAGGACCGCCAGGTCGACGACGAGGCCGGTATTTTTTTTGAGGATCCCGTCGTCGATGATCTTGCGGAAGATCAACGGGTTCGCGACGCCGAGCAGGGCGTCGGCGACGATCAACACGATGAACAGGCCGAGCAGCCTGCGGTACGGGCGCGCAAAGTCGACGATGCGCTTGGTGATCCCGGCCGGGAGCTTGTACTCGGTGACGGACTCGTCGCGGCGGAACGACCGCATCACTCCCCAGCCGGCGGCGCCGCCGCGCCCGCCGCCGCCTCCGCCCATCCCCATTCCCATACGACGTCACCTCTCGCAGATCCGGCCGACCGGCCCATCCCACCACGTCGACCGCCCAAGAGGGCAACGGGGGCGGCCGGGAACGGCCAGACTGGCGACACATGGCCGTCTGGTTGTCGCTCGGATGCGCGGCGCTCACCGCGCTGAGCTACGGCGTCGGTTCGGTGATGCAGGCTTCGGCTGCGCGCCGCGCCGAGATGCGCCCGAACCTCGACCCGATGCTGCTGGTACGGCTCGCCCGGGACGCGACCTACGTGGCCAGCCTCGCGCTCGACCTGGTTGGGTTCGTCGCGTCGGTCGTCGCGCTGCGCACGTTGCCTCTGTTCATGGTGCAGTCGGCGGTCGCCGGCAGTGTGGGCGTCACCGCGGTCGTCGCGTCGTTCGCGTTCGGTCTGCGTTTGCAACGATACGAGCACGTTGCGCTGATCGGGCTCCTTGTCGGCTTTGCGTTCCTCGCGGTCTCAGCCCGGCCCGGTCATGCGACGTCGCCCGGCGACGCCGCGAACTGGCTGCTCGTGAGTGGGGTTGCGCTCGTCGTCGTGATCGGTGTGCTGAGCGCGAGGCTCGACGATCCCAAGGCCGGCGCCGGTCTCGCGCTCGGTGCCGGGCTCAGCTTTGCCGGAACCGGGATCGCGGCCCGTCAGCTCGAGGTCCCGCACGTGGCGTGGCATCTGGTGACCGATCCGGTGGTGTTGGCACTCGGCGCGTACGCGGTGCTCGGCGTACTCCTGTTCGCGACCGCCTTGCAGCGCAGCTCGGTCACATCCGTCGCCGCGTTGGTGTTCCTGGTCGAAACTGTCATTCCTTCCGCGATCGGGCTTTTCTTCCTCGGCGATCGTGCCCGTCCACATTTGGCCGCGGCCGCGGCTGCGGGTTTCGTCTTGACCGTCGGCTCGTCGCTCTTGCTCGCTCGTCGTTCCGAACCGCTCCCGCGCGAACCTGGGAGTTCGGGCTGACCGCCCACGTTCAGCTCTCGAAGTTCGGGACCGCGGGCCGAACGTGTTCGACGCGGCCTTTCGGCTCCTCCCATTCCTCCTGGCGGCCGAGCGCAGTCGTATCCAAGAAGGCGTAGGAACCGCCGAGCGCTTCCGTACCGCGCGCGTACATGGAGTAGGTGTGAAACACCCGGTTGTCGTCGCGCAGGAACATGCTGTAGCCAGGTTGTTCGGAAGATCCGTCTCCGAGCCATCCCATGCCGACCGCTTCGAGCTCGTCGAACGTTCGAAAGTTGAACATGACGGGCGCGACCGACACGTCGATCGTGACGTTGAAGTCGTAGTTGAAGTCGGTCCCGAACGACGAGTACCACGGAAAGGTCCAGCCTCTTTTTGCCTGGTATTTCGCGATCTTGGCGAGCGGCGCTCGTGACACAACCACCAACGTCGTGTCGCGTGCGTGGAGATGTTCGAGCAGGCCGGCGGAGAGCTCATCGGCCGCCGCGGTGCAGCTCGGGCAGCCGTCGTCCCAGGCAGGATCGAACATGAAGTGTTGCACGACGAGCTGATGCCGCCCGTCGAACAGGTCGGCCAGACCGGCCTTCCCGTCCGGACCTTCGAACAGGTAGTCCTTGTCGATTTCGACCATCGGCAGC
>Ga0182024_10010147_pt1 | contig 19292 bp, 15 predicted proteins | sample P32metaG_FD_120480 | JGI IMG/M metagenome (GOLD analysis project Ga0182024, IMG submission 120480) | Permafrost microbial communities from Stordalen Mire, Sweden - P3-2 metaG (Illumina Assembly) | ecosystem: Environmental > Terrestrial > Soil > Wetlands > Permafrost | place: Sweden: Stordalen... | reverse complement strand
TATCTGCGCTGCGTGATGCTGAATCAACGCCTCATTCGTCGAGCTTGATATGTGTTTTGCCGAGCAGACTCGAACTACCTGGAACTTGACGAAGTTGTAGATCACCGGTATGTATTTTGCTCTTGAGAGTCCCAGCTTCCAAGCGATCTCATCTATAGTGCGCTCTCCGTCCATTAGTTCAGCTATAGAATTCACCAGGGCCTCATCCATCCCAGCTGCGTCTTTCATGCGCTCAAGGTATTCGCTGTCACTCATCGGAATTTTTTCAAGAATCGAATGCTCGTTAATGTCGGCTCCTTCCAGAAAACGCCAAAAATCACTGAGTGCAGCGCTTTCCAGCAACAATGCGTCCATGCGGCGCTTGATCGATCTTTTCGGCGGATGCTCATCCGAAAACACTTCGAAGTCGCCGACCCGCCATGCCAGCAACTCCAGCATGGCATCATGCCCTTCCTGTTCACCTAAATCGCAGTGCACCGGCGTGCCCTCCTCAAAGAAGATTGCACCAGTCAGATCATGCGAGGTGATGATCAGTTTTCCGGTGATGCGGCTGGATGCCAGAGATTGTAACAGCCCATCCAGCTGCAGCTTTTGCAGCGAGCCATGCAGCACCGCCGGATTATCACTCTTGCTGCGGCTTGCTGACGGTTCCGCCTCCGATGCCTGATGTTGCGACTTTGGCTGATCAACGTGCTGAGGCACATAGGCATATGTTGCATTCGCCTCGGGAGTGAAGGATTCATCCGGGAAAGCGCACAACAGCATGTTATGTATGAGAGAAGCATCGGGCGAAGCATAAGCCCATTCGACTTCCGGCTCAGGCTCTAAACTTTTATAGAAGGTCCAGATAGGCAATAGCTCGGGCAGCTTTCTGGAGATCGTAATTCCCAATGCATATTGCTGCGTCGAATGACTGTGCAGCCAGGGCAACAATACCTGTTTGAGTGACTCCCGGCTTTGTTCAAGCAAATAAGTTTCCTGGCAGGTGGAAAGCCAGGCCAGCAGGTTTTCGAGGTCCACCAATGTGGGAACTCGCTTGAGCGGCTGCAACCGAATCTGTTCGGAGATTACTTTAGACATTGACGCAAGTGTTTCGATCTTCGAGCTACTGGGTTTTATTCCCCTGACCTGAACAAGTTAACTGATGTGATTCCATCTTCACCAAGCACAGGTATAGCGGTTTCGCCGGACTTCCGGAAGGGTACAGGACAAGCAACTTCCCGATCTGCTCAGGTAGTCGCGTATGGTGGATGCCGACGAATTGCTCTCCCAGTTTCAGCCTCAGGCAATGCAGGCGCTCAATGAATTTGAGGAATTCGTTTACGCGAATTTTGACCACCTGGATCAAAACAAAGACGGATTTCTCAGCCGTGAGGAGTTGCTGGGAGCTTTGTATGAAAAGGGCCGCACGGTAAGAGAGTTGGCGTTCTTGAACTTCTTGCTGGTGAGAATGAAGGAAATCGCTGCCAGCTATCAGGAGGAGTGGGCTGACAAACCAGATTGCATCTCCAAGCTAGATTTGCAGGCATACTTCGCTAAACTGCACAGCGAAGCACTGTGATATTCTAATTGCTCTCTCGGCACATGACAGCGGCAACCCGATAGCGCGCATTACAACATGATGGACTCCTACATAGAACCTGATTTTGATTCGATTCGTCAAGCAATCGAGGCTTCGGGCGCAGTTTATAGCTTCGACCTTTTACGGCGTTACCATCTTTCCTTGAAAACGCGAAGGTTTGTGATTCTGTGCGGAGCCAGCGGCAGCGGTAAGACTTTGCTCACCCGCATGTACGCTAATGCCGTTGATGCCCAGTACCGCCTGGTGCCGGTTGCCCCCAACTGGACGACAAACGAAGATCTGTTGGGATACTACAATCCTCTCAGCAAACAGTACTACGATACTGACTTCAGCCTGTTTCTGCGGCAAGCGGCGCGGGCGTATGAGAACGCCGTCAGTGTGGAAAAAGTGCCTGAGCCCTTTCACCTTGTTCTTGACGAGATGAATTTGGCCCGTGTGGAGTACTACTTTGCCAAATTTTTGTCTGGAATGGAAGTTCTCACTAGTGCCGGTCAGGCTCAGGTGACGATGTTCGGACCCGACGTAGTGGACTTGACTCCCAATCTATTCTTTATCGGTACTGTCAACATCGACGAAACGACTCAGGGTTTTGCCGATAAGATCTATGACCGTGCTCAAGTGATTGAAGTGACACACCTTAGAGAAGAGGTGGCGTCGCGCATCCAGCATCCGGAACTACGAGAGTCGCTCATGGCTGTATGGGATGCGGTTGCCGATGTCGCTCCATTTTCGATCCGCGTTGTTGACGAAGTTAACAAATACGTCGATGAAGCTGTTGCGATCGGCATGCCCTGGGAACAAGCACTTGACGATCAGATCGTTCAGAAGATCCTGCCACGGATCAAGGGCACTGATATCAGACTTGGTGTCACGCTCGGCAGGCTCAATGATATAACCGAAAACCGGTTCGCTCGCAGCCATAGTAAGATTCAGCAGCTCAGTTATGGTTACCAGACTTATGGAATCGTCTCCTTCTTCTAGGCTCAGCTTCTACACTGAGCCCGGAGCGATCATCCCGTGCCCGGTCGAGGGGCGCCAGTGTGTTATTGCCATTGATATTGCAAAAGAGTTCTGGCCGGCCATCTCGTTAAAGTTAGGCACGGTTTCACTGGCTCTGCGGTTGGATGAAGCGGCAACGTGCGCTCATTCAGATTGGCCCGCATGCGGTCCTGGTAATTACGAGCTCTCTCTTGAGTGTGGTGACATCCGCGAGCGCCGGACTATCACAGTGGTGCCTCAGCATTTCACCGTCAGTGATTTTACTGCCATGATTCACGAATTAACGCAACTGCTGCCAAAGTCAATCGCATCACAATTGCAAGAATGTGGTGGACTCTCAGGCACAAACCTGGCGCTGGATCATGAACCAACCATACTACAGGAGTTTTTCAATTTACGTGGTGCTATTAAGGGCACGAAGGAAAGACTGGGAATGACGCAGATTCTGCCAATCATTCAACGTGAATGCAACCAAGTATTGTTGCCGCGGCATGAACTTCGTCCGGCAAATAAAGTGAGAAGACCGGAGATATCAAAATTGCCCCAGGCTATCTCAATGCCCGACAATATTTTTTCAAGTGGTGCGCTAAAGCAAATGTTTGACGTCACTGTTGAACCCTCCTTCGAAACCTACGAAAATCGACTTGTGAAGGCATACGTTCAGGCTTTGCAAAGTCAGATGTCGAGGCTACAAGTCAGGCTGGATTCGCAAGCGGCACCGCCAGCGATTGCAAGTGACTTAGAGGCTTTAGTTAGCGAATTCCGTCTGGCTTGTACGCGAGCAACATTCTTGAGGCAAGTGAGACTTCCTTTTGTATCTGCCGGACGCGTCACTATGGTGCTTTTGAAGAACCCGGCGTACCGCGCGGTATTGGAGGGCTATCTTGCGCTCCATAAGCAGTCGTGCGTAAGATTGGAAGAACCAGCGCTTAATGCTCCGCTGAACAGATTTCCCTTTCTCTATCAGCTCTGGGCAAACCTCAAGGTAGTGAGCGTTATGCTCCAAGTATGTGCCGAATCAGGCTATCGATGCGTCAGTCATCCCTGGATCAAAAGAGACAATAAGGGGTTGTTCATTCAGGTTATGTATGATGGCGAGGCGGCAATAGAGTTATCCAACCCAACCACAGGAAGAGCAGTCAGGCTTTTACCCTGGAGAATAGACAGCGAAAGCGAAAACAGTGGAAGCGAAAACAGCGGCAGCGAAAACAGCGCAAGCGAAGACCCCTCAAGCACCAACCAGGAGCTGCCCCCGGCCTTAGCCATCGCCATTTATACTCCGGAGCAACCGCCTGCGGTGCTAGTGTTCGATCCAAAATATAAGGTCGCCGCCGCAAGTGCCCAAAGCGCAGTTGCAAAAACAACAGTTGCAAAAAAAACACCGGCAAAAACAAAAGCTGCAAAAATCGAAATGATCGATGCGCTCAGCGCCATTGAGCCGATGAAAGAAGATATCGACGAACTTCTCCTCTGCATGGATCAGGTGACATCGGCGGAAGGAGTTCGCGAGATTCAATACGCGGCGATTTTGTATCCTGGTCAAAGAAAGCAGCTTGCTGCCGACCTCGAGGCATTACCAGCACACCCGTCGGATGGGGAAGCTCTGCAAAAAAATGTTTACGATGTGCTCAGGCGCTACCTCGCTTAAGATGAGTAATAGGGCTGCCACCGTATTTGGTGACGGAGTTAACGTGAACAAGCGAAATACTCTGGTGAGCCCGCTAAAGTTAAAGTCATCACGGAAGTCATGATGAGCATAGTCGTCGTTATGTTTCAGATTGGCCCTGATGCCGACTTCCAGGACGCCGCCGTTGATTGCGTCTAGTGGCTTGGCTGTTCGTACGAGTTCCTTGGTTGTTGTTGTTCGGCTGCTGGTGAGGATCTGATTGCTCTTTTCGAATCCGGCTGTTGGCTCTCTCGAACTCTGCGATCTTTTCCACGAATCTTTTTTCTGCAGGATTCACTGCGAACAAGTCCATGCCTCCCACCGGGGATCTGAAAATAACGCCAATCGTCAGTGTCGGTAAATTGTACGTGTCCCACCAAGTCGGGTAATCCTCGCAGCTATTACAGGTCTTCTTGTCGGGATAGCCTTCGTAGGGCGTCGATCTGATCGGATCCACACCTAGCTTGGAGCGTACTTCGTCCCTGGTGTCTGATGTCGTTATGCCAAAGGGGAGGAGCCCTTCGTATGGTTTGAAGGCACCATCTGCTACAGCGGCCGTAAAGATGTGAAAGCAAAGTCCTTCCATGATGCCCAGGGACCTATTGTACGTGAGCGAAAATCCAAGCCTGCGAGAGTCATACTGTTGGGTATGCTTATCCGCTCGCTTAGCAGATATCTTGAATTCTGTCAGGAAGTCCTGGAAGTCTGGATCATCATCCGGCTTGTCTAGGTCTAAGAATTTCAGTAGACGTTCAGATAATTCCATTGCTCTCTCAAACACGGAGTGTCCGTTAATAACGATTATGATTGATCCGTCTTTAACCGTCTAGGAGCTCTGAAATCGCCTACAGTTCATGTTCTCCGAGGTCCAGGTCCTTCGTCGGATGGCTGCCAACATGCCACTACTAGTGGTTACCCATATTTGGGGGACACCATTCACGGTGATCTCGACATTCTTTGGTTGCCCTCCTGCAGCATCTTTTGTCTTGCCACATATGCCTTTTCCTGCTCCGATACGTTAATGCCGGGTGGAGGCCAATCCACCAAGGAGAACAGCAGCAGTAAGCACCCGAGGAAAAGCAGCAACAGCGCCTTTCGTCGGATGAATTTTGTAATGGCGTCACGACTAATCATGACATCCAGTGTGACACAAGACGCGCATCCGTGGATGCGTGATTGCTCGTCAAGCTTGGCACAATGCAATACACTTATTGAAGCTCAACTCTGACGAACCTCAATGATTCACTTTGATCCTCCACAAGAGCCAGCGACGTTTGACGCGGACTGTCGGCAGCCCGGCCTTCTACACCTCCAGCAAGGCGGCGATTATTGGCGAGATTTCTGGTCCGAGTTTAGGCCAGATCTAGCAGAGGGATTCAATTGGCTGTGCGGATACAGTGGGGTTAGACTGGCGAAGGGTACAGTAGACCATTACAGAGCAAAGGGATCTAAGCCAAGTAAGTCTCCGAACCGGCCAGAACTTGCCTATGACTGGAGCAATTATCGTTTTGCAGATAGTGAAATCAACAATGGGAAGCGCTCTGAGCGTCCCGGCGATCCGCTCGTGTTGGATCCCTTCGAAGTCCAAGATGGATGGTTTGAAATAGCCATTCCTAGTCTACGTCTGAAAATTACGAATAAACTACCAGCTATATTGGAAGACCGAGCAAAATTCACCCTCGATAAACTCAAACTGAGGGATGGCTCTGCTATCATGCGCTTGCGTCAGGATCTCTACTCTTCATATGTGACCGGACATGTAAGCATCTCTCACGTCCGGCAGCAGATGCCGCTTCTGGCAAAAGCCCTGGTCATACACGTACCACCAGAAATCGGTGAGTTTCGTATCAAGAAGCTTTGACCGATTCCTCTAGTTCAACTGCCAACAATTTCTCACCGCGTATCGTTTGAATCAGTTTCACAGCATTATGCATGGGCTGTGAACTGGTGCCTACATGACCGTATATCAATGTCTTTGGTTTGCTCAGCTGTTCGGTTTTACCATAAGTAGTCCACATCCACTCCTTATCAGGCACACGAAGCGCAATAAACTTGGGTAGATCAAACGAGACAACACATGATTTATTAGCATATTCTCCTCCCTGAAATGATAGTTCTTCGGTTTGCTGCTTCTCACGAAAAAATTTCCATTGGAGCCAAAATGGGTCGTTGTCAGCCAACGACTCTATAAGCTTTTGATGGACAGTTTCGACTTCTGTGTTATCTGTGTCCTTCAAGTTATCCATCAAGTCCATCGCTCTTTCTATAGCCATCTCAGCTTCAGGTGAGCGTGTTTCGTGGAGTCCAAATATGTCAGACGTTAACCAACCAACTGCATCGCCTCGCTTTATCCAGGGCTGTTCATTCATTTGTACTTTGCCGTTGAGGAGTGAAAACAAGAATAGTTTGTCCGAATCCGGTTTAACCAGTGGCTCAATAGAAGCAAGAACTAACGGAGAGTGAGTTGTGACAAAAAACTGCGCATTGAGTTTTTCTGAGAGGACCGGCGCTACGTCGTTCAACAATGACTGCATGATGTACCGTTGCCAGCGTGGATGTAAATGCGCCTCCACCTCATCGATAATAAAAACGAGTTCGTTTCCAGGTTCTTGGCCAACAATCTGACAAGCTTGTAAGTGCTCTGTCCACGTCCAAACTAGAAGATACGCCAAAGAAAGAATGCGTTTAACGGCAGCGGACGCAAAGATAACCGGAACATCACCATAGCTAAACCGAATCGTTGGATACTCTCTTACGTCGTTCAAATACAACCGTGTTGCTTTCCCAAGTGCCAACTCCTCGCCTGGACAAGAAATTTTCTGTAGAACGTTTGTAATATAACCGAGAGCTGACTTAGCAACCTCGGTGTCTCTAGCCTGCCACTCAGCCACATCACGCAACAGTCCATTGCATTGGGCTTTGCCAGAAGAATCGTATAACCCCATTAAGAGATCATGCGGAGTAAAACGGTAGACGTCCGGCACCATACGCCTACCAGACAGGTAAGCCATCCCAGCCACCCCCTCGGGATCTTTCGGCTTCGGAATGACATTCCGGAGTGAATCCCAAACCGAAAAGATTCCGTCCATCCCGGCATAGACCACTATGTCTGGTCGGTTCCTGGGATAGTCATCGATATTCCAATGTTGGCCTTGCGAGTAGTACGTACTGTTAAAGACTCCCTCGTCGCCATTGTTTGAAGTGATGGCGCTGATTTTGGCTCGCACCTTTGGATCATTCGGAAAGGCTTCTTCATCAAACCACTCATATGCAAGCGCCCACCAGACCATATCTAGGACAAATGACTTACCTAAAGCGTTGTCCCCTGTGAAAACGTTCAAACGTTTCCCAAAATCTATCGCGTATTCAGCTTCCGGACCGACGCCGACAGCAGTAAGTTGCTTGAGCATCTTAATAATGACCTATTTCCCGACATTCATTGTCGCACGGGCTTTGATCTTCGCAGCGGTACACATACCTTGTGCCCATTACATCCGGCAGATAATATCAATCAAGCTCGCTTGATAACCTTCAGGCTGCGCCCCGTTTCAGCCATGCGTGTACCCATACTGTCTCTAGAGTTTACATCCCTGCTCTGGCTCAGCATTGAGCAAAACCAACGCCAGCTACACCGCCAATCGAAATGAATTCTATCGATTTTCTTGAGCAAGAGACAACTGATGTAATGCGAAAAGCAAATGCGGATCTGGAGGCGAAGATAGATGCATTGCAAAAGAGCAAAGACGACGTAGAAGCCGGCTGAGAAAAGTTGAACACGAACTTAACGGCATTCATCTGCAGCTAGAACCCAGTTCTAGCAGCGCTGCACAAGGATGCCGACACTTTGCCCGCCGGCTACGCAGAGAACTACGCAACCAACAGAGAGATCTTCTTTCTCAAGTTCAGCAATCAATGATGTCAGCAATATCGCCCCTGTTGCTCCAAGTGGATGTCCTCGGGCAATGGCACCACCCTTGATATTGACACGAGCGGGATCAATCTTTAGGCGTCGGATTGTCTCAATGGGCACAACAGCAAAGGCTTCATTGATTTCCCATAAATCTACATCCTGCACCGACATCCCACATTTGCTCAGCAGCTCCGTGCAGCAACCAGACGGGCCCAGGAGCATTGCTATCGGATCGCTACCCCGGGCACAGGTAGCCAGAATTTTGGCGCGAGGCTTGACATTGAACTTCTCTACAAAACTGTCACCAGCTATCAACAATGCTGCCGCACCATCTGCGATACCGCTTGAAGTGCCGGCGGTGTGCAAGTGCGTGACGTGCGATATTGGCTTGTTCTCGCCAATGATTCCTTGCAAGGTAAGCTCTTCGCCGAGTTTTGCGAATGCCGGCGGCAACTCGCTCAAAGCAGACAGCGTGGCATCAGGTCTGATGTGATCTTCTTCAGTTAAGAGCGGGCCTCCATGGCTTTCTACCAGGGCATATGAAGATTGAAAATACTTTTCATCCCTGGCCTTTGTCGCCTTCCGTTGTGAATTAAGAGCAAATTGGTCTAACTCGCTTCTGGATATTCCTTCATTGGTCGCTATGAAGTCCGCGCTAATGCCTTGAGGCACCTGGAAAAGCTCGTGCCGAAGAGAGAGATTGTTGCCATCCATGCCTGCCCCGTCACTGGCCATCTTTACGCGAGACATAGACTCCACGCCGCCTGCAATCACCAATCCATCAGCGCCGGAACCGACGGATGCGGCTGCCAGGTTTACCGTCTGCAATCCCGACCCGCAGCACATGTCGATTGTCAAAGCCGAAACCGACTGAGGTAGACCTGCAGCCAGCACCGCGTTTCTGGCCAGATTGGCACCTTGATCGTTCACCTGACTGACGCAACCTATATAAGCAGCGCTTGTCTGTTCAAAGATCTCCTTTTGACGATCGCGAAGAGATCTGAAGCAGGTTGCTAAAAGCTCCTGCGGATGTACCAAGGAATAGGCACTGGCGCCCTTCTTCACACTGGCTCTGGGAGTAAACACTCCATCAATGATGTATGCGTTCATTTGGTTCACACTTTACATGTATCTACATGTATTTGTATCACAAGTCAAGCAATTGTGGCTAGTATGTACTGGAGTTCGGACGAGTATGTTAACGGACTGAGTAGTCCGAATTGAGCAGGGTTGTAGTTGAGAGATTTTTGGACATAAGTCTTACAACATCAACTGTGGCAAATGCTGAATTTTGTTGAGTTTCAAATTGGTGGGTTGGAGTTGAACTTTTTTTCCGGAGACAAAGCGCCATAAATACGGGGTTGCCGACGGTTGTAGTTGAGCGATTTTTGAACAAATGTCGCTCAAGGTCAACCCGTCGCTCAAGGTCAACCCGTCCAACGCGACCGGCTCTATCGTGCTGTCCGAATCGAATTTGCCGAGTGCGCTGCGCGGCTAAACTTTTCCGGTGATAAGGTCGAGGCCGCCCTCATTTTTGCAGCATCGGTGCCGGCGCCGCCTTTTTTGCCGGTTCAGCATGGCAGTCATGCGCGTACTGTTCGAAAGCGTCCACTACTTTCATATGGAAAGTCTGGATGGCCGAGATCTGTTTGCGCGCTTCGGCTGCTTCAGGCGCACCAGGAGTAACACTTGCCGATTGCGCGTAAAGCCGCTTCAGTTCTTTGTCAATCACTTTGTCGACAATATCGCAGGCATCGGTAATATCCAGATCGTCCTTATTGATCTCGTGTGCACCTGTGGAGTGCTGTGCATCAGCTTGAGGCTGTGCATTTTTGTCGTATCCGACTGCTACATTTTCTCCCAACTTTGGTGAGGTGGTCTGATGGCTGTTGAACAACTCGGTGTCGGCCATTTTGCCGGAAGTGACTCTGATCAAATCGCCGAACAACTCTTTTGCCAGAAACCCGACCTTAGAAAGAGGCACCGGTTCACCCTGAATCGTCCACGCCTTCTCGCCTGTGCCGGTATGCTCTACCACCAGAAATGGTGGCACTTCGTCGTCTGTATATTGACCGGCTTTGAATCCAATGGTCATCTCAGCCGGGAACACATATATTGAAATCTTCTTCTCATCCCCGCGCACAACCTCTGACCACAACCTGGTGCTTATCCTGCCCATATAGGATCGGGCGGTGACCGGACGGTACCAGATCTTTTCGTCTCTGGATTCAATCAATTTTGGCCGCTCTAATTCGACTGACAGGTCAGTGCCGACTGCACTTTCGTTGAACGTCATAGCCAGCTCGGCGAAGTTATGCATGAGGGCGTCAATCCAGGCTCTGGCTTCTTCGAAAGAGTCAGCAGCGTTGGTTTGCGGCTGCGCGAATTCGCCCGTCTTTGGACCCTGCGTGACCAATCCCTTCAGCCAGACTCCGGTTTCCGTTCCCCGCCTCGACTTGAGGTCTGTGAACATCTTTTGGGAAGGCTCGGGAATCAGCTCTTTCAATATGCTGGCGGCTTGTTGGACCGCTCGCTCGCCGACTTCATCCTTGGTTTTCCGATCAATGGCAATCTTGCCGGTTACCCATAATTCTCTGAATCGTGATTGCGGCATGTCAATTCATCTCCTGAAATCCGAAATAGCGGTGAGGGACTGTGAAATAATTCGTTAAGCGAAGAGAATAACATTTGCATATGTCGCAAGAGAACACTACGCATATTAACTCTGAACGAAAGTACTGCCCGAAGTGCCTTCAGCAGTTCAGCGAGGGAGACATCTGTCCCACAGATAGCACTCGGTTGCGCGGCGGCAAGAACGATCCCTTGATCGGAACCGTATTTGCCGAGCGGTACGACATTCAGTCGTTCATTGGCCTGGGCGGCATGAGCGTAGTTTATAAAGCCCGGCACCGGCTCATGGATCGGCTGGTGGCGATCAAAATGCTGCACAGCGACATGAAGAGCGATCGTGTCTCTTTGGAACGTTTTAAAATGGAGGCTCAAGCGGCCAGCGCCCTCAATCACCAAAACATCGTCTCTGTTTACGATTTCGGCGTTACACCAGAAGGCGATGCCTTTTTCGTGATGGACTTTCTGGACGGAGAGAGTCTGGGTGACCTTATAAATCGGAAAGGTAGGGTGCCGTGGGAGCGCGCGCTGGGCATTTTCAAGCAGATCTGTGACGGACTGGGCGCCGCTCACAAAAGGTCTATCGTTCACCGAGATTTGAAACCTGACAATGTCATCCTGGTCAAACAAGACGATGGATCTGAGCTTGTTAAGCTGGTCGATTTTGGCATTGCCAAGCTGCTGCCTGGTTCGGGCAAGGAGCAGCAGAATCTGACAAAAACCGGCGAAGTTTTCGGCAGCCCTATTTACATGAGCCCTGAGCAATGCCTGGGCAAAGAGCTGGATAACCGTTCCGACATTTATGCGCTTGGCTGTTTGATGTACCAGACCCTGGCAGGTGAGCCGCCGTTTTTGGGGTCGGGATTTCTTGAAACTTTGAACAAACATGTAGGTGAGAAGCCTAAATCGATAGCCGAGTTTGCCGCCGATGCCAACGTGCCCCCTGCGCTCGATCAGATTGTCTTGCGCTGCCTGGCAAAGGAGCCTGGGCAAAGATTTCAGCTAGCAGAAGACGTACGCGACCATCTCTCCGCCATCTCCGCTTCCTTATCCATTACTGGTGCCCAACGAGGAGCTGTCAGCGGGCCCCACACCATGCGCACTGGAGGCGCCACAGTTCAAACTCCCAACTGCAAGCCTGCCTACAAAAATGGCTGGATAATCGCAGGCGCATTGAGCGTGCTGACGATGGTTGTGGCATTTGCATTTGTTGCCTTGTCGCCCGGTCCTGTCGAGGACCGCGGCACGCCGCTTAACAAACTATTCTGGACTCTGGCTATGGATCATGCAGATGATGCCTTCAAACGCAAGCAGTTTGACCAGGCTGAACATGAACTGCGAACTGCGGAAAGTATCGCAAAGGGGCTTGGTGATGGGGATGTCCGCCTGGAAAAAACTTTAAGAAAGAAAGCGGTTCTGTACGGCACCTGGGAGGCACATGCAGAACTTCTGGAAGAAACCAACACCGAAATCACCAATCTACAAATAAAACGATTGAAAACCGAGTTGCAAAATCAGTTGGATTCGCTCACCCAATTAGAGCAAACTCCTCCAGGATCAGCGGTGGCACTGAGCAGCACTAAATTGACAGCGGAAGCTGATATTCCCAGTTTGATTACGACCTCAGCAAAACTGTACGGGGCCAGGCTGTATCTGGATCAAACACGATTGCTGGAAAAGGCGATCAAGGTCGACAAAAAGTTTTTGGGTAATGATTCGGTGCCACTGACCAAGCTGGAGTGCGCTCTGGCTGAGGCATACGTGGCTTTGAGAAAGTATAATGAGGTGCGTCCGCTGCTTGCTCACGTGTGCGAAGTGCGCAAGCCGACGATGGATTCTGCTCCCGCCGAATATGTGCGCGCCCTAGACAGACTGGGGCAATTCGATCTCGACCAGAATGAGCTGAAGGAAGCCGAACAAGAGTTGACAGAGTCGTTGAAGCTTGCCAAACAGAAACATGTCGAACGACCGTTGCTGATCACATGTTTGCGCAACTACGCAGATCTGCTTTCTCAAACAAAGCGTAAGCAGGAATCGCTACCGTACCTTAAAGAGGCAAATGCCCTGGAGAGCCAGGAATCCAAGTAAGCGGGAAGCGCGCGAGCCAGCAGTCAAGAGTATCTTTTCATCTGGTACTTCTCTAGAATTATTCCACTCTTTTTCCCACATTTGGAGGCTCATCAATGGCTGGAACCCTAAAGCGCAGAGCGGATGGATCGATTGCCCTTTTTATAAACGGGGATTTGCAATTCGACAGCAATGATGAGCGCATCTATCACGAAGCACTAGCATTGCCGGCTTTAGCATTAGCGTCCAGAAGATCGCCAGGCGAATTGAAAGCGTTGGTAATTGGTGGTGGAGACGGATTGGTGGCACGCGAGATCTTCAAATCTGCGCGGGTCGTAAGTCTCGATCTGGTCGATTATGATGGCGATATCGTCGCTTTTGCCGGCAATGAATTCGCTCAGATCAATTGCGCCAGCCTGAGCGATTCTCGCATAAAGATTCACGTTGAAGATGCCTGGGAATTTGCTCATCGATCGGTTCGACTGAACAGCTCATACGACATTATCGTCAGCGACTTGACCGTGCCGGAAGACATGATGGAGGCAAGATTTCACAGCGTTGAGTGGTATGAAGCGCTAGCGCAGATTTTGGCACCACAGGGTATCCTGGCAGTCAATGCCGTTTCACCACAGGCAACTCCGCGGGCTTATTGGTCGATATTCAACGGGATGATCAAAGCGGGGCTTCATGCCCGCCCGTATCATGTCAGCATTCCTTCATTCAGCGCCCTGGGTTATGGTGAGGATTGGGGATTCTTGATCGCATCAGCTCAGCCAATTGAAAGTGGAGAACTTGATCAGAGCCTCATCTTGGATGAGCCGAGGCATTACCTTGCAGACAATGTCGATCTGCGAAAATTATTCCTCTTTCCAGAGGAATTGTTTAAACATCAGAGCACATCACAGCCGGCAGCTGTCGGCAGCGACATACTTTTGCGCTATTTCAACAATCACGCCGATAATGAATCCGTAGCGACACTCACCAGTGGTACCATGCGCGATGCCCTGTCGTGGCAGACCGGAAACCTTGTAATTCCTGAGTCACACACCGATACAAACATTTTGTCATCTGAGTTGGTTGGCGCTCTGGCAAGATCAATATCAAATCAGCTGGCAGATGGCATCGACAAACATGATAGCCAAGTCCACGATGGTCAAGATGCTCAAGCTTTTCTGCACGAGGTTTTAGACCTGATGCCGTCGCTTGAACGGCAGCAGACATCGGCTCTTATTGCAGAATTTTTGCAAGAGCCGACCATCTTTTTACAAAGTATTGATTTGCCGGGTTTGGTCGCTCGCCTTTTGGCGCGGGCCGCGGATCTGCCTGCGATTCTGGTGGCAGAGTTGCAACTACTGCAGGAAAAGCTTGCGGAGTGGGCAGGTGATCACCTCACATTGATCAGTCTTGGAAGGCACGTAGTCACCATGCTTACGCTGGTCATCGTGATTGGGAATCTGCTTTATCCGGACATGGTCTACGCCAAGGGCGAGCATTCAGCGGCTGCATCGCACAGCGCAGCCAATGCTGGGGCACGAGGCACAGCACATGGCGCACACACAGGGGCTCGTGGCACCGGAGTTCATACCTCTGGCTGGTACAACGGCGCATGGCGCAATTGGAATGGCACGAATTGGGTTTATGACTACACAAAACGCAGGAAGGTTTTGCCTGGCCCTAACAGTCTTCAATCTCCGCAGGGCAGCCTGAGACAGCCTCTTAATGTCACCTTTCATCAAAGCGTTGATGAAGAGATGGCTCATTATCCTGCCCGTCGCTATCGCATCGACAGTCAGTTTTTAGAAGTCGCAACGACGGCGAGTGCAGCAAGTCAGTTGTTGAATGTCGGCGCCACAGCGAGTGCATCAAGCCAGATTCAAAATCAGACTCAAACTCAGGAATTGCATGCTGTCTTTCGGCTTGGTCCCGGAACGGATATTTTGTCCAGCGGACATATCGCTGTTCCTCTTACAGAGCAGGCATATTTAATCGTTACGCCAGTAGGCACACACGTTATCGATCGACTGGGTGGCGAGACTCTATTGTCTCTTAAGAATGATCCGGCTTTGATTGGCCTGACCCGTTCCGAAGTCGATAGACAAATGAAGAGCATTTCTGAAGCCATCGCTGAGGAGAAAGCAGCTGATGCTGATACGTATGATACCTATGGGATCTCCACCGTCCCCGCCGTCCCCACGAATGAAAGAATGAGGTCCGCAGTCACCTGCCTGCAGAGCGCGCAACAGTTATTGAGCGATACCAAATTCGATACCGCACAGGTTCTGGGGTTACCGCAGAAAGCCGATGCAGCACCCGGGAGCGCAGGCGTCCCGCCTGCTTCGACTTTCGCGACGCTCGCTGGTGCGCTCCCTGGCTATGAACTCTTTCCATCTGTGAGAATGACCGGCGACGGCAAGTTCATTGTCATGCATCGTCAAAGCGGTGAAATCGCATATTTAGATCGCAGTGGTTGGTACCACGACCAGGGCACGACCAGCATCGCAGATGCTTATCCGGAGCGCTTCAAGAGCGTGACCATATCTTATTTATCCAGGCTTGTACGCAATGCCGACTCCAAACAGGAAAAACTCCTGGCAGATCGCAACGACCTTGTCGGTTACATGACAGTACTGCAGAACGAATTGCACAGCTATGAGCAAAAGAGAGAGGATTTTGTCCATTTTGGCACCCGCAACATGCCTCGAGCTGAAGCCGTCAAACTCAGTCACATAGCGATAAACAAAGTTCAGCGCCAGATTGACTCACTGAGCAAACAGATTGAAGCGCTGCCGGAGCAAGTCAAAGTAGCCAAAGTGACTCTGGCAAATTTGAATGGCACCAGGAGTGCGTAAATGCCTGCTCTTGAAGTTCAACTTTTGCCCGAGATCGAGCCTTCTTCTAATCTTGGCAAGCAATGGGAGGCATTGGTGCAAGCCAATCCCGCCAGCGGTTTCATGCAGAGTTTGTATTGGGCTCAGGTAAAACGCAAGCAAGGATTGCCGGTGTTTCACTTTGGCATCTTTGAAAATACTGAGTTACTGGGCGGAGCGATCTTTTACAGCTCGATGAAACGCAACGGAGCCCGAATTCTCGTTGCCCCGGAAGGTCCTGTGCTGCCTTGGCACAACGAACTTTTGGCCCGCGCAACCGTAGGACTCATGCTTGATTTTGCCCAGTCTCATGCGAGTGAGCTGGGTATTATCGCAGTGCGAATCGAACCAAGACTGCCACCACCACTGATGCCAGCATTAAGAGAGTTTGTCCGCGCACCTGCTGACCTGGTACCGAAAGATACGCTCTACCTAGACCTATCTGCCGACTGGCAAACGTTGCTGGCCGGCATGAAGCATAAGGGACGCTACAACATCCATTTATCAGAGCGCAGTGCCGTCACAGTTCATCAAGATACTACAGATGGTGCTGTCGAGCGCTTCTATGCGGTGATGATGGAAGCCAGTGAGCGAGACGGATTCAACGTGGAACCATGTTCATTCTTCAAAAGTGCCGCCGAGAAGCTGATCGCGGCTGGATATGCCAGATTCCTTTTTGCTGAGCATGATGGCGATACACTTGGCACGCTGCTGCTTGTCACCTACGGAGAACGCGCAACCTATCTTTATGGTGGCATCACAAACTATAAACGCAATCTCATGGCCGGCTATGCGTTGCAGTGGGCAGCCATGAAAGCAGCTAAGGAAGCCGGCTGCACGACTTACGATTTTTACGGATACGATCCCTTCCGATCACCTGATCATAACTATGCGCGATTCTCACAGTTCAAAAGCCAATTCGGCGGCAAAGTGACGCGCTTCATAGGCGCGCATGATTACTTCTTCCTCGACAATCTCGCCGATGCATTTGTCAAAATCGTGAACGAGGTCTCGAATCAGTGAGCACTGACACTCATGCACTACTTACGCACTAAATAATGTAGGTCAAGACAGCTTCATTCGCTTTGGCTGCGTCCAAATAAAACTCTTGCAGTTGCGGGAAATATTCTTCCAGCGATTCGATCTCCTCATCAAAATCTTGATACTTATAAAGATCCGCCTTTTTAAAATCATCGGGGCCGTATTTTTCTACAAGATCATCAAACTGCAGCGATTTCAGAGCCTTTGCTATCTTCTCAACCAGCGGCGCAGAGATCGATCGCGCCGGTCCGAAACTAAGAGACGGTCCGACGGGCTCCGCACCAGCTAGCGCAATGGAAAGAATGTTGTCTATTTCGGCTGCCGGCTTAGTCGGGAATTTCTTTCCGGTTAATAAAAAGTGCAACGAGTCCCAATAATTATCAAGAACGAGCATCCGTTTCGCGTATGAAGCCAGATCCTCACCCGGTTCTTGAGCGCCCGCCATGCCCAGACTGCTCATCCGCCTCGGATCGGCGACAAGTTCCTTCAGCTTGGCTTCCTTCATGCGTACATAATAAACGTCTATGCCCATGATGGCACCTCTTGTCTTTGCCGCTAAATTCTACGCGAATTTTCGCGGTAGAATCGAATTTTGTTTCTGGACGCGCAAAAATGGTCACTCCAAAGAATAAATGAAAGAATGACTGAATCTGGAGGCGAACCATTATTTCGATTGTTGCGTCAAATTCGACGCCCAGTGACGTTGCGCGAAATTGTGGCCCGCTGTTTGCGGCATGTCTACATGGGTGATCCTTTTGGCAGCGAAGAAGGATGCGTGCCACCACCACCGCCTCATTTGTTTGATCAAGTGGTGGTCAGAGAAGTTGATGTAACAGGAATCCGCTGCGTCATTTATTCACCCAAAGAATGCTCCAAACAGTCCGCATTGTTGCTCTATATGCACGGCGGTGGATTCGTGGTCGCTTCTTCGGAAGACAGTGATTACATTACGAGAATGCTTTGCCATTCCAATTCAGTTGTGGTCGTCAGTATCAACTACGCAATGGCGCCTGAGTCTATGTTTCCAGGTGCCATTGATGATTGCATGAAAGCGATGGACTGGGCAATTGCCAACTCCTGCGAATTAGGCATTGACCCAGAAAACATTTTCATTGCCGGAGATTCAGCCGGCGGCAATCTGGCGGCGGCGATGGGCTTGAAATTGCAGGAACGAGGAACCCCGGCCCAAGGCTTGGTTTTGCTGGCTCCGTGGCTGGACATGAACCTGGAGCAGTATGACTCCTACAACAGGCTGGCACCTGATGGTATCGTATATGATGCAGCATTCATGGGATATGCCCGCGCCGCTTATGTCCGTTTTGAAGATTGGGCCAACCCGCTTGCCAGCCCGACTTTTTCGGATCCCTCGAAATGGCCGCCAACAATTATTCTAGTCGGTGATGACGATCCGCTCGTCGATCAATCGACTGGCTTCAAAGATCGTGCAAACGTCGCAGGATGCAATCAGATCGAACTGATTCTCTATCCCGGCATGCCGCACTGCTTCTACTCGTTCGCTAATTTGTTTGATGAGGAGCAAGATTGCTACCAACGAATAGCCGCATTCTTGAGTCACTTGGTAGAGGTTTGTTGAGACGAATAGTGGAGTGGGTCTAGATAAATCTGGGAATGATATTTGGGTGAAGAGGTATTGAGCGTGCGCAGAGTATTTTTCATCGGCATCATTTTGGCGTTTCTGCACTCACCAGCAATCGCTGGTCCTAACGACAACGTTACTGTGTTGCACGATACGGACAGTACCAGAAAGTTTCCCGGACAAGGCACTGTCGCCAATTGGCACGCAGGGCAAGACCGTTGCCGCGCAGGGCTGGTGGCACTCAAGGCAAAAGACTACGACCGCGCAGTAGCAGATTCAGAGGATGCAATTAGAATCTATCCCTATGAAGCTGCTTTTTACAATCAACTGGCGGTTGCGCTGTGGCAACGCAAAAAAACAGGAGACCTTGAGCTGGGCATTAAATACGTAAAGAAGGCTGTGGATATTAGTCCCGAAACCTTCAACTATTGGGACAATCTGGCAAAGGCACTTGTTGGCATCGATAAACTGCAAGAAGCGCGAGATGCGCTTGTACACGGGTCTCAATGTAAGACGACGCCAGAACAAGCGGCAGAGATCAAAGTCAACATTGGTATCATCGATCAAGCGCTGGCAAAACAGCAATGAGTCTCAATTCAAAAGTACAATGAAAATTGGAGCGTTTCGGATGCGGTAGATAAATGGATAGACCTGGTGATCGCCAGCTACGACCGTAATGGAGGATGTTGTTTTGAGTTTAGACGAGTCATTTCTTGAAAAACTTCGCTCGCTGCCACCTGATAAACAGCGTGAGGCAATCGACTTTGTAGATATCCTCTCGCGGGAACTTGCTCCAGCTTTCCTCTCGAACCACCGCGACGTCTTGCTCGGAGATGTCCAGATCCAAGTCTGCCCACAATCCTTTCAGGCTCAGTCTCGGTGCTTTTGATGACGACTTCTTATGAAGGTTCCTCTTGGCTAAAAAAGTAGCCCTT
>Ga0182024_10010146_pt1 | contig 19292 bp, 16 predicted proteins | sample P32metaG_FD_120480 | JGI IMG/M metagenome (GOLD analysis project Ga0182024, IMG submission 120480) | Permafrost microbial communities from Stordalen Mire, Sweden - P3-2 metaG (Illumina Assembly) | ecosystem: Environmental > Terrestrial > Soil > Wetlands > Permafrost | place: Sweden: Stordalen... | reverse complement strand
GCGCTGCTGCCACTGGGGCTCGGCACGATCCGAAGCCACAGTCACTTCGACCACGCGACGCTCGGCATCTACCTGTCAATCGTCTGCGCGGGCGCGCTGCTGCTCGCCTGGCGCCGGGGCGGCCGGCGCCGGCCGCAGGTGCTCGGGCTCGCGGCCGGTGCGTTCTACGGCGCCGCCGACACGGCGATCAAGGCGCTGACGTCGCTGAGCGCGAGCGGCGGTGTCGGCCACGCCGCCCTGTCGCCGTGGCTGCCGATCGCGCTCGTCAGCACATTCGGAGGCTTTGCCTGCTTTCAGCGCGGACTTCAGACCGGCCGTCCTCTGCCGGTGATCGCGTTCATGACCGCCGTCACCAACCTTGTCTCGATCCCTGCCGGCTTCGTTGCCTTTGGCGATCCGTTGGGCTTGGCGCCGGGATGGGTCGCGGTGCATGTGCTGGCGTTCGTGGTCGTGATTGGTGCCGCGTACTGGTTGGCGCCGGTTCAGGCAAGAATTCCGGAGGCGCGCTCCGAGCCGACGCCGCCGGCGAACGCCGTCGCCGGTCCCCGGCTTCGATGACGAATGCGCCGGCAAACGCCGTCGGCCATTTCCCAGCTTCGCTGAAGAATGGCCGCCGTCGTTGCCGGCCCTCCGCCCTCGAAGGCGAAATCTTGCCCGCGGCTCCAACAGCTAAAACGTGCCGATGACCGAACGTGCCGAACGTGCTCGCGAGACGACCGTCGATGGGCTCCAGGCGGTTGAGCTGTGCTCGCCGGAGGCGCGGGTCAGTGCGACGTTCGTTCCCGGCGCGGGGATGTTTGGGTCGTTGCTTTCGCATCTTGGCGATCAGCTTCTGCATGTTCCCGGTGGCGCGGCGGCTTACGCGGCGAGCGGCACGACGGCCGGGATTCCGCTGCTGTACCCGTGGGCGAACCGGCTCGCGGGGTGGAGCTATGAGGTCGGTGGGCGGCGCGTCGAGCTGGCGCGCGACGGTGCTGGGATTCGTACGGAGGAGCATGGGCTGCCGATCCATGGGCTGCTGGCGGCCGCGCGTGGATGGCAGCTCGAGTGGGTCGGCGTTGACGCGGGTGGCGCGGGCCTGCACGCTCGCTTCGACTTTGCCCCCCCGGAACTGTTGGCGTCGTTCCCCTTCCCGCACGTGCTGCGCATGGAGGTCGCGCTGAGCGGCCCTCGGCTGCGCGTCGCCACGATCGTCGAGGCGACGGGTGACGTTGCCGTGCCGGTGAGCTTCGGCTTTCATCCGTACCTGCGCCTGCCGGGGGTTGCGCGCGAGGAGTGGGAGCTGACCACGGCGTTTGGCGAGCACCTGCTGCTCGACGAGCAGATGATTCCGAGCGGCCGCCGCGAGCCGGCCGAAGTTGGAGCCGGACCGCTGGGCGTGCGCGTCTTCGATGACGGCTACGCCGAGCTCGGTCCGCCACCCCAGTTCCGCATCTCCGGAGGCGGGCGTGCGATCGAAGTCGCGTGCGAGTCCGGCTATCACTACGCCCAGCTGTACGCGCCGCCGGGCAGCGATTTCATCTGCTTCGAGCCGATGACGGCGCCGGCGAACGCGCTCGTCCGCGGCGGGGCCGAGCTGCCGATGGTTGCGCCGGGAGCGAGCTTTGAGGCAGTCTTCTCGATCACCGTCACCGATTCAGGGGAGGAGCTCAGATGAACGCCGAGGTCGAGGAGGTCGTAAAGGGCGACGGCTACGCCGTGGGCAACATCGATGCGATGGGCGAGGGCCCGGGCTTTCGCAAGGTCCGCCGTCAGCTCGACGTGACCGCGTTCGGGATCAACGTGATCGTGATGCCGGCCGGATATCAGAGCGGCCGCCACTATCACGACGTCCAGGAGGAGATCTACTTCATCCACAAGGGCACGGTCGAGTTCTCCTTCGGCGACGGATCGGCGCATGTGCTCGGCCCCGGCGGCGTCGCGCGGGTCGACGCCGCCACCGTGCGCTCGATGCGCAACGCCGGGGAGGGCGACGCGATCTACCTCGCCGCGGGCGGCAAGGACGGCTACGTCGGACGCGACGCGCACCTCGCCGACGGCGATGACCGGGTCTCTGAGTCGGCGTCCGCCCACCCGCCGGGGGCGTAGCGGGGTGGGCGTGCGCGCCCCGGGGGCGTAGGCGCGTGGGCGTGCGCGCCCCGCGGGCGCGGTCGGCTGCCTTCCTCGTGGCGGTCGCGGCGATCTGGGGGCTCGCGGGCTTGGAGCTGCTGACCCGGCAGAGCACAGGCAACGGATCGGCAACGGGGGCGCCGGCCCCGGAGGCGCTGCCCGGCGTCCGCGTCACGCCGGCGACCGTGCTGGCGAGCGATCCCGATGCTCCCGGCGAAACGGCCCTGTGGGTGATCGCCACCCGCGGCGACGTGATCTCGGCGCGCAAGTTCCAGCGCGCCGCCGGAGGCGGCTGGTCCGTCAACAGGGCGGCCGCGACGCTGACGCTCGCTGGCGCCTCGCGCTGTCACTTCGACGTCGCCGACTGGCCGGGCGTCGGCCCGGCCCTGTTCGCGGTGTGCCCGGCCGGCCATCTGCTTGCCGACACGGTGCTGGCGCTGAGCGGCGCGCACCGCACGCTTGCGAGCGGGCGGCTCGCGCCCAGCGAGGGCGAGCCCGGCGCCGAGGCGACCGTGTTTGCCGCGCACTGGGCGGGGTCTGACCCGGACCTGCTGGCGCTGTCGCGCAGCCGCGCCGGAAGAAGCTCCGGGCGGCTCGTCGTGTACTCCCCGTCCTCGTCCAGCGGCCGCCCGATCGCGACGCTCGCGCTGGCGCCGTTCGTCGCGGCGCCGGCGTGGTCGCCGGCCTTTGCGAGGTACTCGGGCGGAGCCGACGATCTCTTCCTCGTCGGCGCGCGGCAGCGGCCCAGCGACGCGCCGGCGCCGCTCTATGCGCTCTCCTCCGACGCGCGACTGCTGCACCTCGTCGCGCACCTCCCGCTCGAGCTGCCGCCCCCGCCGAAGGCTCCCGGCGCCACACGACTGCTGATCGGCGGCCCGTCCGGCGCGCGGTGGCTGCTCCAGGTGCAGATCGCCGCCGACGGCCGCGCGAGCGTGCTCAGCTGGCCGCTGCCGGCGCCGCTGGCACCGTCGCCGTCACTGGCGCTGGCGCCGTCCGCGCGGGCTCCGTGACGGCCTGCTCGACGGTGACGACCGCGATCACGATCGCGAGCATGCCGAACGACGCGAACAGGAAGGGATTCGTCGCACAGGTCACGAGCACCCCGGCGAGCGCGCCGACGCCGGCGTCCGTCAGGCTGCGCGGAAGCGCGGCGAGCGCGTTGCGCCGGCGCGCGCCGCTGCGAGTGACGGCGACGGGAAACGCGAGGATCGCCAGCAGCCCGAGCGCGCCCATCTGAAACAGCGTCTGGAGGTAGGTCAGCTCGAAGACCCAGGGGCGCGCCGGGTCGCGGTTGTAGCCCGATGCCAGCACGGCGCCGAGGCCGCTCCCGAGCAGCGGGCGCGCGCGGAACGCGGCATACAGCGGGGTCGCCTCCTGTGAGCGAGTTTGGTTTGAAAGATCGCCGAACAGCGGCGGGTGCCCGACGATGGCTCCGGTCGGCCCCAGCGTCAGCAGCAGCATCAGGATCAGCGCCGCCGCGGCGCCGAGCCACGTGCGCCAGCGTCGCCAGCGGGGCGCCAGCTCCACGCCCAGCGCGATCATCACGAGCGCCATCACGCTGAGTCCCAGCCAGATGCCGCGGGTGTGCGAGATCCACGCCGTGGCGAGCAGCACGGCGAGCGTCACCAGCGTGCGCAGCTCGGCGCCGCGCGCGCGCAGCGCGGCGAGCACGACCGCGACCGCCGGGATCAGCAGGATCTGATTGCCGATGAAGACGCGGTAGCCGTCGCCGGCGGAGCCGATCACGCCGAAGAACAGCTTTTCCGGCAATGAGCTAGGGCCGTAGTTGACGCCGGCGAGCTGGTGGGCGAGCCAGAGCGCGAACGTGACCCCGCAGAGCGCGAACACCGGCACGATCCAGACGAGCCGGCCGCGCTGGCCGTCGCCGGCCCTCGCAAGCTCGGCGAGCGGGAAGTAGAGCAGCACGTAGGCGAAGCGGTTGGCGTGCTGGAGGACGTACGACGGGTGGATCGCGGCAAGCCCGCCGCCGGCGGCTGCGTCGACTGCCGCGACCGCCGTCCACAGCAGCGGTACTGCGACGGCGAGCCACAGCGCCGATCGCGCAAAGCTGAACCGGGGGCGTTGCGCGGGTGCCTGGGCGCGACGGTGACCCAGCCACGCGCCGAGCGTCAGCGCGAGCAGCGGCAGCTTGACCGGGACGCCGGCGAGCAGGAGGTCCTGCGAGACGATCGCGTAGAAGGCGACTGTCGCGCACAGCACCGGCACCCAGACCCGGTCGCCCGCGCGCTGCCACCACTTCGCCGCGCCTGCGCTGTCGGTCATGTGTAGTAGCGCCCGATCTCCAGCAGCATCGCGAACAGTGACTGCCCCATCGCGAGCACGACGGCGAGCGCGCCCGTCGCGCGCCACAACCGCCGCCCCGTGGAGCGGACGGCGAGGGCGATCAGCGCCGCGTACAGCGGCAGCAGCGGCAGCAGGTAGCGCGCCTGCTCGTAGCTGGCGCCCTGCGCGGCGCGGAAGCGATAGCCGACGACGCCGAGCGCGACGAGCAGCGACCCGAGCATCAGCACGTACGTCCCCAGCTCGGGCCAGCGGCGACGCAGCACCTCGCGCCGACGCCACAGCTCCCTGCCGGCGAGCGCGAGGACGCTCGCGGCGATCGCCAGCGCCAGCCAGTCGACCCACAGCGGGAAGCCGAACTGAAACCATCCGAAGCGGCCGACGAATCCCTGGAAGTAGACGTCCCACAAGCGGAAGTGCGGGTAGCCGGGGAACTGGTCGGTCATGAACGGCAACCGTGGCAGGAAGCTCTGCCACAGGTAGCTCAGCTGGCCGTGCAGCGAGACGCTCGGCGCGGTCGGCCCGGTCGCGAGGTCACCGGTCGCGATAGCGAGCAGCGACCGGTGGACCAGAGCGCCGGCGACGATCAGGTAGACCAGCGCCGGGGCGGCGACGGCAGCGGGCAGCAGCACGCGTGCCCAGCGGCGGCCCACGGCGGAGCGCCACGCCGCCAGCACGAGGCCGAGCAGCGCCGCCGGGAGCAGCACGACGATGCCGCGCTTGGTGAGCAGGCCGGCGACGATCGCGATCGCGAGCGCGGCGATCAGCCGCGCCGACAACCCGCGCCGAAACGCCCGCGCGAGCAGCCACAGCAGCGCCGCCGAGCACGCGAACAGCCCGTCGTCGCTGTTCACGCCGCCCGCGAGGAAGCCGAACAGCGGCTGGAAGGCGACGCACAGCGCGCCGATCGTCCAGAGCGATCGCGCGCCCGGCAGCAGCTCGCGCAGGAAGGCGTAGACGAACCACACCGTGAGCCCCGCCAGCAGCGCCGAGAAGAGACGCAGGGCGACGAGCCGGTCGAGGAAGTCGCTGGAGCGGGCGAGCAGGTAGGGGATCGCCTCGTAGGCGTAGTAGAGCGGTGGATAGGCGGCGGTCTGGCCCGCCGCGAACGCGGCGTGGCGGCTCAGCGGTCGCGCCAGCGACGCGCGCACCGCGCGCACGTGGGCGGCCGACCAGGACGGTCGTCCCTCGATCGAGAACGGGATGCCGTCGAACGCGACCTGCTCGTCGTCTGAGAAGGGCCGTGGCGGCGCGCCCTGTGGCGGCAGCCCCGGCGGTCGGCTGCCGGTTTCGGCGAGGTACTGCACGTAGCCCACGTGGTAGGGCTCGTCGGGTACCTGAAGCGGCGGCGTCACGACGGCCCACAGCGCCGCGTTGGCGATCGCGAGCGCGGCGCAGGCGAGGCTCGCCCGGCGGATCCGCTCCGTCCGCAGCACGACGACGATCGCAGCGGCCCAGATCGCCCCCAGAACGGCGGCGACGGCCCACAGCGTCCATGCTCCGAAGAACGAGGCCTTGAGCAGCGCGAAGCGGCGCGCGACGACGCCCGCGAGCTGCCAGCCGGACTCCCGCCCGCGGCGCAGGTAGTCGATTCTGACCCCGTCGGCGCCGCGGCCGGGGATCACCTTCAGGTCCGGGTTGGCGGGCGTGCGGTCGCCGGCGAAGCGGATCGTCGTGCTGGAGCGGTTGGTCAGGCAGGCGCTCGCCCCGTCGAGCTCCGGTCCGGGCGGCGTCAATGGGGCGATGCGAGGGCCGTTCCCAGCATGCGGGTCGAAGACGGCGGTTCGTGTCGGCTGCCCCGGCGCGGCGAACGCGATCGTGAACGCCGGCTCGACGCGGCTCGTCGCGCTGATGTAGACGCGCACGGCCGCTCCATCCGCGGGGACCAGCTCGCCGCCCTGGCAGAGCCTCCCGTGCGCCGGCAGCGCGAGGTCGATCCCGCTCACCGCGACCTCCGTGTTGCTGCCCGCGAGTCGCGGCTCCGAGCGCGACATCACGACGACGAAGGCCGCGAGGAACGCGAGCAGCGCCGCGGCGATGACCGGCCCGGCGCGCACGGCGCCGTCCGCCGAACGCCACCACGCAGCGCCGCGTTTCACCCGGGCATGGCGCGGATCGATGCGCCCTGCCCGCCGGAGCTGCCGTATCGTGCGCCCGCAGGATCCATGACCCCATCGCGATTGCAGGAGGCGGTGCCGGCGGCGCCCGCGCCGCGGCCGCACGCCCGCGCCGCGGCCGTGTGGGGCGTCGCCGCGCGGGTTGGCGCGGATCCGGTTCGGTGGGCCCTGCTCACGATCCTGGTCGTTGTGCCTCTCTATCCGAAGGTCGGGTTGGTAGGCGTCAGCGGAACGTACATCCCGGTTCGCATCGACGACGTGCTGATCGCCGCGCTCGTGGCGTTGTGGGTTGGGACGCTGGTGCGCGATCGCCGCCGCCCGGCGATCCCCCCGGTCGCACGGCGGGCGCTGGCGTGGATCGCCTGCGGCCTGGTCTCACTGCTCGTCGGAGCGCTCGCGCTGCGGAGCATCTCGGGGTCGCGCGGGCTCCTGTACTTCGGCAAGTCGCTCGAGTACCTGATGCTCGCCTGGATCGCCTACGACGCCGCCCAGCGCAGCGATATCCGGCGCTCGGCGCTGATCGCGGTGGCGCTCGCCAGCGCGCTGGTGATCCTGTACGGCGTGCTGCAGGGGTTCGGCGCGGCGCCGGCGGCGCCGACCTACACGCCGTACGCGGTCTGGGGGCGTGTCACCTCGACGATGGCCGACCCGCACGAGCTGGCGACCTACCTCGGGATCGTGGGACTCCTCGCGGTCGGTTGCTGGTCGGCGCTCGGGCCTCGCGGGCGCGCGCTGACGGCGCTCGGCTTGTTCGCAGGGGCGTTCGTGCTTGCAGGCACGGGCACGCGCTCGGAGGTGTTGACCGCTGCCGCGTTGCTGCTCGTCGCGCTGTCGCGTCGTAGCACGCGGGTCGCGGCGATCGTGGCGCTGGCGGCGCTCGCGCTTGCGCTGGTGCTCCCCACGTTGACGGGGCCACCGGGACCAGCTGCGCCGGCTGGCACCGGCGCGGCCGCCGGCACGACGATCGGCCGGCTGCAGACGAGCCCCTCGGCCGACCCCAGCCTGCGGATCCGCTTCGACCAGCGCTGGCCGAAGCTGCTGCACGCGGCCGCTCGCGACCCGGTGCTCGGGCTCGGGCCCTCCGCCGCCGGCGAAGCGGCCGACGGCTACTACGTCCGCGCGTACGTGGAGACCGGAGTCGTGGGACTGGCGGCGTTTCTCGTGTTCGTCGCGGCCGTGCTGGCGGCGCTCTGGCGTGTGTCCGGAGACCGTGTCGATCGGTTGACGGCCGGCCTCGGTCTGGGCCTTGCAGCGGCGACGGTCTTCGTGGCGGTCGTCGGCCTGCTGATCGACACGTGGGTCGCGTCGCGGCCGATGGAGACCTTCTGGCCGCTCGTCGGGATCGCGCTGGCGGCCGCCGTTCCGGTTTCGCAGGCCGGGCGCGGCCAGCGCGCCAGCCGTGCTGCGCCCGCCGAGTCCGCGGTGTGAACAAGGCGTCCCCGCCATAGCATCGGTACGTGGCCGACCCGCCCTCAGGACGATCTCGCGGGGGCCTACCGGCGGCCGGCCCGCGCCCTGCGGCTTCGGGAGCCGGTGACGTCCTCGACCAGGCGGTCGCCGGTGTCGCCGTTCGCGGCGGCGCTGTACGCGCGATCGGCTATGTCGCCGGCGGCCTCGTCAGCCTCGCCTGGGCGCCGTTTCTGATCCGGGCGCTGGGCGTCGCGGAGTTCGGCCGCTACGTGCTGGCGGTATCGGTTGCGACGCTCTTCTGTGGCCTGCTCGAGGCCGGCTTCGGGACGATCGCGGTGCGCGAGTTCGCCCTCCGCGAGGGCGCTGAACGCGAGCGCGTGCTCGCCAACCTGCTCGGCCTGCGGCTGCTGATCGGCGCGATCGCGGTCGGACTCCCGGCGGGATTCTGCGTGCTTGCCGGCTACCCTAGCCGCGTCACCGAAGGCGCCGCGCTCGATGCCACGGCGCTGATGTTCGGCAACCTCCAGCTGCTGTTCGGCGCCGGTCTGGTCGGCCGCATGCGGTTCGGTGCGGTGACGGCGGCAGACTTGCTGCGCCAGGTGCTCCAGGCACTGCTGATCGGGGCGCTGCTGCTGCACGGCGCCTCGATCGTCGGCTACCTGGCGGCCGGCATTCCACCCGGGGCCGCGTCGCTGGCGGTGGTCGTCTGGCTGACCCGCGAGACGATGCCCCTGCGGCCCCGCGCGGAGCGGGCGCTGTGGCGCAAGTTGCTCCGCGAGGCGCTGCCGTACTGGGGGGCAACGGCGGTGTACAACGTCTACTTCCGCGTCGTGGTCGTGGCGCTGTCGCTGCTGGCGACGCCATTTCAGACCGGCCTGTTCGCGACCGCCTACCGCATCGTCGAGCTGCTGCTGGCGATCCCGCCCTTGGTTGTTGGCACCGTCTTCCCGGTGCTCTCGCGCGCGGCGCGGGACAACGCTGCGCGCCTTGCGCGGGGCGCGCGCCGCACGCTGGAGCTGTCACTCGTGCTTGGCGGCGGGGCGGCGTTGGCGACCTGCGGCGCCGCGCCGGTGCTGATCGCGGTGATCGGCGGCCACGGCGCGCGCGGCAGCGTGGTGGTGCTGCGTATCACCAGCGTGGCGATGGGAACGACCTTCGTCGCCGTCGCCGTCGGGTACACGCTCGTGGCAATGCGCCGCTTCGGGGGGACCCTGCTCGTCGCGCTGTCGGCGCTGGCGACCAGCGTCGTGGCCAGTCTGGTGCTCGTTCCGCTGCACGGCGCGATCGGCGGCGCCATCACCTCGGTGCTCGCCGAGCTCGTCCTCACGACGACCGGCGTGCTGTTGCTGCGCCGCGCCGGCGCCGATCTGCTGCCGCGAGGGCGAACCGCGCTCGCAGTGCTCGCGGGACTGATCGTCGGCGCCGGCGTGCTGCTCGTGCCGCACGTAACCCCGTTGATCGGGGCGCCGCTCGCCGTCGCGATCTACGCAGCCTGCGTGCTCGCGCTTGGAGCGATCCCGGCGGAGGCCCGCGCCGCGCTGACGGGACTATGGCGTCGGCACTGAGCCGCGACGCGCCGGGGCGTGTTCGAAGACGCGCTCGAAGGATCCACGATCCGCCACGCGGCCACGTTGGATCGCGCGACGCTTTCGCAGCGTCGTCGGGAGCATCGAGGCGACCTCGACGAGCGCGACAGCGAAGGTCCGCAGGCGACCCTGTCGGCGGCTGATCGCGGCGAGCCGGACCGGAAGCGCCAGCAGGCCGGGAGCGTGGCGGACAGCGCTGTCGAGCGGGATGTTCTTGATCGTCAGCAGCAGCGTGTTACGCCACAGCAGCCGCTGATAGCGGTCCGAGCGGTCGCGGCCGGTCGTCGCCGACCCGATGTGGTAGGCGACTGCGGCCGGGACGTAGCGGCAGCGCAGACCTCGAAGCTGCGCGCGCAGTCCCCAGTCGGAGTCCTCTCCGTAGGCGAGGAAGTCCTCGTCGAAGCCGCCGACTTGCTCCAAAGCCGCGCGCCGGTAGAGCGCGGCTCCGGCGCCCGCGCTGAAGATCCACTCCGGACGGTCATAGCGCCCGCTGTCCAGCTCCCCATGGCCGCGGCGAGTCGCGCCGGTGCTCCAGCCGATCACATCGCCCGCGCCATCGAGGCGCCGGCGGTCGTGGTAGCGCAACTGCTTGCCCCCGCACCAGGCGGCAGTGGGATGCGCGTCCAACTCGGCGACGAGCACCTCCAGCCAGCCTGGATCGAGTTCGAGGTCGTTGTTGAGCAGCGCGACCAGCTCCCCCTGCTGCGCCGCGGCTCCCCGGTTGAGCGCGGCTGCCACGCCGACGTTGGACGCCAGCCGCAGAACCGCCACGACGGGCCACTGCTCGGCCAGCCAGGGCGCCGTCGGGTCTGTCGACGCGTCGTCGACGACGGTGACCGAGAAGTCGTGGTAGCGCTGTGCCTGCAACGAGGGAAGGACGATCTTCAGTAGCTCGATACCGTCGTGCGTAGGCACGACGACGCCGACTCGGGCTTCGCCGACCGGCTTCAGTGCGCCCCCCGTCGCAACCGGCGCCAGCGGCTTGAAAGCCGTAGCGTCCCGCCGATCGAGAGGCCGAGCAGATCGTCGGGAATCGGGCGCGGTGCCAGCCCGGCGGCCGCTCGCCAGCCACGCACCCGTGCCGTGGCGCCGGCGGTGGTGCGCTCGAAAAGTGCCTCGGCGGTGCACGCCGCGAGGTCGCGTGCGAGCGCGTGCGGCGCCAGCCGCGGGTCGCGCATCACGCCATAGCGACGCAGCAGGTAGCCGCGGCTGAAGCCGGTCAGCGCGAAGCGGTGCGGTGAGTGGAGACCGAGCGTCCCCGCCTGTCGGTGCAACGCCGTGGCCGTCGGCGCGAGCCGGCACTCGCTTCCCTCGCAGCGCAGCCGCAGCGCGAGATCGACGTCCTCGAGGTAGGCGAAGATTCGCTCGTCGAAGCCGCCGACGCGGCTGAAGGCGTCCAGGCGGATCAGCGCGGCGCCGCCCGTCGGGCCGTGTGGGGCGGGCGCGTCACGCGCGCTGGCCACGGGCTCGTCGAAGAGGTAGTCGTAGGCACCGAGCGCGCGGTCGACGACGACGCCCGCCGACGCGATCCGGTTGGCGTCGCCGTCCTGGAGCAGCACGCCGGCAACCGAAGCGGTCCGCCGTCCGAGCCCGTCGAGCATCGCGGCGACGAAGTCGGGATCGCAGACGACATCGTTGTTTAGGAAAAGCAGCAGCTCCGCGGGCCGGGCTCGCACAGCAGCATTGAGCGCGCGGCCGAAGCCCTGGTTTGCGCCGAGCTCACAGACCTCGACCTCGGGGAAGTCGCTGAGGACCATCGCGATCGATCCGTCAGTTGATCGGTTGTCCACGACCAGTACACCGATCTCGACGCTCTGCGCGCGCAGGCTCGTCAGCGCTGCCGCGAGCATTCCGCGTCCGCGGTGGTGAGGGATGTAGGCGATCACGTGCGGGCGCGCGGTTGGGTCGCCGCTCATCGGTGGTTGCCGCTCACCAATGGTTGCCGCTCACTCTTGCGGCGCGGACGTCGCGGGTGCGCGCTCGTGGGCCTGCGCCGCCGCCTCCCGGCGCTCGCGAGCCGTTGGCGCGTCGTCCTGGCGCTCGCGAGCCGTTGGCGCGTCGTCCCGGCCCTCGCCAGCCTGCGGCGTGTACGCGACCTCGCCAGCCTGCGGTGCCGCGTCCCGGCGCTCGCGGATCTCCCGACGTCTCCGGCGCAGCTCGCCCGCGGCCAGTGACGCGCCCATCTTCGCTGCGATCGCGCCGTATACGGCGGCGTTGAGGACCGGATTGCGATCGCGCGCGTAGTGCGTGCGATAGAAGCGGTACATCGCGTGATGGAAGGCGCGGTCCTGGGCCGGTGCGCGGGGGCTGCCGCTGCAGCCCCACTTGACGTGCAGGGCCGAGACGGCGGGCTCGTAGTAGACCTGCCATCCGTGCCGCACGAAGCGGTAGCAGAGGTCGAGATCCTCTCCATAGAGCCAGTAGCCCTCGTCGAACAGCCCCACCTCGTCGAGTCCCTCGCGCCGGATCAGCATGAAGGCACCGTTGACGGCGTCGACGACGCCGCCGGCCTCCCGATCCGGCGCGCGGTACTGCGCCAGTGCCCGTGGTGCCCGCGGCAGGCGGCCGATCCGCGTCATGTGGCCGAGCGCCCCGGCGATCGTTGGGAACGAACGCCGCGCGGCGTGGTCGAGGCTGCCGTCGGCGCGCACCAGCCGGCAGCCGACGATGCCGACGCTCGGGTGATGGTCGAGGATCTCGACCAGGCGTGGGAGCGTGCCCGCGTGCAGCTCGGTGTCGGGATTGAGCACCAGCGCGAGCGGGGTGTTGCTGCTGCGCAGAGCGATGTTCACGGCCCTCGCGTAGCCGAGGTTGGCGCCGGTGTCGATCAGCCGCACGTGGGGATGACGCTCGCGGACCATCTCCGCCGTTCCGTCCTGCGAGCCGTTGTCGACCACCCATACCTCTGCGTCCACGCCGTCGAGGCACGCGTGGCTGTGCACCGAGTCCAGGCAGCGAGCAAGCAGCTCACGGCAGCGGTAGGAGACGATCGCGACGACCAACGGCGCCGGGGCGACCAGCGGAGTGGACCCGATGATCGTCTCGGACGAGGCCACGGAGCGCGGCGAGTCTACCCGCGGATGCCCCGGCGTGTCCGGGCCACCACCGCGTAGGCGGAGCGATGGCGTAGCTCGCGAGCGAAGCGCGACGGATTGCGCAGCGCACGGTGCCTCAGCCGGGCGGCGGGCGCGCCGGCGCCGAGAAAACGGACGATTGGCTCGGCGACGCGTTCCCAGCGAAACTCCCGGGCGGCCACCTCCAGGCGCTCTCGATACGCATCGCGGCCGCGGCTGAGCACCGAGTCCAGCGCAGCCGCGACCGCGCCCGCGTCCCCGCACGGCGCCACGCCGCCGAGGTCGTCGCGTGCGACGACTTCAGACAGCTCGTCGCCGGCGCTGCAGACAACGGGCAGTCCACACCAGAAGCAGTCCAGCAGCCGGCTGCGGAACGCGAACTGCGCCTCGAGCTGGTCGCGATGGGTGGAGATCGCGCACGCGGCGTCGAGCAGCCATGCGGCGCGCTCGTCGTAGGGGACCCAGCCGTCGTTGAAGAAGATGACGCGATCGAGCAGGCCGCGCGCGGCGGCGGCGGCCTTCGCGCGCGCGGTCGAACCGCGCGCCACGACGAGCTGCGAATCGCCCATGAAGACCAGCCGCAGTCGTGGGCGGCGGCTCTCGAGCAGGCCGACCGCGGCCACAGCGGTCTCGGGATCCAGCCAGTTCCAGATGCCGCCGTTCCAGAGTACGACCTCATCGTCGGCGTCAAGCGCCGGGAAACGCCCGCGGATACCGGACCCGCGGCGCTGCGGAGCGGCCGAGGTGATGCCGAACGCCACTGTGTCGATGTAGCTGCGCAAGGTCGGGTCACGGTGGTAGCGCTCCTGCCCCAGCGCGCCCTCGGCGAGCATCGCCCCGAGCCACAGCGCCCGCTGGCGCTCTGACGCGCACAGCAGGAGATCGGCATCCGACAGCGCGGCGAGCGCGCGGTCGACCGCAAGCCTGCGAGCCCTGCCGACGATCGCGGCGGCGATCCGGTCGCGGTCGCGTAGTCGCTCGTGCGCCGTCGCGAGCTCGAACACCTCGGGCGTGCAGAGGTCGTAGATCAAACGCGCTCCGGAGCGGCGGCACGCGGCGGCCAGGGGAGCCGGCGGAGGCTGCGCCAGGATCACGTCGGCGCCCGCGAGCGGTCGCCTCCAGCTGGCGGGCCGCTCGCGCACCAGCGACACATGCCCAGCCTCCGGATCGACTTCGCTTGCACGCTCCACCGCGGCAAGCGTGACGCTGGCGTGCGGCTCGAGCACCCGCGCCAGCTCACGCGCGCGCGCCGCGGGACCGGCGATCGACCCGTTCAGGCTCTCCGGCGAGACGACGAGCAGGTGTGGTTTGTCGCTCGCGCTCGGCCCAACCATCGTCGGTGAATCGCTCAGTGCCGGATCAGGACGGCGCGCGCGGGCCCGCCGTCGGAGTGCTCCAGGCGCAGCGGCAGGCAGACGAGCTCGTAGGGCCCGGGCTCGACGTGGCGCAGATCGAGCCCTTCTAGCGGGATCACACCGGCCTCGCCGAGCAGCACCCGGTGTCCGTCCTGGTCGGCGATCGAGAGGTAGTCGATCCCGATCAGGCGGACGCCTGCCGCGACGAGTGCGCGGGCGCCGCCTGCGTCGAAGCGCAGGAAGTCGCGGGTGAAGTCCGAGCGCTCCCACAGCCAGGAGTTGGTCGTTTTCAGCAGCAGGCGCTCCGTGCCGGGCGGGATCGCCATGCGCGCGACGGCTCCCTCGTCGAGCACGCCCGACGCCCATGTCGCGTCGATCACCAGCGCTGGGCCGATCAGCGGCGCCAGCGGGATCGCGGCGGCGTCGGAGCCGTCGTCGTAGAAGTGCAGCGGCGCATCGAGGTGCGTGCCGGTGTGCACGCCGAAGTCCAGCCGCGACACGTTCGCGGGATCGCCGCGCGCGATCGAGCTGTGGCGGCTCAGCTCGACATCCGGGTTGTTTGCGTAGATCGGCATCCCGGCGCGGATCGGCACCGAGATGTCGATCAGCTCCACCGGTGCACCGCCTGGGCCGGCTTACTGGGCGGCTGCCAGGAGGACGGCTGCGGCCGGTGGCGCGGGCCGGGCACATAGGCCTCCGCCTGGAGTACGCGCCAGCCCGCCATCGGCAGCGCGATGCGCCCGCGGTAAACCAGGAAGCGGGGCCGCCATTGCGGCTGGAACTTCTCGTTGAACTGCGTCAGTCGCTCGAGCTGGAAGCGTCCGTGCAGGCGCGCCAGCGCCCACCGCAGCAGACGCTGGCCGCGGGTCAGCGCGGCGCCCGCCGCCATCAGATGGGCAAAGCCGGCGAAGTTGAGTGAGACCTCCTCGAGCCCCTCCTGACCGGCGTGCCGCAGCGCCAGCGCAACCATCGACTCGATCAGCCCGTTGGGCTTCTCGTCGAGCCGGCGCATGACATCGAGCGAGAGGCCGCGGTCGAAGCGCACGAAGCGCAGGAACGCGCGCAGCTCGGTGTCGCCGTTGTGCGCCAGCACGTAGAGGTCGGTGCCGTCCTCGGGTCCACGCCAGAGGTGGCCGAGCGTCATCGCGAAGCCGTACAGCCGGTGGCGACTGGAGCGCCACCCGCGTTCGACCGCCTCCAGCCCGGCAATCTGCGTGCGCGTCAGCTCGGCGCCGCGGCAGACCTCGAACGTCCATCCCTGACGCTCGGCGCGATGCAGCGACTGGCGCACCTTGCGGATGCGCCTGCCTTCCAGCGAGAAGTCGCGCGGATCGACCCACGCCTCGTTGCCGATGTGCAGCGAGCGAAAGCCGAGGTTTCGATACGCGTGCAGGTGGCGTTCCGCGACGCCGGTGAGGGCGACGTTCCAGCCCTGCCGGTGGGCGTGGTCGGCGAACTCTGCGAGCACCTCGGGCTCGCGGCCGGCCGGTACGATCGGGTCGCCGGAGACGACGGCGGTGCCGTGCAGGACGCGGTATGCGACCAGCCCGCCCGCCGCGAAGAAGTACGCCTTGTCCTGGCGCAGCGCGAACGGCGCCAGCGAATCGTCGCCGCAGCGGCTGACGATCTCGGCGGCGCGAGCGTGATCGTCGGCGCTGTGTCCGTCGATCGAGCGACCCGGGCCGAGCAGCTCGACGATCCACGCGCCGGCGGCCAGCAGCCCGAGTCCGACCAGCACGTCGAGCGCGATCGACGACGGCTCGGTCGAGGTGAACAACCACTGCCCGTTGACGAGCGCATGGAAGCCGCCCACGAACGCGTCGCCGAAGCGCGCGCTGTGACCGGTGAACAGCTCGAGGCCGACCGAGATCGCGTAGGCGCTGACGATCGCCGTCAGCGCGATCATGCCGGGGACGAGGCCACGGCGCACGTCGGCGCCGCGGTTGAAGGCGCGCCGCTGGCTGCGCAGGCCCCACGCCAGCGCGAGCGCCATCACGCTCTCCTCGTAGTCGAGCCCCTTGACGGCGTTGAGCAACGCCACCACGCAGAGCATCACGACCGCGGTGTCGGCGGCGCGGCGGTTGCCGCGCGCGACGCCGAACGCGAGCATCAGCAGCCCAAGCCCCGCGGCGCAGACGAGCACGTGGCCGAAGCGGCGCGCCGGGTGGGGCTCGAGCTGGCGCAGCAGCTCGTCGCGCCAGGGGACGTTCGGCGTCAGCGCCGAGGCCACGGCGAGCAGTCCGTAGGCGGCAAGCGCGACGGCGGAGATCGTGCGCAGCATCGCGGGACGCCGCGATGTCGACCCCGGGGGTCGCCCGCGCGACGGCGCTGGCTGACGCGGGGGCGGCGGCGCCTGGTGGCCGGGATCCGGGGCGTCCGGCAGCAACAGGGACATACCAGCAGCAGAGGCTAGTCGACATCAGTCGATCTGTGTGACTCGTGTGGCTGATCGGCTCGGTCGCGTCTTTCATCGACTTGGCCGATCGCTGCGCCCGCTAGCTTTCCGCTCATGGCTGCGCCGACCGCAGCGCTTCGCCCGGCGCTGATCGCCTTTCTCGTGCTCGCCGTCGCGAGCTTTCTCGCGCTCTTCGTCGATCAGCGCATCAAGCTCAACCGCCCGCTGCTCGTCGAGCACCCGACCGCGACGAAGCTGGTGCCCAACGGTTACGCGCGTGTCGCCGGCGTGCGCTTTCGCGTCGTGCACCACGACCTCGTGACGGTTGTCATCGTCAACGCCTCGGGGACTACCGTGCGCACGCTCCTGCACGATCAGCCGGTCGGCGACAAGGGCCTCGTGAACGTGCCATGGGACGGGCGCAACGACGGCGGTCAGCTCGTCACGGCAGGTGTCTACACGCCGCGCGTGACGCTCGTCCACGCCGGCCGCTCGGGGCCGATCCTGAGCACGATCAAGGTTGTCTACAAACCGAGCGCCTGAGCTGTCGAGCGGCGGCGACGACCTCGACCTGCTGTACGCGCGCGCTTAGCTGCTCGAACCGCCGGGCGCGTTCACCGAGATCGACGTGCCGTCCCAGAACAGCGGCGCGATCCGCAGCGTGCGGATGCCGCCCTTGCCGTACCCGAGTGGGCCGGACCAGGCGTTGAACGCGAGCCAGGGGCGCCCGCCGATTCCGGCGAAGACCGACCCACCACCGGGCGCACTCAGCGGCCCGCCCTCCAGGATCGGGTTGATCGGCGAGTCGATGTAGGGACCGGCCGGCGAGGCTGCCACGGCGTAGCCCATGCGGTAGTCCGTCGAGTAGCTGCCGGCCGAGTAGAGGAGGTAGTAGAGCCCGTCGTGCTCGACCAGCGACGGCCCTTCCACGGTCTCGGCCGCGAGTCCCTCCTGCCACGGCTGCGAGACGCCGAAGAGCTGCCGCACCGGCCCGGCCGGGTGGAACAGGTCGCCCTGCAGCGGCATCTCGCCGATCGTGTGCGCCGGGCCGTCAACGGCGAAGAAGAGATAGCCCGAGCCGTCGTCGTCGATGAACGGGGCGGGGTCGATGTAGCCCGCCGTCTGCTCGTCGCCGCAGGAGATCGGCCCGATGTCGCGGAACGGCCCGAGCGGGTTGCGGCTGACCGCGAGCGCGAGGCAGTGATCGCCGTGTCCGTTCGCCTGGGCGGAGTAGTACATGTAGATGATGCCCTGGCGTACGAGCAGGCCCGGGGCCCACCAGTGCCCGTCGCTCCAGCTCGGGATCTTGGTCAGTGCATCGCCGGCGTAGCTCCAGTGCTGGAGGTCGCGCGAGCGCAGGATCGGGAACAGGTGGTTGGGGCGCTCGTATGCCGTCGAGGTCCCGTACGCGTACCAGACGCCTTTGACGCGGATCACGCTGGGATCGGGGAAGTCGCGGTTGTACAGCGACGAGCCGTACGCGACCGCGCCGGCCGCGGGAGCGAGCGCCAGCACGAGCATGAGTGCGGATGCGAGCGCGAGGGCCGCGCGCCGGTAGGGCACGAGAACAGGCTAGGGAGAGCGCCGGGCGGGTCAAGCCGCAACCGTCGGATTGCGCAACGGCGCGCCCACTCCCTGGCGGTGCTCCTACGATGCACGGCGATGGCACTGGCTCTGCCGATCCGGACGCGTGGGTCGCGGCGTGCGCTCCGTCTCGCCGGTGCGTTCGCCACGGCGGCCGCGGCGCTCGTCGCCGGCTGCTCGGAGAGCTCGCACGCATCGCTGCCGCTGGCGCATGCCTACGACCCGCTCACGACGGCGCAGCATTGCCTCGCGCGCGAGCACATCGCAGCGACGCCGCTCGGCGTGCGCCGGCTGCTGATCGGCGCAGGGACGCAGGCGCCGAGCATCACCTTCACGACGACGTTCGACGAGGCCGAGGCGACCGAGGTGCGCGGCGAGGCCGAGGGCGCGGAGCGGATCGGCAGCGCGTTTCTGTTCGTCGGCGGCGCCCCGGACAGCTTGCTGAAGAAGATCGAGGGCTGCCTCTCCAAGCAGGACACGAGCACCAACCGCAACGCGTAGCGAGCGCGGCGGGGTGTAACCGGCGGCGCTTACACGGCTACACTCTCGAACTTCACCGCGTGGCCAAGTAGCAGTTCGCCGCGCGGCCGGCAGCCGTTTCGATACACGACATGTCCGCTCCCGCCTCCAAGAAGCGCCGGATCACCCCCTGGCACGGCGTCTGGTTGATCGCGCTCGCCGCCGTCGTCTACTGGATCTCCCGGCAGAGCTCGCCGACGTTTCCGACCAGCGCACGCGCGCTCACCGAGCTGGCGGGCGCGATCGGCGTGTACATGGTCGCCACGCTGCTGCGCGCCGAGCGCTGGCAGCGGATCCTGCGCCGCCACGACGTCAGGATCGGCTACCCCGAGGCCGCCGGTCTCGTGATGGTCGGCTACATGGGCAACAACGTCCTGCCGGCGCGCGGCGGCGAGTTGCTGCGCGCTTACCTGCTGGGGAAGAAGGGAGCGACCAAGCGGGGGATCCTGGGCACGGTGATCGCCGAGCGGCTGCTCGATGCCGTCGCGCTCGGGCTCCTGTTCGTCGCCTTCACGCTCGGGGTGCTCGGCAACGTCAGGCTGCCCTCCAACACGCCGCTGCTCGTCGCCATCGGCGTCGTCTTCGTGCTGCTGGTGATCTCGCTCGCTGTGCTGCGCTTCGCGCGCAGTCATCACCTCGTCGAGCGCGCGACCGAGTTCCTGCGCCCCTTCGCGATCCCGGCGCGCGCGCTGCTGAGCCCTTACGGTGTCGCACTGCTCGCCCTCTCGCTCGTCATCTGGGCGTTCGAGGCGACCGTCTACTACATGGTCTCCGACGCAGCCGGGCTGGGTCTCACCGTCTCGGGCGCGCTCTACGTGATGGTCCTCGCGAACCTCTTCGCG
>Ga0182024_10010145_pt1 | contig 19293 bp, 19 predicted proteins | sample P32metaG_FD_120480 | JGI IMG/M metagenome (GOLD analysis project Ga0182024, IMG submission 120480) | Permafrost microbial communities from Stordalen Mire, Sweden - P3-2 metaG (Illumina Assembly) | ecosystem: Environmental > Terrestrial > Soil > Wetlands > Permafrost | place: Sweden: Stordalen... | reverse complement strand
GACAGCCGCCTTGCCGCTCAGTTCAGCGACATACTCATCGTTAGGCGACAAGCCTTCAGCCGAGCCAGCGTCAACGGTTGCTGTCTTGGCGTTCGGGTCGATATCAAGAACCGTGAGAAACCTGGGCTTCGGCACGTTTGCAACGATAAACGGCGTAGGATTACTGGTTGTGTTCAAGTACGCGCCACCATCGAGATGCAAAGGAGCCGTGGCGGTAATCGTGTAAGATCCATTATAAGGAAATTGGCAATATGGACTGCTGAGGCTTTCCGGATCAAAATTGTCCCAATGCAGCTTTATGCTTTCGCCAGGCTTTAGTGAAAGACGCGGAGACACGGTTCGGTCTTCTCTATTCATGCCTGATTGCACGGGCGGCAGTGGCCGTTCAGGCACGAGCTTAAAGGTAACCATAGGCTTGAGAGCGGCAAGATAATCATCCTTGTCGCCTTTGTTGTGCACATCCCCTAAGTGCGATAAGTGCTGGCCGGTGGCAAGAAAAAAGTCGTCGTCAGATTGATGGTTCAAATCGATAACGAACGATAAGGTCTTGCCACTAACATTGGTGATCGCCAGATCCGCCGCGGTTCCAGATTTGGAATTGACCAGCTTACTTAAAGTGAGAGTGGTGCGTACAAACTTGCTCGCGTCTGCTTCAGCCGGTCCTGCAGCCACGACACAGCGCGGGCTAAAAAAGATCAAGCTGCACAAAAGCGATTCAACTAGAAAAGGATTTAGCTTGAGCATAGTACTTCCTCGAACCGTGCTGCGCTGATTAGCGCTGATCATCATGATGATTAGAGCCACCCAATGAGGCTCTAATCATTTTGCTGTGTAGCTCTTTGCGTTGCTCTGGTGTGAGAACCTGGGTGGCGCTTACGATGCTGTCCATGGCAGTGGTGGAAATGTCGGAGGTGACAGACGAGATTTGCTTTTCTACGTCTTTCACTGCTTTGGTATCTATGTCAGGGGCGGTCAACAAGTCTTTCATTTTGCGGGAGAGCAGGTACATGTTCAGCCCTTTTGGAACAACATTGGTTATGAATTGCGCCTTGATATCGTCCAGCTTTTCATATTGATCATCAGTGAGAGCATTGGCACCCTCGAGCATTGCAAGCGGACCGCGAAGATGACCGATCATCGGGCACATGCCGCCCATCGGGCGTATGCCGTGGACACCGCCTGGATTAATGGCAATCTGGTTGGAAGGTCCCGTACCCATGGAGGCATCGGGATTATCCGGGCGAGAAGGCGCAGACAATTGGGGACTTATCGCCACTGAAGGCGCGGACAATTTGAGCGCCGCAGGTGCGTGCAGCAAATTTTCTTGAGGGACCGAATCTGTTTTAGGTGTAGGCGACGTGCCGTCACTGTCTGCGGCCCTGGCAGCAGTATTAATTAGAAGGAAGTTCGACAGGGCCACAACCATTAGAGTCAATTTTGCTTTTGTCATAAGGACGTCTCCTTGCTGAACTGCAAGCCTCATACCCGTTATTGAGATGATTGACTCACACACCGCCTGAGAGGGTATATGCCAGGATGGTCAATTTGTCTCTAAACAATTCTTCAGCGCATCAAAATAAACCGGCTAACTTTCTCAGCAATTATCTTACTTGGATACTCTTTCATCACCATGGTCTCTCGAAGGGCAAGTGTCGAGAATAAGTTCGCACCAGGTTTTCTGTCCGTGCTCGATCGCCTGGTCGGACTTTGAGAGATTGTTTCGAATTCAAAAGCAAGAGTCGGAGTGTTTGAGTTGTAGGCGATTGCTACATTAGGGTACGCTACACCAAGAAGAGGACTGAGCCATGAAGGCAACCACTGTGAAGGATAAAGATATAGACGTGACTGTGAGGGATAGAAACATCGACCTGATCGTGAAAGACGGAAAATCGGACCTGACTGTGAAGGACAAACGACTGGACGTAACTGCGACCGAACAAGATCCGCGATGGCAAGCTGTTGTTTCGCGCGACAAGAAATCGGATGGCAAATTCTATTACTCAGTTAAAACAACCGGAGTATATTGCCGCCCGTCGTGCGCGGCTCGACTGGCAAATCCGACGAACGTCCAGTTCCACCTCACATGCGCCGATGCGCAAAGAGCGGGTTTTCGTCCATGTAAGCGTTGCAAGCCCAATGAAGCACCACTGGCTCAGCAACATGCGCAGAAAATTACAGAAATTTGTCGGCTCATTGAAAGCTCTGACACAGTGCCAACACTGGACGAATTGGCTGAGAGTGCGGGAATGAGCGCCTACTACTTTCATCGCTTATTCAAATCCGTTACGGGATTGACTCCAAAAGGTTATGCCGCTGCTCATCAGGCAAAACGGGTAAGAAAGCGTCTTGCCGATGCCACCACTGTCACAGAGGCAATTTTCGAAGCGGGATTCAACTCCAACAGTCGATTCTACGAAAAAGCCAATGACGTGCTTGGAATGACGCCGACAAAGTTTCGTGCCGGAGGCACTAACACGTCAATACATTTTGCCGTCGGGCAGTGCTCGCTTGGATCGATCCTCGTCGCCAAAAGTGAAAGGGGCGTGTGCGCGATATTGCTGGGCGACGATCCGGAAGAGCTGATACAAAACCTGCAAGACAAATTTCCAAAAGCAAGCTTACTTGGTGGCAACAAAGAATTTGAACAACTCGTTGCTACGGTCGTCGGTTTCATCGAGGCTCCGGCAATCGGTCTTGATTTGCCTTTGGACGTTCGCGGAACCGCGTTTCAACAACGTGTCTGGCAAGCGTTGAGAGAGATTCCAGTTGGGTCGACGGCAAGCTACACTGATATAGCCAAAAAAATCGGCGCCGCGAACTCGGTAAGAGCAGTAGCACAAGCTTGTGGAGCCAACTCACTTGCTGTGGCTATTCCGTGCCATCGAGTTGTGAGAAACGATGGCGCTCTAGCGGGCTACCGCTGGGGGGTAGAACGCAAGCGCACTTTGCTGGCGCGGGAGGCGAATGCATGAAGACTAAAGTGGAAGAACTCCTCACAACAAGAGATGCGCAGAGCAGGCGGGACGCCTGCGCTCCCGGGAAGCTTTGTGAGCGCATCACGAGTATTGATTGGAGCCGTGTTTATGGCGCTCTCGATGCCCAGGGCAACGCCATGATTGAGAATCTGCTTTCTCACGATGAGTGTAAGTCGATCGCAGATCTCTACAAAGAGGAAGATCTTTTCCGTAAACGTGTGGTGATGGAAAGCCACGGGTTCGGCCGCGGCGAATACAAATACTTCCAATATCCGCTGCCAGAGCCTTTGACAGCGCTGCGCACGGCAGTCTATCCGCAGCTTGTCTCAATTGCAAATCGCTGGAACGAAGCCATGCGAATTGATGTGCGTTATCCTGATAATCACGCTGATTTCATTGAAAGGTGCCACCAGGCCGGCCAGGTGAGACCGACTCCGCTTCTGCTTCAGTATGGAGTTGATGATTACAACTGTCTGCACCAAGACCTATATGGTGAGCACGTCTTCCCGCTTCAACTGGCTGTTCTCTTGTCAAAACCTGGTGAGGATTTTACAGGCGGTGAGTTCATCATGACCGAGCAACGTCCACGGATGCAGACGAAACCACTGGTAGTACCACTGCGTCAAGGAGATGGTGTCATCTTCGCCGTTCATAACCGACCAGTTCAAGGTACGCGCGGCGTCTATCGGGTCAATATGCGCCACGGCGTCAGCCAACTGAGATCCGGGCACCGGCACACGCTCGGCATCATCTTTCACGACGCTAAATAGGAAGTGACGAATGAGGAAGGAACAACGATGAGCAGAAGAAAGATGATAATAAGGAAAAACGGAAGTATTGTTCTCGCTCTTCTTTTCTTCTTTATGGCTTTCTTTATGGCTTCAGGCAGGCTCAACGCTCAGGGGAAAGCGCTCCAGGAGTTTGATCAAAGCGCTGTTCCGCAAGCTTTCATGGACCTGTACCATGACTTCACCGGCATCCATGACGGCAGCACCAAGACGATCGCGCAAGAGTTGGCAGACGCGCTGGAAAAGAAGGAGCAGATGGGGTCCGATGGCCCGCTCATCCTCGTTATTGAGTCAGGGATCTATGCATACGATCCCAAGAGTCGGAAACTTATAGCAAGCACTGGCTTGCGATCTGATGATCCAAATAGTGGATTCTATGAATTGACGGCTGTTTCTCACATTGGACCGGCTGTAGCCTATTTGGCTAACTTAAGGCAACTGAGCGATCCGTACTGGCAAGAGGGTCTTCAAAATCTCCTCAAACACATCAAGGAGGTGCGCAAGGTAAACGCAACACAAAAAGATAATTGGCTGGATAGATCAAGCTCAGTTGCGATGAAAATGCATAAGGCAGCTGTTAGTCACATGGTGGACTACGCTTGTTTTATGTCAGGCAGTTACATTCAGTCTGTTCTTGCGGAGGATGGGAAAAATTTTACGCCTGATTCTGTCAGTAAAGACTTCTTCAACGTGCAATCTCCCAAATATCAAGTTCCGTTTAAAAACGTCATGGTTGGAACATTTGCCATGGTTGCTCTGAACGACGCTTACCGTGCATATACTGCCTTTGCCGACAAGGGAATCAACTGGTCCGCTGCCAAAGTTCTTATTCAATTTCATGCCGGCACTAACTACGGTGGCGGGCTGACAAAAGATTCCAATCATCTGTATCAGCTTTTACGCCTGATTTCTAACCGGCAGCTTCCTGAGCAACGAATATTTTTCACGCCTTATGCGCGAATTTGCAATTCGATCGGACAAGCCGTCATGCCGGCAGAAGACTTTGAGTATTACACGAAAGGTGTCTGGTATCATCAATTCGCGCGGCCAAGAGTTGCTGTCAGCGGCAGTTTTCAAAACGTAGGCACCATCTTTGTGCCTGATCGCCCGGGCTTGCCTGGAGATTGGGACTACTCAAAAGCCAGAGACATTGACGACTTCATGATGCGAATGAAGTACTCGCTGACAGACAACACGCAGCTTCTTTCAAACACAATCGGGTTCTGGATGTCGCAGGAGCTCTCAAGCAAAGCCTGGAATCCTAAAGGCGTTCAGATTCCTGGAGTTACCGACGGCTTTCCAGCCGGAGTGTCGGGATACCCTGCTCAAAGCCCCGAATTATAAGGGATCGCATCTAGCAATTAGCCTCCAGATCTCTCGGTATTATAATCCATCAGCCGGGAGTTGCTGCATGATGCGAACACGCTAGCGAGGTTTGATCGATGGCGGCGATACCATACAAGCGCACCGAAAAACCGAGTAAGGCTGAAACATCCGTCGAGATTGTGAGTCTGCCACGAACCGAACCGGGAACCAAGAACCATTGGTGGTGGCATGAACTAACCATGTTCTTTGATAAACTGAATTTGGTAATGGTCTAGTAACTGGACGGTTTGATAGATCTGGATCATAATCGATTCTATTGAGCAATCGATAAATTCCTATTCCCAGACCAGAAAACGACAATGTCCACCACAGACTGGAACGAAATTGAACTGCGAGTTGCTATATTGCAAGCGCTTAATGTCGCTCGCAAGAACAACCCAAGTTTAGGAGGAGCGCCCGGACTTGTGGTCATGAATTATTTGGACGCGAACATGGTTCAATTCGAAGAGACCCTGCATTGGTTGGTCGACCAGCATTTGATTGAAGTCGGAGAAAGTGTTTTTCAAATCACTGTAAAGGGTGTTGGTTACCTTGCAGATCATTTGCCCCCTCCTGATCCTCCTGTCAGTCCTTCTGGTCCGCCCGGGCCAGCTCCACCCCCTTGGTCTCCGGGTGATCCACCTGGTCACTGGCCTCCGAAAAGAGATCCTGACGATCCATCACGTGTCCCGTTACGTCGAAAACCATTTGGCGGTGCTGGCGAAATAGCGTTACCTCTTCCTGAAATACAGGACGGCGCTGGACATTGAAGCATCGTTTCTTTGCCGATTCTCACGAGCCACCTTTTGTTCTAGCGTGCCGCTTCAGCAGTTTCGCGTTCTGCTCTACACTGATCGTCCTGATACGAGCCTCAATCACGAGAGCCACCGAAAGCGCCTGAGCCTCATCCAACGAGACACCCGCTGCACTCTTCTCAAGATTCGCAGCTGGAAGCCGTTCGCCGGCGCGAAAAGTGACTTTAAGTACATCGCTTGTCTGCACATTTCTCAATTTGGTTTGCACGAAAGCGGAGTCCTTACCAGGTTTTACATGCAGAGCTTCAATTACTTGCCAAACACCCTCCCTATATTCAATTGTCACGCCAGGACGTAGATCATTACTGGAAATCATGGTTGCCCCTCAGCTTGAAAGCAATCCTGAGGGCGGACGAGCAGCAAGCTGTTCCCTCAAGCCTTACTATGTAGTCGATCTCACACTTAATCGAGATCGGGAGGGCGCAGCGGTCTTGGGAAATCTTCCCTCTGGCCGGTCGGCGATTGCTGCGTGTCGTACATAGTTCAACTCTGGGTAACAAATTCTATGATGACAGATCCACGCGTTTTCGTTAATGGGCCGGAAGGACGCTGGATCCTATCTCATTCGAGGAAACACACACACTACGAAGATAATTGCTCTAAAATAGACATCCCACCGAATCTCGGAGGTGATTGGTTTGAAACGGTTCTTCAGCTTTCTCACTGGTGTTTGTGTTGCAGTAATCGTTGCAACCGTGCCCGCATGTGGACAGCAATTACCGTCGCAGGAGCAAATGCGCAGCATGCTTCCTGACTTGACCGAGAAGATCCAGAGCAACCCCAAAGATGTCCAATCGCTCAGTTTAAGAGGCTTTATCTATCAACAGCTCGGTAACCCGACGAATGCGGTAGCAGACTTCACACAAGCACTTGACGCGGCGCCCACCTCTGAAGAGGCATTGCATTGCTACAATTTCCGATTGACGGCCTATATGCAGCTGAAAGATTTTCCTCACGCTCTTACTGATGCCTCCGCTGCAATCAAGTTAAAGCCGGACGCCATGGCCTATAGCAACAGGGGTGCGGTGTATCTATACTTGAAGCAACTTGCGGATGCTATTAAAGACGACTCGAAGGCGCTACAACTCAATCCTAGCTATGGGCCCGCCTATGATGGATTGGGCGAGGCGGCCTATAAACTGGGGAAGTACCAGGATTCAATCGCATATTGTAATCGGGCACTGTATCTTGATCCTCGTAATTTAGATGCGCTTTACTTCAGAGGCAAATCATATGAAGCGCTCGGCAAGAAAATGCTTGCGCAGAAGGATCTGGAAAGCGCTCGCTCCCGTGGTTTCAAACCGGATCAACCTTTTATTATGACAGAGAAATGAACCACTGGCGGTGGCACGCTTCCATACCTTAACCGCAGGCGACATTACTCCATTGCCCAGTTGTACCATTTGAGTAGTGTTCGAGTGGTACTATGAATTGACAACACCGAGTTGCCTTAGAGCACATGTGGTGCAGGGGATGTTCAAATGGTACAGATTACCAAACGAGTTGCATTGTATTGTCGCGTAAGCACAGCCGATCAAGATGGCAGCCGCCAAGAGCATGATTTGAGGCGGTATGCGAAAAGAGCAAAATGGAAAATCGTTGATGTCCTTCACGAAACTGCATCCGGTGTAAAGAACGATCGCAAGCAGAGCGCGCGTGTCATCAATTTGGCCAGAGCAAGAGCAATTGACGCCGTGCTCGTAACCGAGTTGACACGCTGGGGCAGAAACACACTCGACTTGATTGAAACATTGCAGCATTGGCGGCCTGGAATGTGTCAGTAATTGCACAGACCGGAATGGAGTTTGATCTCTCAACTCCACAAGGCAAGCTCATCGCCAGTGTAATGTCATCCCTGGCCGAATTCGAGCGAGATCTGGTAAGAGAAAGAATTATCAGCGGGCTGGAGCACGCGAAGGCCAGAGGCAAGAAGGTTGGCCGTCAAGTCGGCGAGAATCCGAGCGATGCTTATGCCAAGAAAGTGCTGAAGCACATTGCCGATGGCAGATCCTACCGCTGGATCGCACATGAGATGCAGATCTCTAAAACAACTGTGGCCGCAATTGAGAGGCGAGCTGGTTAGTTTGGTTCATCGGCACTGTATGCAGTGCTCGCGCCTGATGGCGAAATCGCCGGCGAAGGCTGCAATCAAGTGTTTATGCAGGCGCAGCTGGTGGCAATGATGCATTTGCGTTCAGACTTCTTTGCTGAACCCATCAGCCAATGCTTTCACTCTTTCGAATTCCTCGAGTGGTACGCCGCGTTTCTCCATATACTCGAAAACACGTTCCCAGCTTTCTTTGTAGAGAGCACGTTCCTCTTCAGTAACCTTGCGCTCTCTGCTCGATTGCTGCCCTTGCACTCGTAGAGTGTTTCCGCTCACCCGCCACCGGGCTCGAGTAAAGCCGCTGTCCATCACGATTGTATACCTCGATGCGATCCGCTGCTCCTTGGCGTTCGACACGGTCCACCGTGTCGAGAAGCTTGTGATCTCCTTCTCGTACCGTTTGTGTATTCCCCAGACGCTGTAGCGTTCATGAGCTGCCACTATGCGAAACGTCACTTCATATCCACTTTTCTTGAGCATTTCAATTACGGAAGCCAGATCCTTTCCGTCCTTGAAGACGCCTTCCAAAATAACATTCCGGCGCGTTTCGATGCTCCGAGAAAGCAGCATCCTATTCCAGGCTGACGCGTCTTCATGCGTGCGCTCGGCAGCGCGCCTATCGTCGAGATCGACGATTTCCTCGAATCGAGGATGATACGCTCGCAAATCGTCAGTGTTGACTATCACCACATTGCCATCGTCGAACTCTTTCATCGACAGCTCGAGCAGTCTCGTCTTGCCGGCTCCAGTTTGCCCGCCCACGATGGTTATCTTCGGCTGCTCGACAGGTGATGTGTCCAGGAAGCTTGCAGGTTCAATTGCCTTCGCATACACACGCTCATGTTCAGATGGATCCAGCCGATAGCTGTTGTCCATCTAAACTTTTGTTCTCTTCAGAAGCGGTGCGTAAATGTAGAGAGCTTTCTTGATCACATCAGAGTTTTCCACACCAAGCGACATCTTCTCTCGCTTGAGTTCGCGAAGCTGCGACTCAAGCGCTTCAATCTTTTCTTGATTCGGTGAGGAGTTATCCCTTTCCTCCGCCAGTTGTTTTGCGCAGTACGCAAAATACTCCGCAATAACCTCTGCCGCTACTTCACAGTCGATTTGTAGCTCGTCGGTGGATTTCTTCGGTGGAAGTTTTGTTGCCATGGCGATCATGTTTAGGATGTTGCAATTCAATCTTATATGATTCAGCACCGGTGTTCAAGTACCGAAAAGACCGAAGGCTCTGCCTGCAAGGGATTCTGCGGTAAGTAGGAGAGTTGACTAGCTGATGCTGAGAGGCCGGACGATTGTTGCGTGAACAAGGATTTAGGTGCTATGCAAAGCTTCATATAACGAGTCGGGATAACGCTCCGCTAGGGCTAGAGGGATGCCAACCATGACGAGTAGAACGCAGAGAGCAAGGACAATCCTTTGGGCAACGCCATGAAGCCTTGTTGCCCAAAACACCATGAGCAAAGCATTGATGCGTATTCTGACTGCCCTGTCTCATCGCTTTCTTCTCTCAGTCCGATCAATTATGACATGACCGGCTTACCACTTCTCAGTTTTTGGCAGGCCCAGCGCGAGTGGCCCTCGGCTTTTTGGAATCTTTGTATGGTACTGCAGACATCGATCAAACCCGCTTCCTACGTGACCAACGCAACAGACTATCGGCAAATTGGGCGAAATACCGATTGTTGCGGAAGCACGAAGCACCAAGCAACCGTGCCACCACTCGCCTTCTGTTAAGGCGAGTGGTCCTTTTGGTAGTTCACATGTTGCACGCCTGGGGCGTCTACATACTTTACCCGTGTCCTGATGGCGCCGAACTCTTCTGCACAATGGGGCCAAAGTCCTGAACTTCCCGTTTTAACCTAAATGCTGAAACTCTATCATGTGAATACTTCAGCTCTAGGTATGGGACTGGTGTTTCCTCCTTACATGCGGTTCTGCGCTCGATTTGATAATAAGAAATCGGATCCCATCGATCGTCCAGCGACTCATCTGGACTCTGAGATTCTGGACCCAGTAGTGCGAGCACTTCCTTTGATTTCATTCCTATCAGTGGATATGAGCGCAATAAGTCCCATATTTGTTTGGTACGACTAAGTTTAAATAAGTCCCATATTTTTGCGGTACGCTTAACTTCACTCTTAAATGTTTCTTTGGTATACGGTCCAACTGGGTGAAAACAGTTGAACCAGGCTTCTTTATCAAACCTCTCGTTATACTTACTAACAGGATTGGCAGGCACAGTATCCATGGATAAATTCGAAGTATGCCATGTTGCATCATAATCAAACAGTTCTGCAAGGACAGGTAAGGCCGAGCTAGCGAGAGCGCCAGCGCAGAGCAAACTCAGCAATGTTTGTCGCATTTTCACAACACCATTTGGTAATCCTTCAGCTCAGTATAACTCATTCGTTTCCTCCACGAAGACACTTGCCAGTGTTGGCTATGGCTGTTCCATAAAACTCTGTGCAGCTGCAAGGGGGAGCTGGACTCTAGTTAATCACCAATGCACCACTGGTGATGCCATGGCTTCTTGTTCCCGCGAGCTACCGGTATCTGGGCATCAAGCAACTCTATAAATACCTATGAAGAGAAACCTCCTGATGTTTCAGAAGCTTAAAGGGAAGTCGAGAGAAATAAAACAGCTTTCTGCCTCACATTGAGGAAGTTTCTATAGCGCCAAGGTTGCCCGCCGGTTAGCCAGTGTCGAAATTGTCATGCCGAGGCACTTTGAGAGAATCTATTTTTAGTGCGGTTATCACACTTTCCTTCTTTTAGCTGCGGGTGAATCCTCGATGCATGAATTGGATCTGTTCCGAGGCAACTCTTAAAAACGCTCTTGGTGCCAAAGTTGAGCAATCTGGTTGTGTCATAATTGAAGTAGGTCTGGAGAAATTTGTATGCAGGGATCCAAGGGGGTGATCGCGCACACCTGGTAGCATCCTCAAAATCTCCGGCTGCCTGATACAGTTTCTCCGCCAGTATTTGCCTGTTTCCATCGAGCCTGCTAAGAGGGTCGCACAAACGCACCTCTTCAAATGACTTAGCGGCAGCCAGAAAGTCGCCCTGCGCTTGCTGGATTCTGGCTTTGTTTGCCAGATAGGCGACGGATCATCATGCAATGCCAAACATTTTGAGGCGTCGGCAATGGCTTTTTCATACTGCCCCAAATTAAAGTACGCTTTCGCTCTGTAGGCGTAAGCGTAATAAAAAATGCGACCTTGAATTGAAAGCGTGTCATTGGCTACATTAATCGCTTCATTGTTCCGGCCCAGGGAGACCAAGTATCGCGCCTTCCTTGCCATTACGCGTGCTCTATCCCAGTTCGTTAGACCCCAGTTTGTGCTCTCCGCTACCTCAAGCTCAGCGCATCGCAGAGAGTTGGCAAACTGTCCCGCCTTGCCGTATTCCTCGGCTATTTGGTAGTAACTCATAAATTTCGGACCCTGCTGACTTTCGTTTTCAGACTTTCTTAGTTGATATGCAGTTTCCAATGACCGTGCTTCCGCAGCATGATCTCCGCTTCTCCGTTCAAACACGGATTTGTGGCGGTAGTATGACGAGGTAGTGTGCGAACTTTTCTCATTTGCTCGCCACGCTTCCTCGTACTTATCATCCCGAAGATTGAGTTGTACCTGTAGTTGCAGAGCATTTGAGTCATTCGGTGCTAGGCTTAACGCTTGCTTGCAGTCGGCGTCTGCCTTTGTCCGCGTATCAAACTGAGACAAGAAGAACCATGCTCTGTTAACGTAAGCTTGGGGGTTGGACGGATGCAACTTGATTTGCAAGTCGAGGTTGGATTTCTTCTCAGCCATGCTATTAGCGCGGCTACTTGAATTCAAAAATTGGGCTGCAGCACAAACTAATAACAGCACTGTCGCCAAAAGGATTGAATACAGTGCAGCGACCTGGACGATATCGCGCTTCAGCCGTTGCCATTGCCACGATTTTCGCGACTGTTCGTATTCTACATCGGCCGCTGTTACTTCAAACGACGATGAGTATCCTTCGGCGACTGCGAGTGCGTGTCGTGATGCCGCGATTGCCTTCGCCCACTGACGCTTGTCAGAGTAGTATTCGCCGAGAAAGTCCAAGTCGCGAGTCGGGTTGGTGCTGCGATTTTCATTGACGCGCTTCTCGACGAGTGTCACCGTTTGCTTAAGTTTGCTGCACGAGCTGAACATCGCTGAGATCCTACAGCAACTAAACTACTCCATTCTCCGCTTCCAAGGACACGTGTCAAGGCAATGGTAAGTGTTCTTCCCATAAGCACAACAGGATCCGCCATGATGGATGAACGAGGTCCCAGCGGGCGCGAATTGCCGACATTGAGCTGGTGAACACCACTATTGGGCGGTACTGGCACTAATGATTGGACTAAGAGGGAAATCGTCATGGACGTGCCGGAGCACGCAGCTGTGCTATCAATTGGCGCCAGTCTCACCGGTGGCGGCCAAATGTGGTTTGACGGATTGGCATTTGAAGAAGTTGGACTGGATGTCCCGCTCACCTTTAGTGAACATCGAGCCGCGCCGCAAAATCTGAATTTTGAGCTAATTGTGCCAAATGAATGACTTTTCTAGGAGGCACTAAGCGTGTATCTCAACATGCTTTATTTTCGCACCATGTTGCAATGGGACGATTGCTTCACATCCGCCGCGGTCTATACGCGGTGGTGCCTGAAGGCTTCGCAGCTGACTCGTACATAGTTACTGGACATGAATAAAGAGCGATTGCATGTCCGGTCTCGGAGAAGGATTTGGACATTCTTCACCAACGCAGTCCCAACAGCCCGACATATATGTTTCGCAGTGAGCGCACAGGGAAGCTAGTGAAAGCCTGGAATCTCATTGTTCCAGGTAACGTTCTTGAGCGCGCTTGGGAGCAACCGTTTTGAAACTCTCAAAAACAAGTCTTTTAGATGCTCAAGCTTACTGCGCTTCTTGAACGCTGATTGAATTGATCTTGTCGCCTTTTCTGAGAGCCTGAACTGCTTCCATGCCGCTCACAACACCGCCGAAGATACTGTAGTGCATATCCAGCTGTTGTTTAGGACCCAGCGTAATGTAGAATTGGCAGCTTCCTGAATCCGGCTGCCCCGCCCGTGCCATTGCTACAACACCTGCTGCGTTGTGTCTCAGTTGCGTGGTCACCTCCAAAGGGACATAGCGCAATTGGTGCGTTGCCGGGTCAGTATAATCTCCCAAGCCAGTGCCCAGCGGATCGCCGCCTTGAATGCAGAAGCCAGGCTCATAGCGGTGGAAAGTCAATCCGTTGTAGAATCCCTTCGATGCAATATCGATGAAGTTTGCCACCGTAATTGGTGCTAGCTGGCGGAAGAGACGAACCTTTATCGTTCCTTTATTTGTGTCAATCACGGCAATTGGATCCGGTTTGGTATCCGGCTTCCAGCCTGGCTCCAGTTTGAACATGGTCTTGCCGACCGTCTGTTGTGGAGGCGGCATGGCAGAGTTGGTTGCACCCGCCAATCCGGGCACGGCTGCCTGGCTTGTGGGACTGGTGGCGCTGGTCGCCCCCGGCAATCCTGGCGTACTGGCTGAGGTCGTCGACAGCGCGGGACGCGTATTGGCAGAGGGCAAAGTTATGTCAGGCGGTAGCAGGTCTGCATCCAACTTATCGGCGAAGGCAGCGGTTGCAAAGGTTAAACAAACCGCCAAGACCGCCATCATGATTGCACTGCGAAAAATAATGTGTCCGGTGAGAATAATTGCCTTCGTGCTCCAACAGGTCGCGCCTTCCATTGTAATGCTTTCCAAAAATAATCGGGCAGATATAATGCCAGGTGGCACAGGGCTGTGGAGCAAAATATTGGTGCGCGCTGGTTTCTTGAATTCTGTATCGTTTATCGGGCCTATGTTTTCGGACTCAAGGACTCTGTATTCTGGCATCGGGCGCAGCCTTTGGTGCCTTGTATTCACCCTTTGCATGCCGCTGCTTGTCGCCTCACGGGCATGGTCCAATCCAACAACATCGCTTGACCCCGTCGACTCTGTATACCACTCGCTGGTCTACTATGTTGCCCTGAAGAAGGCTGGGGTTCCCGTGGAGATGCATTTGTATGCGCAAGGTGGGCATGCGTTCGGGCTGCGGCCCACGAAGCTTCCGGTGTCGAGATGGCCGCGATTGGTGGAGACTCGGCTGGGGACGATCGGAATGATTCCGGAAACAACGGAAAAGTAATTCGCCGGCACTCTTGACTGGCGCTATAGGTTCAGTAACCGGTGGTAAACGTGATGGGTCCACAAACCGTATATCAATGTGCAACCGAGATTTGTTTGACCTATTCGAACTGTCATGATGCTTACCTTTTTTTGACCGGCTCCCTGTATCCAAATACTAGTTCGAAGCTTGCCGGTCAACAATTTGTCTGCAGTCACTACGTGTGGTGACTACAGTAATGGCTCAATAGTGCCAACCATCGTCAAAGCAAAATGCCATCGATAAAATATGAATGGCGGTCAAATCATTCTTGACCGCCATCTTGGCAATCTTGCCTTTGATTCCCTTTGATTGAATATGACCAGGGTCATACGATTATGTGCCTGCAGTTAACAATCCAACCACATATGCACGGAGACACCATCTTTTACTCGAATGACACACGTTTTCTCTGTTGTCTTAACTACAGCGGACTGCGGAACAAAGAGAGTAGCCTGACTGCGGATGCGTGTCAGAATCTGGAAGGAAAAGATGGTAAAAATGCACGACATGTGGCACAGTGGCTGGCTGGATAAATTTAGAAGCACCCGGTACAAGCGAGCCTCATAGATGAAATCAGAACCTGAGCAAAAGCAAGTTGCGGACGGTCCTCTAATTGATGACCTTTCCACAGTCGACCCGGCTGTGAACAACGACGAGGGCGGCTCGGCAAGCGACGATCCGTGGATAGGCAAAACTCTGGGCGAGCGTTACCTGATTCTGGAAGTGCTGGGCAAGGGCGGCATGGGCACCGTCTATAAAGCACGCCATCTGACTCTCAATACAACTATTGCCGTCAAGATTCTCAGTGTAATCTCGTTAACAGACCGCGACAAACAGTTCCGCCGCTTCGGTCAGGAAGCAAAAGCCGCCAGTAAAGTCAGGCACGCTCACCTAACCTCGGTTTCGGACTATGGTCTCGCTGACGATGAGTCACCATATTTGGTGATGGATTTTGTGCAAGGAATTAGCCTGGCGGCCGAGGTGGAAGCGCATGGACGCATTGAGCCAGTGAGAGCGATGCGAATATTCATGCAAATCTGTGAAGCGATGGAAGCGGTTCACAATGCCGGAATTATTCATCGAGATCTAAAACCAAGCAACATAATTCTTGAAAAGGACGTTGACGGAAAGGACTTTGCCCGAGTTGTCGATTTTGGCATTGCAAAATTGGCAACGGAAGCCATCGACGTCTCCTCCAAACTAACGCAAACCGGAGAGATCTTTGGCAGCCCCCTCTACATGAGCCCCGAACAATGCCTGGGAAATAAGCTTGACGGGCGTTCCGACATCTATTCGCTTGGCTGCCTCATGTACGAGACGCTGAGCGGCAGTCCACCGTTGAGTGGGGCAAATGCCGTTCAAACAATCTTTAAACACGTCAACGATGCGCCCTCCCAAGCTACTTTGGAGCGCCTGAATGTGCCTGCTGGATTGGTGGCTCTGGTCTTGCAGACCCTGGAGAAGAAACCTGAGCATAGACCTCAAACAATGGAGGCTGTACGCACAGAACTGCAAAAGGTCACTGCCGGCCGGGCGACAGCAAAGCCCAGTGTCGTTCATAAGCCCGTCGTTGCTGACCAAGATTCTAAGCGCCAGGCTCATATAGCAACTGGATGGCGCTGGGGCGTGTCGGTAATGATAGTCATCGGCTTGGTTGGCTTGCTAGCTCTGGCCGGGTTTTTCGGCTACACGAGCATGATACCTGCAAGTCAAATTACATCAGGCAAGGGCTACCAGCAGTTGAACTTGGGCAACACCGGAGCAGCAAGAGATTTCTTTAGAACGGCATGGAAGCAGGCCAACGATAGTAATGCCTCAGACGTGATCAAAGAATCCATACTCTCAGGTTTGGGAGAAACTTACAGGCGGGAAAAGAACCCTTCCCAAGCCTGGCTCTTTTTTGAACAAGCAAAGACGCTAGCCAGAAAGAACAACAATGATCTGGAACGGGCTAGACTGGCGGAGATACTCAGCATGTGTGATCGAGATCTCAACAACCCTGGCTTGGCAGTAAGGGAGGCGCAAGAGGCTCTCCCGATCATGCGGCGGCTGTTCACCTCCGACAGCCAACAGACGGCAAATGCGCTCGACCAGGTGGCCCAAAGTGAGGAGCGTAATAAACAATACATAGAGGCCGAAAAGGCTTGCAACGAGATGCTTGAGATTGATTTGAAGCTGCATCCGGATAAGCGATTTGAGCAAATTGCCACAGCTTATTCCTTGAAGGCTACTATCGCTGCTGGTCTGGGAAGGAGCAAGGAAGCCGTTGATGCGGCCAAAATGTCTCTGGATGTGTGGCAAAATCTCGAAGGAAAAGATGGTAAAAATGCGTGGTTCCAAAAGGATGCACCTTTAGACCGATTTGAGGGCGACATAAAACGGTTCGAGCAGCAAGACAAGACAAATCCGCCGGCTGCAAACGCAACTGTGTTCGTCGGCAGCAGCACCTTTACAGAATGGGGAAGCGAACTGGAGCACCAGTTTAAGGACTTCAAAGCGATTAACCGCGGTTTTGGTGGCTCGACAATTCCGGAAGCGCAACATTATGCCGATCGCATAGTGACAAAGTACAAACCGGCCAAAATCGTATTCTACGCAGGAACAAACGACATTGCCGATGGACACTCGGCGCAAAGGGTTAGTGATGATTTCAAGCTGTTTTGCAAGAAGGTGCGCGCGGCTCTTCCAGTGGCAGAAATCTACTTTGTTTCTATCAGCGTCGCTCCTTCTCGAATGCAATGGGAGCAAACCTACGATTTGGCTAATAAGCTGATTGAGCAATACATTCGTGAAAATCCGCATCTACACTTCGTCGATGTGCGCCCCGTGATGCGCGATAAAAAAGGACAATTGCGCGAAGATTTGTTTCTTTTCGATCGGTTGCATATGAAACCAGCCGGCTATGCACTATGGGCTCCAATCATCCGTCAGGCGCTGCAAGCAACGAATTAAGGAAACGATTTATTAGCTGGAATCAGCAAGGTTCAGCAATTCACCCGGTAGCCAAGAAGAAGGGCTGAATCGAGTTGGCCTCGGTCGTATGCATATTGGTATCATTGACAGCTATTCTTTGAGACCACGACCTAACTGAGCCATCAATTTTGGCGGGGGATATAAAATGAAGGCGCTGCTAATCTGGCCGAAAATCCCAGTCACCTACTGGGGCGGGCAATACTCAGTCAAACTGATTGGCAAGCGCGCCGTCATGCCACCATTGGGCGTGATCACCGTAGCGGCCATGTTGCCATCTGACTGGGACTTGCGTCTTGTCGATTTGAATATTGGCGATCTCAGTGCCAGTGATCTTGAATGGGCTGATCTGGTGCTGATGAGCGGCATGGTCATTCAGCATAACTCGATGATGGAAGTTCTCAGCCGCTGTAAGGAAGTTGGCGTGCCTACCGTAGTCGGCGGACCTCACGCTACATCAAGCCCGGAAAAATTTACGCAAGCCGACCACCTCGTGCTTGACGAAGGCGAGATCACTTTGCCTGCGTTTCTGAAAGATTATGCGGCCGGCACTGCTCAAAGCGTTTATACGGCCAACGGTGAAAAGCCTGATGTGACACTGACACCGGTGCCCCGTTTCGACTTATTGCACATGGACTCTTACGTTCACATGAGCATCCAATTTTCGCGTGGCTGTCCTTTTGCCTGCGAATTCTGCGACATTACCACTCTTTATGGAAGGACTCCGCGCACCAAAAAGCCGCAACAAATCCTCGACGAATTGCAAGCAATCTATGATCTGGGCTTCCGGGGTGAACTGTTCCTTGTCGACGACAACTTTATCGGCAACAAGAAACACGTCAAGCTAATGCTGCCTGAACTGATCAAATGGATGCAAGAGCACCAGTATCCTTTCTGGCTTTACACCGAAGCGAGCATAAATCTGGCCGATGACGACGAGCTGCTTGAGCTGATGGGCAAAGCCGGCTTCCATTCAGTCTTCATCGGTATCGAAAGTCCGTCGCTTGAGAGTTTGCGTGAGACGCAAAAATATCAAAACATACAAGGTGACATGCTCGCGAAAGTCCACAAGATTCAAGGATACGGATTGGAAGTGATGGCAGGATTCATTGTCGGTTTTGACAATGACACTGAAGATATCTTCGAGCGTCAGATTGAATTCATCAGCGCTGCCAAAATTCCGATGGCTATGGTCGGGCCGCTCAATGCTATGCCGAACACGCAGTTGTGGACCCGTCTTCAGAAGGAGGGGCGGCTGCAGACAGATTTTGATGGCGACAACTTTGGCGTGTGCAACTTTGACACTAAACTGCCCAAGATAACGCTGGTTCGCGGTTATCGCACTGTTCTAGCAACGCTCTATTCGCCAGATAGATTTTTCTGCCGGCTGCGCGACCTGGTGGAGTCAATGAAGGATTGTAAGAATCAAACCTTTGGTCGCTTGAGTTTGAAAATGAAGCTCAATTACTTTATTCCTTTGTTGAGAGCCTCATTGTGGCTTGGTTTGATCGATCGTGACCGCAGCCACTACTGGCGGTTCATGTCCTGGGTGTGGCGCAACCATCCTCACAAGTTTTTGTTTGCACTCTGCCGTGCGGTCACTGGCTATCACTTCATTCGCTACACCGAGGAAGTGATGGTGCCGCGACTGACTAAATTGGAAGCTGAGCTGCAGTCGCAGCCTGTTGCTGCACGACCGTTGGCTCGTCAACAGGCTTAGTCTACTGCTGCTTGAGAAATTTTGACTGGATTGAGTCAGACGACTTTTTTCGGAGGTCGGGCATCGCCTTCTGAGTTCCTACGTGATTTAAACGAATTCGTTGAAAACTTTTGGCGCCTTGCCATGGTTGAAATTCGCCGTAAAACTGTTCCAGTCAAGGCTTTAGGACTTGCTCCGCGGCTGATTTTGATTTGAAAAGACCTAATCAAATTCGTTTTCGCGCCAAGCAGAGCTTGGAAAGGGAGGATTCTAAAAATGAGTAGATGAAACCTTTTAGTGGGGTCCAGCTGGTGAAAATCCAGCCCGGCTAAAGCCGTAGCGGGCAGGCCGG
>Ga0182024_10010144_pt1 | contig 19295 bp, 17 predicted proteins | sample P32metaG_FD_120480 | JGI IMG/M metagenome (GOLD analysis project Ga0182024, IMG submission 120480) | Permafrost microbial communities from Stordalen Mire, Sweden - P3-2 metaG (Illumina Assembly) | ecosystem: Environmental > Terrestrial > Soil > Wetlands > Permafrost | place: Sweden: Stordalen... | reverse complement strand
GCGAAGATCGGTCATAACAACCTCCTGGAGGGAGGTTATTCCCGCTCAGATCATCACTGCTGACGAACCTGCACGCGAAGCGTCTGCCGCTTCGGCTTCGTTCAAGGCGGCATCGCAACCCTACGGCGTCGCTCGGATCGGCTGTGACATGCGCGTTTTTCGTTCCTGATCCACTGATCCCGAGGCAAATGCAAGGTGGGCATCCTCTATTCATGTAGATAGCTTCCCGATGCCCCGCAGTCGTGCGCGATTGACTGTCCAACAGGCAAGGACGTCCACCTTCCGGTAACGCCGTGTCTCGGGAGTTTCACGAACGGAATCAACAGCGCTGGCATTACAGGCCGCTGGAGCATTTCGACTTGGCGCCGGAACACTTCGGATAAGAATCTCCCGTTTCTCGGTACTGATCACCGAAATCGAATGGCAGTGAAATCAATTCAACCATTTGCGCGTTCTGCGACAGGTCTGCGCAAGTCGCTTTACAGCAACTTGTCGAGAGTAATAGGCAGGTCTCGAACGCGCTTCCCTGTCGCGTGGAAAACGGCGTTCGCGATTGCCGCAGCTACGCCCGTGATCCCGAGTTCGCCGATTCCACGCGCGCCCAAGGGCGCATGTTCATCGGGTATGTCCGTAAAGATGATTTCGATGTGCGGCACGTCCAGATTGACCGGCACATGATATTCAGCGAGCGACGGATTCATGATTCGTCCTCTGCGCTCGTCGAATAAAGTTTCTTCGGTCAGCGCCATGCCGATTCCCATCACAATCCCGCCGCGCAACTGGCTGGCGGCCGTTTTTGGATTTATGATCGTCCCGCCATCGAACGAGCCGAGCCACCTGGACACGCGCACTTCACCCGTATCTTCGTGGACTTTGACCTCGCAAAACTGCGCGCCGTAAGATGCCATCGCATATTTCATCATTTCCATGGGGGGCCCGGACGATGCTTCGGCCTCCAGGGACGTCTGCCCAGCCTTCTGCAAAATGATTGAATACGTTTCTCCAACCATCGTGTCCCCGGAACGAAATAGTCCACCGTCATGCGCTTCCACTTCTTCGTACTTCGCACCCTTGAGCGGCGAATCGGAACGCTTTTGCGCTATCTTCAATAGTTCCCGGTGCACTTGTTCCACTGCTGCTCGGACCGCCGCGAAGGTGGTCACGGTCTGATTGGAACCGCCCGCCATCATCGGGGTATCGGGTAGGCTGGAATCCCCATATTGAAAAGTAATCCGATGGAGCGGCAAACCGAGCCGATCGGCGGCATGCTGAATTTGCACCGTTGCGGTCCCCATCCCCATTTCACTCGCAGGCGCCTGCACAATCGCCGACCCGTCCGCGCAGATCCGTACACGAGCCTTCGCTGGAAAACGGAGGAAAGGATAATACGCCGTCGCGACACCTTGACCGAGCAGCCATTTTCCGTCCCGTTGAGACCGCGGCCCAGGATTGCGCGCATACCATCCGAACTTCTCCGCGCCGCTTCGATACGCCTCCGTCAGGTGGCGGCTCGAGAACTCGGTGTCCTTAGTGGGATCTTTTTCAGGCTCGTTGACCCTCCGAAGTTCGATCGGATCCATCACCAATTCATGGGCGAGTTCGTCCATTGCCGATTCGAGAGCGAACGTGCCGATCGATTCGCCCGGAGCTCGCATCCACGTGTTGGCGACAGTGTCCAAATACACGACCTTTTGTCCCACATACAGATTCGGCGAAGAATAAAGATGCCGCGGCGGAAACGTGCACTGCTCGGCGTAGCGCCCGCTTGGAATCGTTGCCGTCAGCCCCGTGTGTACAAGAGCCGTCAGCCTGCCGTCCTTCTGCGCTCCCAGAGCAACATGCTGTTCTGACAGCGTGCGGCCGCCCACCATTCGAAAAGTTCCTTCGCGCGACAACACCATCTTTACGGGACGGTTTACCACCTTTGCAGCCGCCACGCAAAGCGGAGTATTACTCCAGCCGATCTTCCCGCCGAAGCCCCCGCCGAGGAATGGGGCGATTACCTGAACATCTTCCACTTTGAGGTCGAAAATATAGGCCAGTGTATGAGCGGTCAGATTTACGGACTGCGTGGCATCGAACACCGTCACACCGCCGTTCTCCCCCCAGACAGCGATCGTCGCATGCGGCTCAATCGCGTTGTGGTTGTGGCGCGGCGTCCGATAAACATGACCCACACTCACGTCCGCCTCAGCGAAAGCCTTGTAGCCGTCGCCGATCTTGATTTCCGGCGGTTCGCCCAGGATGTCCTTTGGCACAAAAGCTTTGGACTTTGCATCTTCGAACGATACCTCTGGCGCGTCGACGTCATAGTCGACCGAGACGAGTGACGCGGCATGCTCCGCCCTCTCCAGTGTTTCGGCGATGACGAGGGCCACTGGCTCGCCGTCCCAATGCACGTCGGCATTCTGCATGATAGGAAGATCGCTCAGCGCAAAGCCCTTGCCGATGTTGTGGAAGTCCACGATGGGAGGCGCTTTCATCCTGGGTATATTTTGGTGCGTGATGACGGCCAGCACGCCGGGCGCCTGTTCCGCCGGTCCAGAATCGATCCTGCAAATCGTTCCTTTGGCGATCGTACTGTAGACCGGCACGGCATACGCCAGATTGTCTACTTTGAATTCGGCGGTGAAGCGCGCCTCACCTTGCACCTTGGCCTGAGCATCGACGCGGTCAAGAGGCTGGCCCACATAGTCCTGATGGTGAATGAGCGGATCTATTTTCTTATCGGGAAGAGCCTTCGCGATCGTCTCCATCATGCTCTCGACCACACTCATCGAACACCTCCTGCTTCCGCCAATTCCGTCACCACGCTAACGATGGTTCGCTTCGCTAATTCGATTTTGAAGTTGTTATGGCCATATCCCCGTGCATCCGAAAGCTCGGCTTTGGCCGCGCGCTCAAAGGTTTCCCGGCTGGCCTTCGCGCGGAGCATTGTGTTCTCCGCTTTATAAGCCCGCCAGGGCTTGTGAGCAACACCTCCCAGTGCAAGACGGACGCCCGTGATCGTGCCGGCGAAAATTTCAAGCGCCACCGCCACGCTCACCAGCGCGAATGCGTAGCTCGCGCGGTCGCGGATTTTCCGATACCGTGAGTTTTTTGCGAATGCCAGCGGGGGAAGGTGAATCGCAGTAATCAGTTCGTCCGATCTCAGATTTGTCTCCTCGTGCGGCGTGTTGCCCGGGAGACGATGAAAAGCGGCGAAAGGAATTGTGCGTTCGCCGCGCGCACCTTGGACGTGCACTGTGGCATCGAGCGCCGCTAAGGCAACACACATGTCCGATGGATGCGTGGCGATGCAACTGTCGGACGCGCCGAGAATCGCGTGCATGCGATTGAAACCGCCGATGGCATCGCATCCTGAGTCCGGCGTCCGTTTGTTACAACGTGCTGTTCCGTCATAGAAGTAGTGACACCGGGTACGCTGCATTAAGTTGCCGCCGGTGGTCGCCATGTTTCTAATTTGTCCTGAAGCGCCAAACAAGATGGCCTGTGACAAAACCGGGTAACGTTCGCGCACCAGGGGATTATTTGCCACAGCGCTATTCCTAACCGACGCGCGGATAAGAAGTCCGCCATCGGGAAGCTCAATGATCCCGCCGTCAATCCCGCCGACTGACAGGTGCGTGACATCAATTACGGCATCCGGCTGCTCAATGTTTTCACGCATGAGATCGACGAGGTTTGTCCCCCCGCCCAGAAATTTCGCATTGGCGTTCCGGGCGATCAGACCGACAGCCCCTTCCACCGTCTCTGCTCGCGAATACGCAAAGTTCTTCATTTCATCACCCCAGAATCGAATGCTTCACGGATTGCGTCGCAGATCCCCACATAAGCACCGCAGCGGCATAGATTACCGCTCATACGTTCCTTGATTTCTTCTTCCGAAAGCTCCACAATCGAAACGGAAACGTCTTTGGTTACCGCGCTCGGCATGCCGTTCTGAAACTCCCGGATCATCCCAACAGCCGAACAGATTTGCCCCGGCGTGCAGTATCCGCACTGAAATCCATCTTGCTCGATAAATGCGGCTTGCACTGGATGCAGCGTTCCGTCTACGCCTAGGCCTTCGACCGTCGTAACGTCCGCTCCTTCATACTGAACCGCAAGTCCCAAACATGAGAGGGTCCTTTCCCCGTTCACTAAGACGGTGCAGGCTCCGCAGGCCCCTTGGTTGCAGCCCTTTTTGGTGCCGGTCAGTCCCAAGTACTCGCGTAACGCGTCGAGCAATGAAACCCGCGGCTCAATGCGGAGGGCGTGGGTGGCGCCATTGATCTGCAACGCAATGTCAACCGTTGGAGATGGGGAGCCGATCTCCCGTAAATCTATCACAGAGTTTAGTTCAGCCATGGTGTCCCCTCTTGCACTATACCTCTCGGGTTGGATTGAGTTGGTGAGGCGTTGGTTTCGAACTAAGGGCATTCTTCGAAGGCAATTAGAATGGCGAATGCTGCTGGGGTCGGCGTCTCCAACAGCGTCGAATCCGAATGGTCTGAATGAAATCGCTAGTCGAAGCCCCGCCCGAAGAGTCGCTTACCGGAACGTGGCTTGGCTTCGAGTGAATCGTCCGGGGATCCGGAGGGTTGAATGGATTAGGTACCGGCAAGTCAGCTTCGGTTCGGTGATATCGCAGGCACCGCTTCGTCAACTTTTCCTAATTCGTGAGCGCCTGAATGCATTCCAAAAAGCTTCGCGCTGCATGTCACAACAAGGGGCCGATTCAAGCTGGTTACTCTGAACCGCTTTGCCCTTCCAAAAACATCACGTTTTGGAAGGGCGAGAAGGGCAAGCGAGAACTGCAACCGATATCATCATGGCCGAATCCGCGCGGGCAAATCTGAATTTCAGATGTCCACGTTTGCATCGGACCTGGTTGCCCGGCCCTGCCACCGGCATCGGCAACACCGCAGGGCGAGGTCGTGGCGGACCATCAAATAGCGCGGCTTCTAGCCGGTCTTCGTCCCAATCCTCCCGAAGCGGCAGCGTGACGCCGGCGGCTTCGGCTCAGGCGGCCAACCACTCCGCTGACAGCGCCTCGGCCTGCTCAAGAACCGTTTGTGTCGCTTTCTCCTGTTTGTCGGGTGGGTAGCCGTGTTTTCGCAAGATGCGCTTAACTAGCACGCGCAGGTGGGCACGTACGTTTTCACGTATAGTCCAATCGATGGTCACATTCTTTCGGACTGCATCTACGAGCTCCCTCGCGATGTCGCGCAACGTAGGTTCCCCAAGCACCTTCACCGCACTGTCATTAGTTTCGAGCGCATCATAAAAGGCGAGCTCATCTTCCGAGAGAGCGAGTGACTCACTGCGGCGGTCAGCCGCGCGCATATCCTTCGAAACCTCAAATGCGTGGAAGCGCTTGGTTGCCCGATTTAAGGAGTACGGAATCCTGAGTAGCGATCCCATGCCAACCCAGGCAGCGCTGGTACCCCTTGACGACAAAAACTTCGGGCTCGCATTGTGCTGGTTTCTCCAGGCGTCGAGGTTCGGTCGCTATAGCGGGTCGGGCACGACATCGCTGGAGGAAGACCTGCGAGACATCGAAGCCAATTCGTCCATGCAAGATGCGGTGCAAGCTCTGTTGACGCGCTTCCCATATCTCGAACCACTGACTCGCGAGGATTTCCTCCGGGACTACGCCGACACGCGATTCGGCCGATTCCTGCTCTATCTGTTTGTGTATCGGAACCAGGCCAAGGATTGGGATGAGCACGGACATAGAATCGGTTTTGAGGGCGTGACCCTCCTGGCCGACTTCCGGCCCCAGTGGCACCATATCTTCCCTCAGAAGTACTTGGAGGGAAAGGTGGAGGAGTCAAAGATCGACGCGCTGGCGAACATCGCCGTGATCGGTCCGGCCATAAACATCCGAATCAGTGCCGCGGACCCGATGAGCTACGTGACGAAGTATGCGATTTCCCCGGAGAAGTTGACGCAGCAGTTCATCCACCCTAGCTTCACGACAACACCGATCGCAAACTACATAGACTGGCTTGAACGGAGAGCAGATCAGCTCGCCGAGGAGGGCAATGCGTTTCTTGCGGAGCTTCGGGCGTCACTCGCCCGCACCGAACGGACCGCCGGTAGGCCGACATCGTAGAAGCCTAGGCGGATTACTCGACTCTGACCCCGCTTGAAAGAAGCAAGCCCAAACACTTAAGGACCCTTCCTCCAAAACCTTGAGGTTTTGGAATCTGACGAGCGTGAATCGCATTCCACATCGATTCCTGAGTTTGGGCGTTCGTCCGCCTGAAGCTTTTTGGAACGTCGGCCCAAGCGGACTATGATTGTCCCGGTTTTTGCCCATATGACCACACCGAACGACCAGACAGCCTCTTACAATTGGAGCCATGCATCCCAACGAACCGAAATCGGCGGCAGCTGTGAAGCGATGGATCGAGAAGCACACCCGAACAGCAGACCGCTCTGCATCAGTTGCGGACAAGTATGAACCCCATCGAAGGCAGCACGGATGTGACGACGTGTATCCTTCCTCGAATGGACCGTTGCTCGGCGCTTTAACGGCTGCCGTGAAGCCCAAACGGCTGCTCGAAGTGGGATGCGGCCTGGGATACAGCCCTCTCTGGCTGGCGCATGGAGCGGGGCCGGGAGGACACGTGGAAACGATCGAGGCCAATAAAGAACACGCCAAAATTGCGCGCGGCCATTTCAAAGCCGAAGGCCTTGAGAGCCGGATTCAAGTACTAGTCGGTGAAGCTAAACGCGTCTTACCAGGGCTGAAGGGTCGCTACGATCTTATCTATTTCGATATCAATCCGGCCGAATCGCTGGTTTTCTTGGACCATTCCGAACGGCTGCTTCGGAGAGGCGGATTACTCATCTCAGCAAACCTGTTCTTAGGCCAGTTCGCGCCTGACATTCCAGGACTAGAAAAAACAGCGGAATATCGTTTGCGTCTTCTCGATGCGGCCCGCTGGCTCACGGGGTATATGGCTGATGGAACGTCTATCAGTGTCTTGCGGTAAGTACGGCGATCCATTGAAGACGCTGTCCGCTTTAGGATGGAGGCTTGGATCTATCTCGCCACGAATGTATTCCAGTGGAAGAAAAATCTGGCGAGTATCAGGGTGAGCGAAGTATAAGAATCATTAGGCCACTACCCTGAGCGCCACGCGCACGCGCTCCGGAGTCAGTGGATATTCGCGCAACCGTATGCCCGTGGCGTCAAACAAGGCGTTCGCGAGCGCTGCTGCGGCGGGGCTAAGAACTTCTTCGCCGCCCCCGGAATATTTTTCGTTCAGCCTCTGAACGACAATGGGCGTCACTTCCGGACATTCCTCAAAGCGCAAGATGGGATAAGTGTTCCAATCGAGGCTCGTGACTCTGGTTTGGTTGAACGTTACCTCTTCTTTCAGCATGCGGCTTGTGGCCTGCACCAATTGCCCCGAGATTTGATTTTCGAGAAATCCCGGGTTCACCGCGAGCCCTGCATCGAGCGCGCCATACATATGTTTGGCGACAATCTTGCCTGTACTTCGATCGACCTCGATCTCGGCTACAGCGGCGGCATAAGAAGAAAAATGTGTTCCCAGAGCGATTCCTTGCCCGTGCCCCGAGGGTCTCCATCCTGCGCTGCGCGGTTTCCAGTTGGCTGCCTTTGCCACCGCGTTCAGCACGGCCAGCCAGCGTTCATCTTTCATGTTGCGTAGGCGGAACTCGTATGGGTCAAGACCAGCCAGATACGCCAGTTCATCGATCGTCTGCTCGGAGGCAAACGCGAAAGAGAGATCCAGCGGAGACCGCAAGAACGAGCCCTTCAAATATCCCTGGATGCCCGGCACACGATGGTTCACCAGCTTGCGGTTCGGAATTACGTACATCGATCCCAGGTTCACGGGATTTAGACCCTGCGCGCCGGTCCCTGGAGTTTCCGCGGGCCCGGTGCCCAGCGCCAATTGCTGCGACGTCTCCGTCACGCTCCAGGTGTGTTGCCAGCCGTGGCATTCATAAGCCACCAGCTGGCCGTTTTCATCCGCTGAGGCACGAATATCGGCCAAATGCGCGGGACCATAATTGTCCCAACCAATTTCGTCCCAGCGCATGAATTGCACCCGTACAGGCTTGCGGGCAAGTTGCGAAAGAATCGCCGCGGCTTGGGCAACATCGTCGTAGCAGCTGTGGCCATAGGTACCCGAGCCCTCGAAATAGCGGATCGTTACATTTTCGACCGGAATGCCAGTGATCTCGCCGATCTTGCGGCGCGTCTCATAAATGTTCTGCGTGGAGCAGGTGACCACAACGGCATTGCTCTTGACATCGGCAATCGCGCAATTGGGCCCAAACGGCGCGTGCGCTTGATACGGACCTTTGTACGTTTGCCGGACCACGTGGCGGGCCCGGTCAAGAACCGATACATCGCCGGTCTCAAGAAGCACGCTATCCATCGTCTTGGCGGCGCGCATTTGCTCATGGATACCTGTGGAGCCCGGCAGAGATGGTTTCGTGTCCCACGTCACCTTAAGTTTTTGAGCAGCGCGCACTGCATCCCATTGCCTGGGTGCGACCACGCCAAGGAAATCTCCTTTACGCAAGACCTGCACGTCCGGGATGTCTTTTATCGAGCCCTCATCCACACTAAGGATCTTCGCGCCGGCGCCATACGCGCTCTGCCCGCGCGGGCGAACCACACGCCCGTGCAGCATACCCGGCAAACGCACATGCTGCATGTGGACGTACTTTCCGCTGGCTTTCTCCGGAACATCGTTGCGCGGGATCCTGGTCCCAACCAGCTTGTAATCGCCAGGATTCTTCACCGGAGCCATGCCGGTGAATGGTAAATGGAATGCCTTGTCGCCAACGAGCGCGCCGTATGGCAACGACCGCTTCGGGTCGCCGGATATGGACACAATTCCTTTTGAAACCACTAATACTTCCAAAGGCGCTTTCAATCTTGCTGAGGCCATCTTCAACAGTGCTTGCCTAGCCTCCGCGGCCGCGGCGCGAATCTTCGGTCCTCCTCTGGCCACCGATGCGCTCGACACCGTGCCGCCCTGATTCGGCGTGCGATGCGTTTCCAGGCGTTCGGTCTTTACCTGCGTCATCTCCAGGTCGAGTTCTTCAGCGGCAATTTGCAACAAAGCCGTCGAGCAGCCCTGGCCAAGCTCCGTGAAGCCAATGAAGATCGTCGCGGTGTTGTCGGCGTGAATGGCGAGCCAGGTGTCCAGCTCCTTCATGTCGGGCTGATCCGGACCGGTTGCGAACGCCACGTAATCGCTTGCTTGACCACCTGCCTTCCAGGCCACCGCGAGACCGATCAGTAAGGAGCCTCCGGCTTTGAGAAGATCGCGGCGCGGGAAAGTTTTCATTTGCGCGCCTCCGCGATTTGCCGTGCCGCTCGCTCGATCGCCTTCGCAATTCTTGGATAGGTTCCGCAACGGCACAGGTGGCCGTTCATGGCTGCACGAATTTCGGCGCCCGTGGCCCTGGGCTTTTGCGAAATTAATTCAGCCGCCTTGATGGTCATGCCGTTATAGCAATAGCCGCACTGGATCGCTTGTTCATCGATGAACGCTTGCTGCACGGGGTGCAAGTTGGGCGCAGTGGCCAAGCCGTTCCGTTTCGCGTACCAGGCCGGCAGCCCCTCAAGCGTTGTTACCGATTTCCCAACGACCGCGGATACGGGCGTGACACAGGAACGGCGCTCCACGCCATCCACCAGCACCGAGCATGAACCGCACTGCGCTAAACCGCAACCGAAGCGCGGACCGTTCAATTCCAGTTCGTCGGCGAGCACATACAACAAGGGCGTATCCGGGGAGGACGTGATGCTCCATTGCCGGTCATTTACTCTGATCTTGAGTTCGCTGGCCATGATTGTTCCCCTTATCTAAACTACGTTACTCAAAATGTGGTGCGATCGGCGATGCGACGCAACGATGACGAGCGAATCTATAGTTTCCAAGAGGCTTTGCAGCGGCACATAGGGCTGTCTTGCGATGGTTTCGTGATCGGCGAAGCGCTCAACCGAGAGACCGGTACTAGCGGAAGAGTACGGCCGCGCGGTTCGCCTCTCAGAGGAACGCGTGGATGCCGGCGAGGTCGCGAGTATTGTCCGGGCGGACACGCTGGCTACGAACGGCTGGAAGGTCATCCTCGCACGGTGCGCACCAACGCGCCGACCGGCAGCCCGTTCTGGCAGAGTGAGGCGTCATGGCCAGCGCCGGATGCTGGCTGACTCGGCAGTGATTTCCTACAGTGCCGTTTATGGGCCGCCGCTGGACGTTTCGCCCGTTGTAGGAACTATTAGCGACCAAGCGCTCATGGATGCCGTCGCGCGCGAGCTACGAAGTCTCAATGTGTCGGTGCTCATGCCCTCAACCTATGCGCCATTTTCGCTCACCGCGACGGAGGCCTCGCGATCACCGTTCTTATCGAACCTGGACAGGCTGCTTGTCGCCCGAACGTGCCTGGAGCAGCAGCTCGCAAAGAGCGACGCTAAAGACAGTATTTCGAGAGTCATCGCGACATCGACAACTTCCTTTCCAATTTGAACGGGAGTTCGCTCACGCCCGTGAAACCTCCCGCGGCAAAGGCAGCCGAAGGTGCTCCAGCTCCAACTACGCCCGCCCCGGCGCCTATTGCCGCGCCTCCGCTGCTCAAGACGGTATTGGCGGCGGATGGGCTCGCGCGCAAGCTCGGTGTCGATCCCGCAACTGGCCTTTTGCCGGATAACGGATTCTGGCAGCATATTCTGCTTCTGAAGGCGCTCGAATCCGGCGGCACGACCGAAAAGAGCGGGAACATTCTCGGATCCAGGATCCGTCACAGCGGTGGGTCGGTGGGCACCTATGGCTTATTCACGATCGACGGAGAGCTGGAATGCGCCGGCAACGTATACGCTTACGGCGGCTCGATTCCCGCCAAGAATTTTCAAGACCGGCTGCGAAACTACAACCCGGATCCGGCAACGCAGTTCATTTTCCACCGCGGGTACTGCTCGGCATTGACAAAGCACTGAGTAGCTCATGTCTCAAACGGGCCGCGCGGTGGAGTCAACGTAGCTAGAAGCTCGGATAAATACCCCATGAGCGCCCCGGACAGCCGAAAAGACTCCAGACTCCATTCATCGGTCCGCCCCATTTTCGCGAAGGATCCACATCGATTTTGCCGTTTCTGCCCTTTTGTGGAATCAATCACTTGCGCGGTGTCAATGAGCCTTCCGGGTTCGAGTCCCGCCCGGCTCACCAAAATTCGACAACCGAGAAAAACGGGGGAGTCTAATTCGAAGATCCGTGCCCTCATGTAGCCGCGCTTCCGTCTATCTTGGCTGGGCGTAGTATCCCGATCGCGTGCGCGCCGCTAATCGAGGCTTGTCGATCTTAACTTCGAGGGAGTGGTACTCGTTGGGGCCGTCCCCCACCAGACCTTCAAAAGTGAGGCTATAAAAGGCATTCGCATCTGCAACACAGGCTGCGATCTCGCCCGCTACATCGTTATTTGAAATGAGAACCCGGCCGCCGCTTTGCGTGGCAAGAACCTGCAGGCCCAGGTTTCCAATCTGCACCTGTTTTGCGTTCTTCACTCCTTTTAAGAAGTCCTCATAATAATTTGTTCGCAGTCCGCCGCTGTCCGCTGTCCCCAAGGGATCGATGCTGTAGAGAGTAATGCGAGCGCGCCTCAGACTATCGGAAAACTCAACAATGTCGTTGAAAAACCGCTGCTGGTCCTTAGAGCTCAGATCGATTCGCGGGCCGGAAAGAAGAGGCCAACCCGGACTGATCCAGATTACAAGTTTTCGTCCCGGCTTTGTCGATTCGAAATCGGCCAGTTGCTGGAGGGCGCGCAAAGACAACTGAAGACGGTCACCGGCACCCCAGACTCCCTGCGACCTGCGAATCGTTCGGAGACCAGCTTCATTCTGATTCAAATCCGCGATCAAAGCCGTTGCATCCCGCGTAGGCGCATTCCGCATCAGTGTGCCCGAATCTCTCAAGAAGACCAGCGATGTGGGACGCGGCAGCTCTCCGCTGTCGTGTCCCAGAAACTTCTCGATTTGCTGCCGCTCGTACGACACGCTCGAGAATGCGGTGTTGACTTCATCCACAAGCAAGACGACTTCGATGGGCGGCTCCCCCGCGCCGGTTACGCCCTGGGAGGCTTCAAAAGACAGGATCTTCTGCGGCTGTTTGTTGTCAAGAAGCGTGAAGTCCTGCTGCTCGAGGCTCGGGACCGGCTTGCCGGATTTATCCGTCACCACTACATCGAGGGTGATGTTGCGATTCGTACTGGAAGCCGGGATCGACGCCGACGAGGCGGACTGTGCCGCCAGTCTGTTGCGCTGCGGGAATTCGGAAAAAAGCAAAATGCAAATTAGACAAATCGCACTCTGGTAGATGCGATTCCGCAGGAATTCGGACACAGAGTACATATTGCCTCCGTTCTCTCGCGAAACAACATCCCTCAGTTTAGCAGTCCTTCGGACCGGTTCCTCGCCATGGGATCGATGGCGGACCATATCCGCTTGCATCCAGATCAAACCGAAACCTGGCTGATCCAGATTCGGCCGGAGCATCCCTTTGGTCGCCGGGATCCCATCGAAGCTGTTTTTCCAAACGGACGCAGTCAATTAGCGCCCGCTGCGCGGTCGCAGACCGAGCTAGCTGGTCGATAGCGGCGACCCATTCCATAGCACTGTCGATCCCAGAAGGAATCCGGTGCCGCTCACCGTCAGCGTGATCGCTGGACCGCCCGCTGTTACCACAGGGAGGCAAGGATGTTTTTCTGGATTCGGCCGGGACTCGCCGGCGGCTGGAATCCAACATCGCTCATGCCGAGCGCTACTTCCCTGAGCCGGACATTTCATTCCTAACCAGGCCGATGCGATCCTAGATTTTGTGTGCGCACACCTTGATTGCTACGTCGCGCTTTAGCTTGGTATCGCGCGCGCGGTAGACCTCTCCCAGGCCGCCCGCGCCGATTGGCGCTAGGATCTCGAAGGGGCCAAGTTTGTCGCCCACAGAAAGCGGCATGTGATTGATTTACCAAGTGTACTCGGTCAGGAAGCGGATAAGTCCGATGACGGCGCATCTGGACACTACTTTTTCAAATTCGCGCTTGGCGCATAGCCGATCAAAGAGACGATAGCGCCCGAAAGACGCGCATTCCGTCCACTATCCACTTCGAGTCTGATGCCCGACCCGCAGATGTGCAGAAACATTTAGTTATCGTGAATGGCGTGGCGATTGCTATCTTTGTCATAGAGGACGAATCCGTGAGCGGCTGGAAATTCACCCTGCCGATTCTGATCGCAGTCACAGGCTTTATCGCGATGCCACAGGAGAAAGCACAGACCGTGACAGGGAACACTGTCCTGAAGGCGAGTGATCTGTCCGGAGCGGAGATGTACCGGACCTATTGCGCCTCCTGCCATGGTATCGATGGCAAAGGCTCCAGACCCGCCGCGGGGGCGTTGAAAAAGGCGCCTCCGGATCTTACTCAGCTCGCCAAACATAACAATGGCCATTTACCGGACTTCCGCATCCTGCGCATCATCGACGGATACGAAATCAGGGCCGCTCACGGCTCCCGTGACATGCCGATCTGGGGAGATTACTTCCGCATGAAGCAGCGGGATGAGGAAATTGTCGCGGTGCGGGAACACAATCTGGTCGAATATATACGGTCAATCCAACAATGGTAACCGAGTCTTCTAAAAAACCAACTTCCGTGTAGCCGACCATCCTGGCGCTATCCAAACAACACATTTCTAATGACTTGCTTACGAGGGAGATCCGCCATTAGCGGCGTGTGACGCTATTTCCCGATTGACCTGACTCCAGCGGCCGATCGCGTTCACATTCTGACTGCGTGTGACGCGGTGCTTCCTGGTGGAAGCGGATCTGCGCCAAATAACGCATTGCCTTGTGCGTACCTGGTGACGCACGCCGATGGATCGCTGGTGACGCCGGGGAGCGGCATCACCCCGATTTCGAAACTGAACCCGCTCATTGACGCGGCGCTCGCGCCCAAGCCGGTCCACGCGCGGGTAGACGTGTGGCGGTCTCGTTTCGCACTCCTGCACCGAAGGCAAAGTCTCGATATTGACGGCGATGGCATCGCGGTCATCCCGGTGAAGATTTTGCAACGGGTTAGGGAACTCTCGCCTGGCCTGTCAGGGCGCGGGCAGACCCTTCCCGCTATTTACCTGTGTCCCCGAGGGGCCTCATGGCCACGTGGGTCATGCATTGCTTTGCCGTGAAACTCTGAACGGTGTTCCGCTGGACGCTCGCCTCGTGCTGGCATAGGCCCGTGGTAGCCCTTGCGAAAGTCAAGACTATGATCGACGTGTCCATAGAAATGTTCCGGCCCGTGGAACCAAGGGCCCGCGCCGATGAATATACCGCCTGAGAACCACTCCGGGCCATAGTAGCCATCCGGAGCGCAGTTGTAAGGAGGAACCTCGTAGTACCCGTAAGGACAAACAGGCGGTTCTCCAATGCTTACCGAAACCTGCGCGGCCGCGTTATGGGCGGTAGCCAGGAAAATGCCCGCAGTAATAATCATAAACCCCAGGTGTTTCAGTGTTTTCATAGATTTACCTTTATCCGACAGCAATCAAGGAACTGAGCGTGTGTCTCACACGCCTGTTCCAGCTTTCGCACTTCTCATTCCAAACCCCTCCCATTTCGGAGTTCTCCACGAACGATTCCTCCGGCCCTGGCCTTAGCTTCCGGCGTGGCGTACATGATCGACGGCGACACGAACCCGACGCCGGCCCAAATTCGCGTTCTGCAAGTTCGATATTTGCTTCAAGGAGACCGCCCTGCGAATTTTAAAAAAAATCGCCCTCCCGATTCAGGACACACGGACAACCACCCCGGCGGTACCCTTGGACAACTCCTCAATCCCTACCGGACTTCCTTAGCGAGTCGTTTTTCTGTTCGCTTCATGCACGGCGATGAAAGATGGCAGTGTTTTGCGAGGTGGTCATAAGTTTTCTCCGTTTGAAGAAAGGTGATCGTGTCAAAGTCCGTCATTTCGTAACCTTGCTCATCTCAAGCCTATATGCGTTCGGATCGGGTTGGCACTTGGTGGCCAGTCCATTTTCGCAGTTAGCGAGGTCATTAGCCACGCAACGTCCGTATCCTGTATCGGCAAGACATACCGACCTGCCAACGATTGCACGGCCCACCGGTTATCCGATGAAATGCCCCGTCACCCCGGCGCGACGTTTTTTCAGCAAAGGATCGAGAAGGCAGAAAAGATCGAACGAACCAAATACAAATACGCTCGCGCTCATAAGCTAGAGAACGTTTTGATAAGATTTTGCTGTTCGACTTTGCCGACAACCTCCTTGAGGAGGAAGGCTGACCACAGCGCGTGAACCTATCGATCCGCCATCTTCTGGCCTTTTTCCTTCAATTTGGTGTGTTCGGGATCCTCTTCCTTGCTATCGCGGATGATTCCTTTCTCTTGCTTCCCATCGGTAGGCCTTATACATTTACACTGCAACACCTCAAATGCGTTTCATAAATAAGCCAGTGTGACCATCGGTTGTCAGTTGACGAACGGCGGTCACGGCTCCGTGTGCGGGGCGCCTTTGCGGTGTCATCTGGCCGCGTCCCGTCAGTCGACCGGGGAAGTAGTCAACTGCCGGACGCTCTCACCCTCTCGAAACAACGATCCCCTCTGCCACAGTCTTATGGTTTTAGCGTTTTGTTCTTCGTAGAGTCGATGACCGTTTGCCCGCCACCTGTTTTGATGACGACCTTCACAGCGCCCTCCATTGGATCTTTGAGGGGCACCTCCATTCGGAGCAGGCCGTGCTCATAGGTTGCTTCGGCTTTGCCAGGTTTAACCGGCCAGCCTAAAGCCAGCGCCGCGACATATTCGATATCTCTTGCCGGGGCTGTCAGGTAGACGCTGTCTTCCAGCATCTTCACATCGATGGTCTCGGTTGGAGCGCCCGGGATGGCAAACTCCACTACGAGCCTGTGATTCTCTACATACGCCACGGTATTGGGCGCAACTCGAATCCGATCCATCGGAGCCTTAGTAGCTTCATGCTCTTTTTCAACGCCTTTTTGCTTCACTAATTCAGCTGTGATCATGGTTTTCTCGATTCCTTTTCAATAGCTTCCTTATTCGATTCCGGTCCGTCGCCAACCGTCATTAGAGGCCGCGTTGCGTTCGCAATTCCTTCACTTAAGTTCGTCGATCGACATTCGGCCCGCTAGACGGAGGGAAGTAGCCGAAACTCGCTAGCCATGACAACAGCAACTGAAGGTCCGATCCAGTGTCAGTAGTGACGCGTGCTACCAAATCCAACTCCTGGATCACGGCGCACTCGGACAGTACTTTTTCAAATTCGCGGTTTGGCGTTAGCGCGGTCACGAGAATTTGAGGCTATTTCGCCACCGGCACTTTGCGCTGCAACTCGTCGAAGAAGTTCATGAGGAAGATAACGTGGTTCCGCGCCTGCTGTGCTTCCGGCGCATCGGCGGGCATCAGCGCGGCAATGCGCTTGCCATCTGGCGCAACAGAATAGTTCGCTCCGTTGAGGCCGCTGTCCCCGATCTTCTTCTCGGACCACACCCGCGGCTTATCGGCCACGAACGAATCACCCTTCGCCGTGTAGGTTGCCACCATGATGCGATTGTCCGAGGTTTCGAAGAGGAGCTCGCTTCCGTTGCGCGAAAACACCGGGTACCGGCCACCGTTGTTCGAGATCTGCCACTTGCCGCCTTTGTCGGGAAACGCGCGCACGTACACCTGATACATTCCCGACTCATTCGAAGCATAAGCCAGCCACCGCCCGTCCGGACTGAAGGAGGGCTGCCGCTCGCTGAACTGCGTTTGCAGGAAAACCTCCGGCTTTCCGGCCCGCAGGCCTGCGCTGTCGCTCTCCACAGGAACGGTCCAGAGATGCATCTCGGCGCCTGGTGAAACGCCAGCCGCTTGCCGTCGGGCGTGAAGGAATATGGAACCTGTAAATTCTTGTTCTGGGTCAACGATTGAGGCTTGCCCGCGCCGTCAGAGCGGGTCCAGAACATGCCGCCGTTCGGTGCTTGGAACACGATGTAACGCCCATCTGGGCTCCAAACAGGATCGATTGCTCCTCCGGTGAAAGTCAGGCGCGTCATGGTGTCGCGCTGCCATTCGTAGATCCAGATGTCCCCAGCGGAGAGCGCCAGCCGCTGGCCATCCGGCGAGAGGCGCGGATACAAGTAGCTGTCCGTCTTGGCCAGGAGCGGCTGCGTCTTGCCCGCCACGTCCAGCCATTGGACGGTGAACAGTGCGCCGCCTCCCACCGCAACGCCGCCCCGGTACAGCAGCGTTCCGCTCCGCGAAAAATCGAACTGAGCAGAGCCGCTTCCAACGCTGTAGGCAACCTCCTCCAGCACCGGTGACGGTGTGCTGCGCACTTCCAGCTTGTCCAGGTCGAACGGCACGGCAAACAGCGTGCCCTTGTTCACGTAGACGAGATGACCACTTGGCAAATATCGGCCAAAAGTCCCGGCCGTCACGAGTATTTTCCGGCGGCCATCTTTCAAAGACACGACTTCGATGTTGGCGGCGTCCCAGTTAATAGCGGAGGAGCTCACGGTGAACAGCGCCGCCTTGCCTCCCGGCAGAATTTGCGGCCAGCGATGCGCGTGTTCTCCCTGCGCCAGCTCGGTCACCGGCGTGGGAGGCCCCCCGGCCGACGGAATCCGTGACAATCCCTGAAGAGAGAGCGACACGATAATGTTGCCGTCCTCGCCCCAACTGCCGCCCCGCGTGGTGCCGCTACCGGTGTCACTGACGGTGACCGCTGTGCCGCCTTCGACTGAAATCTTCTTCAGTTTTCCCTCCGCAAAGAATGCCACCCACTGCCCGTCCGGCGAGAAAAAAGGAGCGGACGCGCCACCCGTACCCGTCAGCATCGTGCTTTTAGCTTGATCGAGGCGCCGGGTGAAGAGGCGGCTTTGGGATACGTAGACCAGCCGTGTGCCGTCGGGAGAGATGATCGCATCCGTTCCGAACGGCGAGCCAAGCGATACTTCCGTTCCGAGATCCACATCCAGCCGCACTAAAGGCTTAAGCTCGGCGGGGCGCGTGGCGCGGTACGCGATCCGCGAGGTTCCCGCTGCGATAGCGATCGCGATCGCCGCCGCGATACCGGTTAGCATACCGAACCGCGATGTCGATGGCGTTGTCATTTGCGCCGACATTTCATCCACCAACAAACGCCAATCGCCGATAGCTTGCAGCCGGTGTTTCGGATCTTTCTGGAGGCACGATTGCAACAGGCGGCGGACCTTCAGCGGAACCTGCGTGAAATCCGGTTCGTCTTTCAGCACCGCGGCCAGAATGTGCGAGATCGTTGCTCCCTCGAACAATTGCTTGCCCGTCAGCATCTTCCCACAGCACGACGCCGAAGGCCCAGATGTCCGCGCGCCTATCGACCGTTTGTCCAGCAGCTTGCTCCGGGCTCATGTATCCGGCGGTGCCCATGATCATTCCGGCCTGGGTGGCCTGTATGGTCAACGTCGGCGAGTTGGTCGGATTGCCATCGCCCGGTGTGGATGCCTGGCCCACTGCTGCCAGCCCGAAGTCGAGCACTTTCACTACTCCCGCTGGCGTGACCATGATGTTGCCCGGCTTCAGGTCGCGATGCGTGATGGACTTTTCGTGCGCGGCTTCGAGAGCATCGGCGATTTGCTTTGCATAGTTGAGGGCGGTTTCAAGTGGGAGCGGTCCTTTGAGCATCTCGCCGGGAACCAACTCCATCACCAAGGCGCGGCCCGTGCTGGATTCTTCAATCCCGTATATCTGCGCAATATTCGGATGATTCAGCGATGCGAGAACTTTCGCTTCGCGCTCAAACCTTGCCAGACGCTCGGCATCTTGTGCAAGCGCGAAGGGTAAAACTTTGATCGCTATTTCACGATCCAACTTGATATCGCGAGCTTTGTATACCTCGCCCATGCCACCAGCACCAATGGGCGCCAGGATTTCATACGGACCGAGTTTTGTGCCGACAGGAAGCGGCATATGACTGATTTAGCTTAATATACTTGATCAGAAACCAGTTAGCGCCTGAATCACGGCGCATCCTTCCATTAGTTTTTCTTCGGGGAAGAGCCGGGCGATCAAAGAAAGTAATGGAAGCGTACCCGACCGGACGGAGCCCAAATCCAACGTTTCCTACAGTGCCGTTTGCACTAAGTCGCTGACGCGGCGGACGCTACGCGTACGCAAGAAGGGACAGCAGTCGGGTAAAGGGCGCGATACGGTTGGGTCACAAGGAGGTCCCTGTGACCCAACAACGAAAAATGATGCTGGAGGAACTC
>Ga0182024_10010143_pt1 | contig 19296 bp, 12 predicted proteins | sample P32metaG_FD_120480 | JGI IMG/M metagenome (GOLD analysis project Ga0182024, IMG submission 120480) | Permafrost microbial communities from Stordalen Mire, Sweden - P3-2 metaG (Illumina Assembly) | ecosystem: Environmental > Terrestrial > Soil > Wetlands > Permafrost | place: Sweden: Stordalen... | reverse complement strand
CGCAAAAGGAGCATACTGATTTCATGGCATCCGCTTTCTTGAATGACTGGTGGTACAATCATTTTGGAAAGTAGGATGCCATTTTCATCACCATTGGGTTGCGGGCGAAGCCCGCGTTAAGGGATTGATGAAAGAAGGAACGACGAACAAGTTCCTTCACCCGTTGCCGTCTTTGCAAAGGCAAAAATTGTTGTGGGTAAATCGAATGGTCGAGCAGTGCCAAGAGTAGGGGGTTACTGGCTCGTCTGGCCTTTTGTGTTTCCAACGCCTTCTTTAGCGGACATTCTTCGTCAACCCGCTCCCCCGACGATACTGCTCCAGCAACGCATGGGACCGTTTTGCCAGTATCCGGCGAACTTCTCGTCGTTTCCCCTTGATCCTGGGAATGACCATGCCGTCGTAGCCGGTGGTCTGGTGCCTCATCCATGCAATCACAGCAGCTTCCGCCCGCTGCTCAATGGGAATACGCTTGGTCCTGGCCACTGTACCGCTGCCGACCGGCGTGGCATGTTCGGTCACGGCTCGTGCAATTCGGTTGCCAAGATTGGCGTAGTTCTCATGAAAGGACAGGAAGCCGACCACGGCCCCAAGGAAATCTTCAACGTAATTGACCTGGGCCTGCACACGTCGGCGAGCATCGGCCTCCTTGCGTTTGGCGAAACCCTCAGTGGCTCGCTCGGCTTCGAGTTCGGCTCGAATGCGTTCAATGGTTGCTGACGAGGCCCAGATGCCCCTGGAAAAAACGTTCCGGCCCTTCTTTTCGGCCACAATCCAATGATCTCCTGCCGCCTTGACTCGCCGTGTCAAGGCGGCGTCCCCAGGAGGAAGCAGAACCCAGCCATCTGGTGCTAACTGGATCGAGCCATCGGCTGCTCGGACGGTGTTTGCCGTGGGGCCGGGGGTGAATGTCATGGAGTCCTTCACTTCTCGTCCACCGTCAGCCCAGGTAGCTTTTCGCTAATCCAAATGAGCATGTCGAGATCGTCACGGTTACATTCTATTAGCCGCTTCTTTTGATCGTCTGATATTGCCATTAGGTGCCCGCAGCGGACAAATTCATCGCAGACCTTCCAAGCATCGTCTTCGCCCTTCGGCATACTGCCGTGTCGTTTGACGTACCTCGCCACTCGGTCACCCGCAAACCCCAGCCACATCGCTACATCCTCAAGCCGAAATCGCCTCGAAGGAAACCGCACGGCATCATCGAACTCTTTGAACAAATCTCGATGTTGAGCAAACGCACCCTTCGGCCACTCAACCTTCAGTCTCCGAGCCTCTTTGTGCAATTTGGGCAAATCGTGCTTTGTTCCATCCCACGTTACGATGGGCAGGTTACTAAGCGTACTCAAAAGGCCAGCGAAACGCTCCAGGGCTTCTTTTTCTTTTTGCTCAGAAGCCGCCCAAAGTGAATGATATTTCCGTTCATCGCCGGTCACAACGCACATTCCAATGAGATAAATGAAATAAGACGAATTGATCGGCACGATTTCAATATCCAGCACGATGTACGATGAGCCTACTGTCGGAATGCTGCCAAACACAATAGTACGGTTTTCGACATAACTCCTGGCACAGAGCTTGAGCTTATCTACGCCGGATAGAGGAAGTCCTCCTCGTTCTTTAAGTGTGGCTTCGATGTCCTTCGTTGGGGTCTGCAACAATTGTTCGCAAGACACGATCCCCGCATCTTCCAAAGCGGCAAGTGATTTAGCACCAATGCCATTCAGGATGGATATGTGCCTGTTTTCTACAGCAATTCGGCTTAGCTCATCCGCCAGGCAACCACATATGCACTTTTTCTTGCTACATATTCTTGCTGGCAATCCATGTCGTCGAACATGTCGAACACGATTCTCTAACGTCAGCACTCCATCTGACGATTGTAACATCGACCTTTCCCACGATGACAGTTTCAACGTCTTTGGATCGTGTTGTTGGTCAGGTTGCTTCAACCAATTAACATACACTTTGAGATAGGTTTCCGCATCCGGTTTCCTAAGAATCTCTTCGGGAACAAACACGCCCTGTGGGGGTTCGCCAACGTACTTGGCATGTTCCAGATAAAACCGACCAAGTATTTCGAGCACTTCGGGTGCGACGCCATTTGCTGGTTGCATTCCGTTGTCAATGAGATAGGTAAGGTAATAGCCTTGTGGACAATACGAGAACTCAAATAAGTCATTTGAGGTCACTAAATCAGATGATGTGGTCATCGCCTACTCCATCAAGGTTAAGTCAGGTGATCGGATGCCACTGCTTGCTCTCGCTTCCATCACTTTCAATTCTGTGCCGACCGCTCCTCGCAAATCATAGCATCCACTGGCCCCTGCTCATAAGTATGTCCTCAAGCCGCATTGAGCGAGGAGGGTGAAAAAGGTCACTCCTCGTTCATTGACTCACGATTGCTCCTTGCTTACGTAGCCTTCTCTAACACGTCATCAACCCATTTATCTGCGTGGGTTGTCTTATTCGGTCCGCAAATGAACATGTGTGCGTTCTGTATTCGTATCAAATGAAGGGCAGAATGCGATAGAAATATTTGCACTTGGCGGCTTGCCATTAGGCCAATCAATGCTTATCACAAGCGTTCGAGTGCTTCTTGCGATGATGCTGTCTTTGATGACCTTCAAAGAGCTTGTACCGATACTTCCAGTTCCAAGCATGTTGATGAAAGCGACGGAGCCGTGACAATTGGGGAACCGATCTTCAGCAAGCCAAGTGTTAACAGTCCTGAGCCGACGACGACGAAGGAGTTGCCATTGAAATGGGGCCAATGTTCCTGCGTCCAAGAATCGATAGAGTAACAGGCACCCATAAGATCGAAACGTAGCGAATAGTGTCTGTTGTTTTGTGGTAAGACGCCCCCATTGTCTTTTTGGTCTTTTCCTTTTCGCTTGAACAAGAATACCATTGCGGCGTCCGCTCAGGATCGTCAACCTGTCGCCACGGACTTCAACGCATGGACGAACCAAAACAAGGCCAAAGTCTCCACCCGTTCGCTTCTCAACATTCTGTCCATGCCACGATACTTCTGCCACAAGACCGGACGCTGCTGTTTGGAAAACATATGGGTTAGTAAAGGGAAACGTCGCTTTCAGGTCTTCCGCAAATGAGCGTGCCACCTGCCCTTTCGAGCTTGCCAACGTGAGTTCGTTCGCTAATTCCCTTTCCAAATCGTTGGTAAGTGCAACCTCTTCAGCGTTTGGCCGGATGGTCTGTACAATATTTCTAACACTTGCCTCGGCCTTAGCAAATGAGTCGGCGATCTGACGCACAGTTTTGACGAGGACAAGCTCTTTCATGTTGCTATTCCCGAAATGTGGCGAAATGGCTTTTGAAGATCAATGTATCACACGCCACGTTGTCTTACTATGGCGGATTGCACACGCTGCACGGCTCGTACTTTTTCTTGGCGTCTTCCAGTCTGATCGGAATCTTGCTCTTGCTCAAGAACCGGCATCCTTCTCGATGATACCTCGATCCTGAAGCGGTGACGAACAGGGCGTCGGCATCGTCAGGAGGAGCATCCCCTTTCTTGCCCTTGCGGTATTCCCACGGAGGAACCGGATTGGGATCGGCCCACAACCCCTTTTTGGCTTCCCTGGCTTCCTTCTCGGCTTTGACAAGATCAGCGTCCTTACTGTATTGCTTGTAATGCCAGGCATAGCCTTCGGCAACCATCTCCAGGCAAATGCGTCGATCACAGCCCCCACGCCTTCCTCAACTTCTCGGCCTCTTTCTCGCAATCGACGAGACTGTTCGCAGCATCCAGGGACAGCACCGGCAACGCCCATCCGGTCGTCTGACAGATTGCAGGCCCGACGATACGATGGATTTCTTCACCTTTCGACCGAAGCGTGGCAATCGAACACCAGGGCAATCCAGCGAATTCGGCCAGGTCAACCGGCTCATCCAGCGGCACCGTCTTGCGGCCCTTGCGGACGGCGGCGAACAATTGCGGCGTCACGTTCAGTTCGATCTTCCGTGGCTCACCGCCAGACCACTCAACGATTTCGACCGGCACCCCACGCTTCTTGGCCGCTTCAAGAACAAGTTCGGCGACCGTGGCTCGATGGCAGTGTATTTCTCCGTCTTGTCGTGGCCATTGGCAGCTACAAAAGAACAGAAGACGCTTCTTGCGTCGGGCCAGGTCGATGGCGAGTTCGAGAAGCTCATCTGCTGCCCCAGGTTCGGCGATCTGGATGTTTGGGCCGGTTCGGGTCTGGATAAATAAATTGCCTAGCGATTTCATCCATCGATGGCGGTCCTGGCCCAGCAGCTTCTCGAAGGCGTTCCCCTGAAAGCCCTTGGCTCTGACGGTTCGCCGGATACGAATGTCAACGAACAGCGGTGGCTCGAATCCTCGGCTGCTCTCCACGGCATCGACCGCCTCAACAAGCTGGGGCGTATGGTTACCCCAGCCGTAGCAGCCCCAGGTGAAGATGGTCGGCTTGTCCATGGTGGCCTGCGGCTTCCGCCATTCTATTGCCGGGTTCCGCCCTGATTATCATTGCCGATTGCCGAAAAAGGCTTCAATATCCGTCTCTCCAGACAGAAGGAACGTCCACAAACTGGCATTCCGATAGCGTAAGGTCTGATAAATACTGAGCAGAATCAGGTAATCCTTGATTCCGTCTTCAGTAAAAGCTGTGCCCATGATCTTCCGCCGAGACGCAATTAACTTCACCGCATTTTCGGCAACATTGTTGTTCCAAGGCACCCCATCGTAATCCAAGAAGACAAAGAGTTTGTCCTTGTATTTCTCAATCCGTTTCTGATAATACTGTGCGATTTCGGACTTGTATTCCGAACTGAACAATTCGTCGTAAAACAGTTGAACATCCCGCTTGTGTTTATTGAGATGAATCCTCTTCAACCCAAACTTATCAATGGTCTTAACGATCTCTTGAAGCAGGGTCGTGAATCGAGACGCCACTTTCTTTAACTCGTCGTCTAGGGGATTCTTCAGCAGATCATCATTGAAATCTCTTGCCAAATGAATCAGGCATTTCTGCTGAGGGCAACCGAGTGCATCGTATGCGGTATAGAAATCAGAAATCACCACCCCCTTGAATCCTTTCAGCGTCTCCAGAACAACATCTCCTTCTCTGGTCGGCGAATACACATAGACCACGCCCATCATAGTGGCAAAGGCCCAAACATACCCTCCTGTGCTGAGGCCCTTAATGGCAACCTTTGTCTCATCGGCGTGAATCAGTTGGCCTTGTAGGAGGGATTTCAGCAAGGCATCATAGGTTTTCTTGTAGTGCTGTGCGACATCCTGCCGAAATTCCGAGACTCTTGCAGGGTTCAAAGAAATGCCGAACACTTCAGCAAGACAATCAGCCACATTCTCATTCGATTGCCGAAGTGCAATCGCAGTATAGGCGGTCCACTTCCTCAAAACGTCGCCATACCTCGAAGTAATAGAGTGGTATCGCCTCGGAAAAAAGCAATGGTAACAATCGCAGCATCGGTAGCGGCGAGTGACGTGGCTTATCACGCACCGCTTGATTCCGCTCTGTGTAACCTTCAAGTCAACGACACGTTTCCGACTTGTTCCACATACTGTAAGTGACGATTCCTCACAACTCGGACATTTCCGTGGACAACGATGGACGACCTGGGTATTTGCCTTATGTTTCTTCTTTTTGCTTCTTTCATGTTGTCGCCTGAGTTTGCTCAATATCGGACTGGTACGAAATAGAACCTTGTCCCGCTGATAGTCGAAATAGGCACACTTTGTAATAAGGGCCAGTTCGGGGAGGGCGAAGTGGACATTCCCAAGTTTGCGGTGAGTCTGTTCTGGAATCGCATCCACAGTTACAACTGCTCTTTGGGAATCGCCACCCACCTTGGGTTCGTCATTCTTTACCGCATATAACGACTCGACGACCTTCTGCAACGCTTGGCAATCCTCGTTGTTGTAAATCGTGAGCTTCGTCTTTTCGGGGTGGCTGTGTTTGGCCTCCCACTCCGTTCGCCAGACGATGGACTGAATCCCCGAAGCGTCGGAGGAGGACCAATGAAACCCCAAGCACGAAGCAATGCTTTTCAGATCGTTGGAGCAGGTCGGGTAGTAAACTTGTGAATAGATCAGTGACACAACATTGACCGTAGACGATTTGATTTTGTCGAGCAGTGCCGCATCTCCCCCATAGCGTTCGTGCATGATCTTCAAGAAGCGTAATTCGTAGCTTCCATAATGGAAAATTAGAAAATGCTTAAGATCGGCGATTGTCCGCAAGAATGAATGCCAAATTGCTTCCTCGTCTTTGTCGCTCTCTGCCCAAAAGCTATGATCACACGCTACATCGCCAGTGGCAACTCTTAATCCGATCAAGTAGTAGTTCTCCCGATCCGGCATTCCTTCCACATCGAGATATACGAGAGTCTTGGCGAGCGGGAGTTCTGGTTTGTTTGCCACAAAAACCGTATTTTCTCTTATGGCTAACGCCTGGAGTGAGTGATGATGCTTGCGGGGTGAATGCACGGCCTTTTTCTTTGTTCTCCTGGGGCGGAAAGTGTAAGAAAACTGAGTAACTGTAAATATCCCCTTCTTATTCTCCCTGTTGATCTCCTTCTCTCCCATGCCCCGCAACAGACTGAGATTGTCCTCTTGTATTGCCTGGGTGTGGCACCGTTTGCGAAACTCGCAGACCTGGCAGTGATCGTTCAGCATTAGCTTCGGCGGCGATTCGGCACTGCACAACTCCTTCAAATCCCGAAGTAGCCGTTCCGTCTTTCGCAGGTCGGCATTAAGTCGCACCCTTGTCGCCTTACATTCCTTGCCGTGCCAAACTATGCCATTGACGGGCATTTGGCCTTGCAGACGAGAGAGCAGCAGCCCGTACAGTTCCAGCAGGATTCTTTGCTCGTCACGAACCTGTCGCCCTTCATGGAAGATCATCGGGATGTAGTGAAAAGCTCCCAACTTTGATGGGCCATCCACCTTCTTCAGTCCATCGAAGTCGAGGGAAACAAGATCGTCTTCAAGGGTAGCGTCCAGAACGAAGGACGCCCCTTGCTTCAAGGCGGAAGTGGTCAGTGGGATGTTTCTGGGTATCTCTTCCCCTGGATGGCCAGTGCGAATCTTGTCGATGGCAGCAAGCCTACCCTCGCCCCTCGTCTCGGTGAGCAGGGTTTCGTAATCGCACTTGGTTCCCTGCTGGCCGGTCAACTTCAGGTGGCCCTTGAACTTGCAGTGCAAATAGCTTTCCAGAATTGCCTTTGTGATCTTCGCCGCCATAACTGCACCCTACTTGTTGTTCCTTTCACCTATTCAGCTTCTCGGCAATTGCCGAGAACTGCTCCATTGCCGTCTGAATGTCATCGGCGATCTGGGCCAACATTCATGGCTCACCCCTTCCCACCCCACACCGCCACCTTCTTCCCTCTCCGCTCACCCTCCCACAGCAGCGTCGTACAGGTCCGCAGGAGCAGGTTCCGCCACATGAGGGCGTTGGTAAACGTCTCCTCATCGGGGCTGAACAGGGAAAAGATGCTGCGGGAGGCTACAAGGACCATCTTACGCTTCGCTCGGCTCAAGGCTACCGTCAAGCGGCGTGGATCGAGCAGAAACTTGCTGGATGCCAGAAGGTAGGCCCTGTCGCTTTCGGTCGCACTGACCTTGCGTCACCTTGTTCTAGGTCAAATCCGTGCCAGAATGCCATTCCTGGTCATCCTGTCAAAATGCTCCTGCACTTGCCCAGGCATCTTGCCGCTCGTCACCAGCACGCCAAGCTCCATGTTGATCGTGAAGGCGTATTCCGTCAGGTTGGCCGAGGAAAGGAACAGCCAGCGTCCATCGGCCACAGCACACTTGACGTGCAGAATGCCGAGTTTACCGCTGTCATCACGCCCACGCTGGTCCTTGGGCCAATAATAGACCGCCGAACATACCGCCACGTCATCGCCCAACGCCCGCAGTGTATTGTATTCGTTTTCTCCTTCGAGCTTGTCTGGAGTTTCCACGATGACGTTGATCTTCACGCCTCGCCTGGCGGCACGAACCAGGGCCTCGCAGATGTTCGGTATCCGGTACACGGCATAGCTTACCAGGGTGATCCTCTGCTGGGCTGAATCAAGAACCTGGAGGATTGCCTGTTCCGTTCGCCTGAAGGGATGGGCCTCCGTGCTGGGGCCAGTCCAGACCAGTTCCACGACCTGCGTTTCTCTGTGAACACGCTCGGCGTGCAAGGCTGTCCGCAACGCCAGGGCCACCGATTCTTGCGAAACAGTACCAGCCTGATTCATCCACAAGTCAATGAACTCAGCAGCCAGGCTGCGGTAGTGCAAATGAGGGATCGCTTGCACAGCCGACTGCCCAACCTGAATCGCCGAAGCCAGAGCCTCCACGTTCGCAGCGGGCATCTCACTCGCAAGCTTCGTCGCTGCCTCGGCAATCAGTGTGTGGGTCTGGTCCATGAATTTACCCAAAGAATGCCACGTCGTCTCGCTCGATGGTCTTCACCAGCACGGTGCGGTCCAGGTACTTGTTGCTACGCTCACAGCAAGTTTCCGGCAAGAAGGAGCAGGCGTGGCACGCTGATCCGTGGAGCGTGTCGTCGGCATGATGCTCAGCACAGAGCGGGTCGGAGGCACAAAGGCTCATCTTGTCCAATGTCTGTTGCAAATGGCGACCGAGTTTCTTTGGCTCGCCCAAGGCACACAATCCGCCAAGGGTGCCTTCGCTATCGGGTGCGGACGTGAAGATCAACACCCCAGCCATCGGCTCTCCATCATCTGGATTTCGGGAGTAAATCCGCTCCGAGATCGAGGCCGTGGTGTAGCCGCATTCAATGGAAAGTTGGCGTATGACCGCATGGGCAAAGGAATGCAGCAGGATGAATCGCAACCCAGGATAGCCCGCTTCTGGGTTCGGCAGGTTCTTCGAGGCCCGCCAACGTTTGTGGTTCTCGAAGAATAATTCGTCATATTTCTTCGTTTTGGTGGTCCACTTCTGAATCACCTTCTCCGAGAACTGGAAGAAGATGCCTTCCCCACGAGTTTCTGACGCCGGAATCCATGTGGGTTCACGCCTGGACAACCTGGCCCGACGTTCCGCTGGCAAATCAAAGGGATTGTCGAAATCACGAGGCGAGTCAATTCTGGTGAACCCAATCAATGCTCGAACTTCACGCAATTTTTCCACCAGGACGATCTTCTCAAAATATTTGGTGAAGTCGTCGGGCGGCTCGACGGCACGCAGTTTGAAGAACTTGCTCTCCTGGGCTGAAGCCGGATCGGAGAACACTGCCCATTCGGGGGACTTGAGATCGTCAGGCTCATCGTCAGTTTCGGTGGCTCCCTGCCGCTTTTTCTCCATAGCTGCCCATATTTCGGCATCGGTGTACTTGGCGAAATCCTTGAGTTGGCCGATGGCCCGAAAAGCACTAACAATTTCCTGGCTCTGAGCTTTCTCCAGCACCGCCCAATTTTCGTCAACCAGCAGGGCCAGTTTGTCCGTTGCCTGCGGGACCGACAAGGCCGAGATCAGCACAGGAAACCAGCAATTTGAAGCACCTTGCAGGATCGGCTGGACATGCGGCACGTCACAGCCTTTGGGGTCAGTGTCTCGCAATTGAGGCCGACGCCCTCGGCAGGCTGGCATGTTTTTCTGATTGTCCCGACCGAACGCCTCGGCCATGCGGCGGCTGTTTCCACACTTTTGGCACTTCACTTCCACGTCAGACGCTTCACCGGACGCACCAATTTCGTACAGGTACAGCGGCCCTTTGCATTCCGTTGGTTGATTCCGATGCACAAAAGCCAGCCAGGGAAAATCATCCAGATGGCCCTTGTTGCAGGCCACGAGGAAGCGGGCCGGAACCGCCAGCGGCGGTTTTCCCTGAGTCGTGCAATTGTGCTGATAACACGCCTTGTCGGGACGATAGGGCGGCGTTTTCGGTTCGAACAGCGTGGAACTGAGCGGAGCCAGCAGACGGCATTTCGAGCAAATCAGCCAACGTGGAAATGGGGCGACCGGCACGCCGATCAGTCTGGATTCATCGAACCAATTCGTTTTTGCCCCTATTGTTTCTGGTCCTCTGGGTGCTGTTTTCAGTTGTTTCAGTTGGGGGCCAAGTACCTTCTGAGCCGAATATAACAACCGTTCCTCTCCGATCTCTGTGCCGTAGGCGTCAGGCCAGGACTCCAGCCCCATGACCATCACGGATAGGTTGGGCAAGTCCACAAGGGAGCCGATGCCGAACGTCGTGAGTATCTGGCTCGGCCTCAATTCTCCGACTTCGGATTTTCGCATTGTGTTGGAGGACATCGCCGTCATGGCTGGCCTCCTTCCTGTTGGGGAGCCTGCTCTGGGATCGGCTGATCGCTGATGTCGTCAAGCCCGCCATCATCAACTATGAGTTTGACAGTAGGTTCAACCTCCCGCAGCGAGTTCAAGCAGGTGAATTCTTCCCACTTTTCCATGCCAGGTTGACGCAGCAAGCTGACAGTAGTGCCCCGCTTCGGCCCATCGCCGCCACCCCTCGGCTGGGTATAAGTCAGAGTCCGTCCCCCTGTCGTGTTCTGGGCATCTGCTTGCCACAAATCCACCTTGGCCTGCAATTGTGCCCTGCAAAAGTCCGCAACGGCAGTGCCGTCACCCACAAGTTCAGCCCGCTGAACGATGGCATTGATGGCGTCCTGCACATAAGGGTCGCTGGCCTGAATTCGATTGGCCGATTCATTGGGGTTGAATTCCATGTTTCGCAGCCGAATCAGCGACACCAGCAATCCAGCCAATCCACGCTGCAAGGCTCCTGGGGAAAACGGTGTCACCGACAGCGGCTCGACGTGCTTATAAAACGTGGCATGGTAATGCTCAAACGACTCGTAATGGGACAAATCCCTTGGTCTGGCCCAATTGAAGACGGTACAGATCAGGCCAGGAGCTTTGGGATTTCGCCCCACACGACTGGTCGCCTGGATGTACTCGGCAGTTGCTTTGGGCTGACCACCGACCACCATTAGACCGAGTCGCCGCACGTCCACCCCCACCGAGATCATGTTCGTAGCCAGGAGAACGTCCAACGGCTTCTTCGGAATGTTTTTGTAGTCCTTCTTTTTGAATGCCTCCTTGCGTTGAGCTTCGAGTTCGGGATCGAAGATAGCCTCAAGGCGGTCGAGAATTTGCGGAATGTCTTCCGATCTCATACGGCTTGTCAATTCGGCCAGGTAATCCGTGCTGAAGAAACGCTTCGCCAAACCTCGCCGGTCCATCTTCTTGCAGCGAGTGAACACGTCGTCATCCACCAGACGACGCATCCCACCGAGTTCTCGCATTGAGTTGAAATAGCCGACCAGAGACATCCAGGGATCGGCGGTCTTGCCGTACTTTTCGTAAAGAGCCTGGGCAGAGCAAAGGAATGCGGTGTAGACCCGAATGAGTGCAGCCTTTAGCCGCCGCCCTGGGGCACAGATGCCGATGTATCGCCGACCAGGATGTTCTTCGCTCGGCTCCCGCTGGAGAGAGAAGAAGTTGTCCCGCACATCCAGACCGTTTGGAGGGAAGACGTTCACGGTGCGGAGAAACAACTTGTGGACCTGCACATCGGCACTCTTGATCGTAGCTGTGGATGCCACAACCTTGGGCCTGACCTTTTTGCCGCCAACTTCCCAGGTGCATAGGCGGTCAACGGCTGTTTCATACAGCCCTACCAGCGTGCCGAGTGGTCCGCTGATGAGATGAAGCTCGTCCTGAATAATGAGGTCTGGTGGACGCAGCGGCGAATGGTCAATAGTCTTGGCCGATGGGTTGCCGCTCTTGGTCTTGGGATGAGAGTCGGTATCTTCGATTTCAGGGGAGCGAAATCCATGTCGCTCGCACAAACCGTTCACCATGCCAAAGAGCATTTGCACTTCACCCTTCCACGGCATCTGGGCGAACTTGTCCACCGTGGCGATAAGCAGCGTCGGCAGACGGCGGTAAATTTCCTCGTCCACCACGATCACCGGAAGACCTTCATCGGGTGCCAGCCGTCTGCTGAAAGGGCAATTGCCACCTTTGTCGCCGCAGTAGGTCAGGGTACGGCTTGATTCATTCGGGAATGGTTTGGCATCCAGGTGCTTGCCTGGCTCGATCTGGCTGCCGCACCAGGGGCAAGCCGTAAGCTGGTGAGGCGAGCCAATTCCCCCTCCTGCTCCGAAATAGTTGCCACGCAATTGAATGATGGCTTCCATCGCATCGGCAGTTTTGTTGGGCGTGGTGCGTCGGCCAACCCATAGCCCAATTCGGAATGGCGTCTCGCCCCATCGCTTGTCACCATTCTCCAGGGCCTTGCGGCGAATCGACTCACAGGCACAAATCAAAGCCGTGGCCCGCTGGAACTGCTGAAGCGTGAGCAATCGCAAGGTGTACCGCATCAGCACGGCAATGCCATTTTCTCCTGTTCGACCCGCCACAGTTCCTTGCAGTCTCCGCAATCCCATCGTGTAAGCCGTGAGGCCCAGATAGGCTTCCGTCTTGCCACCGCCTGTCGGAAAGAACAGAAGGTCCGCAGTGGCCTTCTGATCGTCGCTACGGTCAGGGTGATCCAGCTTGGTAATGCCTGGTAGGTTGAGCAGAATGAACGCCAACTGGAAGGGATACCACCTTCGATTGTCGGGAATATCCATGTCTTTGTCAAAGTCGGGCTGATTGCCACGTCGGACGTGCTCGGAATAGAGGGAATGCGTCCGCTGGAGCCACATGGCCCGATTCATGAAACAGAACGCTTCAGCGGCCTGGGGATTTTCCTCCAGCAGTTTCAGCCCCTCCTCGATGCGAGCCAGGTTCTGACGGCAACGCTTTATGGCCTCGGTGGGGGCGTCATCGAAATCCTTGTTAGCCTGTTTGTCCTTCTTGACAATGGCCTCTTGCTCGTCGATCCACTCCTTGTAGGCCGTGACCAGGGGCTGGAGCTTGGCCGATAGCTTCTTTGGTGGCGTCTCGGCAAGTCCCTTCATGTCTAGCACGAGATCGGCAAGTCTGGCGAACGCTGGGCTTCCAGCCTCAGAAGCCGTGGGCGGTGTGGTGCGAGGAACTTCGTAGCGAGGAATCACCGTGGTCTTGACGAGGACGGCTCGATCAGGGCCATCCTTGGCAACTTCGACGTGAACGCTGATGCCATGTCCCACGGCAAATTCAACGTGACGGCGGTAGAGCAGGTCGAGGGTGTCCAGTTCCAGCTTTTCACCGGCGTCGAGATTTTGGGACCGCCGCCGTCCGATTCGCTTGCAGAATATCGGCCCACCTTCGGGATCGGTGGCAATCAGTTCTGGCTGGAAAAGGTAAACGGAGTCCTTGCCTTCCTTGCTGCCCCTCGGCAGTTCTTCCTGGCCATTGACCAGGAACAGGGTCACGATGATGCCATGTTCACGCTTGCGGACCTTGCCCTTGATGTACACGTTGGGGAACTCGGAATCGACAGATTGCGGAGCAATGACTTCCTTGCTCAACTTCACCGTGATCTGCCCGCCACGCTGGGATCGTTTCCAGATACGCTTTGGCCTGCCGGTGCGGGCGTCAATCTGGTCTTCCTTCTTCTCTCGCTTGTACTGGCCCCAGCGGGCCTCCACCTTGAGTGACATGGCCGATTTGTCCACGCAGAAGCTCATACCGAAGGATGACGGCAAATGAGCCTTGACGATTTGAACATCCTTGTCCGTGGTGCCGTCGTCGGCAGTATCGGCACCACCTTCGGAAAGTTCATCTGGGATGAGAGGGATTTCTTCGTCCTCGTCATCCTCTTCCGGCTTGGCCTGGGGCGTCTGCGGTTGCGGACGAGGAGCCAGCACTCCCACGAGGTAGCGGTCCCGCACGTTTCGTTCGTCAATCTCTTCGTCGGGACCGGCAGCGGGGCCGAGAAGATCGGCGATGACCATTTCTTCGAGGGTGGCTCGAAGCTGCATGGGGGAGGGACTTGAAGTGAGAATATTGGTCATGGCGTTGTTCCTGCTTCGCCTTCAGGCGAGCTTTTTGGGTTGACGGCAGCCGCACGCTGTTCCAGTTCTCGACACAATTTGTCAAAAGAGTCCGAGTTCGCCCGACACTGCTGGAGGTCCATCGCAGCGACGAAGTGTTTCGCATCCGCCGTCTTCTTGTACTTTCTTCGAGTATTGACCGTTCGCAATTGCCTGTCCAGCCACGATGAGCCGCTGCATTCTTCAGGCTGCTTTGGCGTCTGCAAGTCCGCAGGCAAGCCATTTTTCCCAGCCAAGGACGTGGCAGCAGCGACAAACCAGTTCTCGAACATCCGCTTGGCCAGCACGCAGGCAATATCGGCATTGGGCCTGGCCTGCTGCCCTCGCTTGAGGAGTTCCGGTGCCAGTTCTTTCGGGCAATCTTTCTCGGCGTCGATCATCAAGAGCAGTAGACCCTGGCTCGAAGGGTCACGACGAAGGTGTTGGCCCAGGTTTGCATAGGCTTTCTCGATCTTGATGGCGAGGTCGGCCCCATCCTCACGAATCAGCACATCCCGCTGCCCTCTCGATGGCCGCAGCACTTGCATCCGAACTGGACTTGATAGTAGTTCTCGCCAAAGCCGTTGAAGCAACTTTTCAACACAACCAGCCTCAGTTTGCCCCTCAATGATCGGCACAATATAGAAGTTCATGAGGGCGTACCCTCCTGAGCCAGACTGAGTTGCCGCTGACGTTCCATGTCATCGAGATTGGGTTCTAGTTGGTTTTCCCGTTCCAATCCGCCCAACGTGTCGAGCTTGCCTCGAACAATTTCGATGGTGGCCTCATCAACAGGGCCAATCCTTGTTTGGCCATCAATCATTTGCACAACCAGAAGGTTCTCTGGTCGAATGGTCGGGTTATCTAGCATTTCCGCACTGTGCGTGGTGAGCAAGACCTGCGTGCGTGTGGTCGCTTCATCCAGAGCATCGACCAACGCTCGCATGGCAGCGGGATGCAGAGATGACTCTGGTTCTTCAATACCCACGACGGCAGGGTTGCCATATGGCAATACCATCTGGAATGCCGCCACCAACGATGCCAATGCCCGTAGCGTTCCATCCGACATGCTGGCGGCGTCGAATTCCAAAGCCGAGCCTCTGGCATCCGCTCGCAGACGAAAGCGTATGGTTTCGTACTCTCCGTAACGCACCACGTCAAAACTGTCAATCTCCTCGGCGATGTTTGAGAGATAATCTCGCACTCGCATCACAGAATCAGGGTCGATCTCTTTGAGGCTCCCGATCACGCTGGCAAGATTTCGTCCGTCCTTTTCGAGCATGACGCCCAGAAGCGGTTTCTGGACGGAACGAATGGTATCGGGTTGGAAGTTGTAGGTTGCGATGGCTGCCAGGGCGTCGTGGAACTCCGGTACGGGTGTGTCGTGGTAATTGTCGAGGAATGGACGATCCGTGATTTTCCATGTACGCTTCATTGGCCCATTGTCAGCAGCAGAACAGGTAACTTTGCCGTTGTTGTTGGAATAGCCAACCCACCATTTATCGTGCTGGAGTCTGAAAACTTCGTGCCTGATTTTTGCCGCACGCTTTTTCGGGAAATCAATCTCAATGCTGTAAATGCCAGTCCATAGGTCGGCATCGTCTGCAATCGTGTAACCAAACTCGATTTCAATGAGAACCGACGACGATGGGCAGGCTCGGCAAGGAATCGCTTCATAACCACCATGACGTTTGCTTGCCTCGTTGACACCGACGACAAAAATATCCCGCAGGAAAGCCAACGCATCGAGAAAATTGCTCTTGCCCGCCGCATTTCGACCAACCAAGATGGTCAACGGTTGGAGGCTAACGTCGCAGAAAGCAACGCTCTTGTATCCACGGATACGGACTCGGCGAAGGAATGGAGGCTTCGTTCGCTCATCCAACTCATGGTTTGCCTCATTGTCCAATGCAGTAGCCATAGTCTTGTCTCCTATCCATATTTCGTTGCAGTCTGGCGTTCCCTCAATCAAAGAGAGTTTTGCCTTCATTGGCGTTCGCTTTAGCCTTCCCTTTTTTCGGCTTGGTCACTTTCTTCTTCTTCTCATGCAGCCCCTTTGCGACTTCCTCGGCGTAGCGTTCGTGGTTGAGCTTGAGCAGGCGACCGAGGACTTCACGGCGGGCGGCTTCGCTGATCGTGTAACGCAGCCCTTGCTTCGTCTGGTGGAAGCTGTGGCCCAGGTCGAGATCGGTCCAGCCGTAAGCGGCGGCAACGGCCTGGTCCATTTCGACGTGAAGCTGACGGAGTTTCTGAATATCGGCGTCTTTATTTTCTTGGTCGTGGAAACGGTTGTAGGTCTTGGTCAAACCTTCCTTTCTGGCGACCATCAAGTTCTGACGCTCCTTGTAGTACGTCGTGCCAGCGATTACAACCGCTTCAGTGGGCGAGACCAGTGGCCAATTCTCGAAGCAATCGGTTGGAGTGTAGGCCATGTCCGATTTCAGACTGCTGGCATATCTCTCCGCCCAGACATGATGAATGGTCGATTGCAAGTTGGCAAATTGCCACATTTCGTCCATCACGAACCCAATAATCATAGTGCTGTAAACGACATTTGGCTCGATGAACGAAAATGCCCATGTCTTGCTGGTCTTTGCCTTGACTAAGACTCGATTTAATTGAGATGTGCGATCTAATAAATTAGCCTGTCGCTCGGCGTATTGCCACCAGCGATCTCTATAAGCCTTGCGTTTCACTTGGTTTCTCAATGGCAAGACAAGCTCTTCCACTCTACGAAAACATGCCTTATATTCCCGTGCCTTTTCGAGTGGCCAACCAAAAAAGTTGATTACCCATCGCTGTGGGCGTTGCTCACAATCATCATAAAACTCTTTTCCACCTAAGTATGGATGCAGCACTTCTTTGTTCGCAGCATCTTCCCCAAGTAGGCGTTGTGCTTCATCTGGCGTAATAATGAAACCATCGCCAAAGATAATCGCACCCTGACCGCAAACCCGAGCATTTGCGGCGAGTCGGTGGGGCATTGTCTCAGTGTCGGCGGAATCGAGCAAAGCAGTAATCAGTGAAACTGGCTTGCCATCCAAATAGCGTGCCCCAAGCCAGCCAGCCTTTGCAGCGTGAACGACGCTCACATAGACAGACGCCGGACCTGGCCAACTCTGGGAAGGGCTAGCTCTTATTAGCGAAGTACCGCCCGAAGTGATGAAATCAAGTCCTAGTTCTCGTGTGTCACCTTGAGCGATGGTCTTTGTTGCAATCAAGCCGAATACGCCACCTTGAACTAATAAGTCGTTCGCTTCAAGGAAGAAATACGCACACAAGTCTGCCGCACCGGAAGCGTGACGCCATTTGCGTTTGAGGTAGCTTAAATAATTGTCTCCGAGTGCCGGACTTATCTTTTTGCCACCCATGAACGGCGGGTTGCATACAAAAGCATCGAACCCTCTCCGCTCCTGAAAGACTTCGGGAAACTCCAACGGCCAGTGGAACGTCAGCCGATTGCCCAACTCCCTTTTCGCTTCACGTTGCAGTTCTTCCGTCGTGCTGTCCCGAAATTTAGCAGCGACAATCACGACCCCCTTCTGCTCCTGATTGAACACGTCGGCCAGCAGGAGATCGGCGGCAGCACGAAGTTTGGCGGTTAGATCGGTGGCCTGGCGAAACAGGGCTTCCTGAGCTTCCACCTGCTGCGGATCGTTGCCAGGACTCTCCATTAACTGTTTCCGCAGACGGACGGCTTCACGGATCGAGGATTGCAACGATTCCAGAAACACCGGAGCAAATTGCTTTTCGCCAGAGATGGTCAGGTTTTCGAGTTGCTTCAGTTCGTGGATGCCGACCAGGGAATCACCGCAGCGGATGTTATGGTCGAGGAACTCAAATGGCTTATCCTTCGCCAAGGTCAAAAGCCACAACGACAGCTTCGCCATCTCACCAGCCAGGGGATTTTTGTCTACTCCATACAGGCACCGTTGGGCCACGATGCGGAGAGCGAAGGTCTTTCGTTCGCTCAGGTCCAGGGGAATCAACTGCTCGTAAAGACCGGCCTTTGAAGGTTGGCCGTAGGGCGTGATGCGAACCACAGTCGGATTCGATTGCTTATTCTCGTAAAGGTCGCCTTGGTTGCCAACCTGAGCGTCTTTTTCAGCCTGATCCCATGCTTCAAGCAATCGTTCGGCCATGTACCGGCACGCCTGCACCAGAAACGCCCCCGAACCGCAGGCCAGGTCGCAGATTTTCAGATCGAGCAGTTCCCTGGCTGATTTGAGTTGCCATTCTCCCTTGCTTTTTCCCTCGGCAGGACCGACATAGACCAGCGGTTCCAGCGTGTACTGCACGATGGGTTGGGTCAAACTTAGCGGCGTGTAGTACGTGCCGCTGCTGCGTCGGTCGGAACCTTGTGTGACAAACACGCTTCCTTTCGGAATGACCACTGGATAGCCGAAAGTGTCTCGCCGAATCAGGCCCGCCAACGGCCTTACTCGCATCCACAGCGATTCGTCTCCCTGGCAAACCGTGCGAAACCGGCTGATCTCCTGGGCGTCCAACTCGACCTTGAACGCCTTCTTCAAGGCGATTTCCGAGCGGTCTGTTACGTCGTTCAGGAACGTGAGCAATTCTTTCTCACCCTTGGCCTGGAGTTTCTCGATTTCTGCCAGGGGGATTTCCGGCTCGTGATCCTTATTCCCGACTAGTCCCAGGTACGGCTCAATGGCCCGCTTTGCCATGTGATCGAGCAAGCCCTCGTAGACGTGGCCAATCTGTTCAATGTCGAGTGCCCTAAAACTGAGCCGTCGAGCTTCCGCACGTCCGCCACCAGGCACCTTCACTTGAAGAATCTGCAAGGCTTCGAGCAAGTGCAGCACGGTACGATTGTTGACCGGCAGCGGACTGGCCTCGGTGTCTTTCCAGGTGGTTCCAGGCTTGCGGCCCTCAAGGAATGGAAAACGGTCAGGATCGAACAGCCGACCGCCATAAGCGGGCAACTTGAAGTTGTCGTGCCATACGCCGCTGTAAACTGTGCGAAAGTTCGTCAGCAACCGGCACCAGGCATCGTGGCGGCGTTCGAGGATTTCCTCGCCGTACTGGTCTGCCGTGGCCCGAAGCTGCTCACTGATCGTGGAGACGGCGTAATTCTGGTCGTACAGATCGTCGCCCAGGAGCAGCAACTCACGCTCCTCGGCACAGAACAGAAACACGAGCCGCATCATGACCGTGAGGGCCGCTTCGTAAAGCTCGGTTTCCTTGACGTTGCCGAGAAGCTCCCGCCCATGATCCTGGTCGGCCCTGTCGAGCGACTGAATGAGAACTTCCACGGCTTTACGGACCTGATAACCTAGCTGGTCGGTAACATCCTGCTGGTTTGCCGCACTTCTCGCAAGCAGGGCT
>Ga0182024_10010142_pt1 | contig 19296 bp, 20 predicted proteins | sample P32metaG_FD_120480 | JGI IMG/M metagenome (GOLD analysis project Ga0182024, IMG submission 120480) | Permafrost microbial communities from Stordalen Mire, Sweden - P3-2 metaG (Illumina Assembly) | ecosystem: Environmental > Terrestrial > Soil > Wetlands > Permafrost | place: Sweden: Stordalen... | reverse complement strand
CACGGCCCCCGCCGCCACCCCCTCCACCGAAGCCGCCGAGTCGAAAGATGTTGCCGGGCGTCAGCGCGCCCCCCTGGTTCTGATTCGTCGTGTCGGGCTTAAACAGATCCGTGATGATCTTGGCTGCAGCGGCCGCATCGGCGTATTGCATCTTCTGGATCAGGATTGTGCTCTCATTGGCCGTCTTCGTATCCAGGTTCGCCACGATCTGCACGACGCGGTGAATGTTGGCCGAGGTGTCGGTCATGATGATCGAGTTGCTGCCGCCGTTGGCCGTCAGGTCGGCGTCAGGGCCGATCAGCGGCTGCAGGTCCTGCTTCAATTTGATCGCATCCACGCTCTTGATTGGAATCACCCACGTCACCACCTGATCGGTCAGGGGGACCAGCGCGGGGTCTTCGCCCTGCATCACCGGGACGTTCCCCTTCTTGGCGTCGGCAAAGGTCATTACCTTTAGCACGCGGCCCATCTGAATGATGGTGAAATTGCTGGTTCTCAGCACGCTCTGAAGCAGTACGACCGCTTCGTCGGGGGTGACCGGCTCCTTGCTCTCGACGGAAACCCGGCCGCTGACCTGCGCTGATTTAATGACGATGTAACCGGCGGTTTGCGAGAGGTAATCGAGGATCGCGTCGATGGACGCGTCCTTGAAGTTGAAGGCAATCTGCGTCGTGGGCGGCCGGTGGCGGCCGTCTGGAGGATTTAAGACCGTTGGTACGCCGGCCACAAAGGAGGATTGCGTGGTCGGTTGCGTGGTCGGAGCGGCCTGGGTGGACGGCGCGGTTGCCGGCTGCGTATCCGGAGCGACGATCTGCGCCGCCAGGCGCAGCGGCTCGGCCGCCAGAATCGCGGCCGAAGAGAGAATGAGTGCGACACGATTGAAGCCACGCATGGATAGCCCTTTCAGTCCCCAATTTCAGACTACAACAAATCCGCCGCGCAATATCCCCGAAGGGCCGCCCGAAGCTTCGCCTGGTGCGGGCAATTCCCAATCTCCGGGAGGGCGAGGCTCCTGCCGAGCCGGGCTCTCTCAGGCGGGCTTCGGCTCGGCGGGAGCCTCGCCCTCCCTTCCAAGCGTCAGCATTTCAGTATCCGCGGCGCTCAACTTTCGTCCGGGAAATCCCTCAGATCACTTCGGCAGACTCGCGCCACTCATTGCCCCAGTTCCTGCATGCGCCGGCGGCGAAGGCGCTCGATGACGCTGTCCGTCCCGGCCCCGCCGGGCGTCGCGGGTTGCGTCGTGCCAGCCGGCCCGGTCGTCGGCGTCATGCCCGCGGCCACCGGCTGGGTCGTGAGGATCTGCACGTCCTGGCCATTCAAATTCTGCCCGAGATTCACGTGCGTGACGCGCGCGCCGGCCTGGTAATCGATGCTGTCGAGCGTGATCGCGGAAATTTTCCCCTGCGCGCCCTGTCCCACCGGGTCGCCCAAATGGTAGCGGGTGATTTGATTCATCCCGGTGTTTTCGACAAACGCGACGAGCTGCCCGTTGGCATCGCTCGCGCCGTTAAATACCAGAACGCTCTCGATGCCGAACGAGGACGGAGCGGGGTTGGTGCTGTCGGTGGTCGGGCCGGAAAAGTACGAAGGTCTGACGTTCGGATCGATATGATTGTCGCGAACCGTCTGCCTGCCCTTAATGAAGATGCTTCGGCTGAGCATCGCGCTGTACTGCCGGGGGTACGGCTTTGGGGTCAGGTCGGGACCACCGGCAGCGGACGCATACGAAGTCGTCGGGGAGAAGGATCGAAACCCACCGCGGTCGTAGGACGAGTAGGACGAAAACGGGCGGCCCGCAGGCCCGCTGGCGGCCGACGCGTACGGCATTGTCGAAGCCGGACCGGTCGTCGCGGATGTCGTTGGGCCGGTGGCGGCCTGCGTTGAAGGTCGAGAATCGGGGCCGGTGGTCGGGAACGTCGCCGCCGATGGATCGGTGGACGGCAAGCTTGCGGGACCCGAGGCCGGCGCACTTGCCGGCAGGGATGCCGGCGCAGTGTCCGGCGTCGGGCCGGTCGAGGGCGCGGACGACGGAAGGGCCTGTGCCGCCACGATGCCGGCAAGCCCGAGAATCAGCGGGAGCGCGACGGATCTCATGACGACTGCCCTCCGTTGCCGGACGTGTTCGGCTTGTCCGGTGTTCCCGCCGGGGGCTGGCAGAGGGCGGAAAGATTGAACCGCACCGTCAGGTCGTCGGTCCCTTCCTTTTGCGGCGTGATGGTCAGGTCGTTGACTCGCACCGGGATTCCCGCGGTCTCGATTGACGCCAGCATCCGCGCCACCTGCGGCATCGACCCGGAGCCCGAGGCGCTGATGGCGACCACCTGGAACGTCCCGTCCTGCGTCGTCCGCTCGGGCTTATAGGTGACGAGCGTGAAGCCGGCGTCGCGGGCCCACGTGTTCAGCGCCTCAAGCGTTTGCCGCTCGGCCCTGGCGGGATCGACGTTCAGCCCGCCCTTCTGCATGTCGGCCCAGACCGGCCGCAATCGCCGCTCGCGGGAGAAGACCAGGTCGGCGTGATCGAGCTTGGCGCGAAGGTCTTCCTGGTCCTGCAACACCTGCGCGCGGGCCTCGCTGTACGGCTGATATGCAAAGTAATAGAGCAGCATCAGCACCACGGCGGCCAGCACCCCGATGGCGATCTTGCGTTCTCGTGCGTTGAGGTTCACTGTCTAGCTCCGGCGGCAGCCGCGTTAGGGATTGCCCTTGGGCGGCGTGTAGGTAAACGTGATGGCAAACGACCAGTTCCGCTCCCGAGCATTGGAGTTGGAGTTGCTCAGCATCACTTCCGAAAACGTCGGCACGTGCTGCAACTGGGCCAGCAGCGTATGCACCTTGTCCTGATCGCTGGTCTTGCCGAACACCTGCACGATCAGCGGGTGCGCTTCGGTGAGCGCGCCCTTGGGCGCCTTGGACGGAGCTCCCGTCACCTGCGGCTTGGGCGCTTCATGGATCACGATGCTGGTGACGTAGGTGAGAAAGTCCTCGGGGACTGCGACAGTCAGGTCCTGCATGCAGGCAAGGTAGCGCGGGTTCCCGCCGTGCCATGCCTGCGCGAACGACACCTTGTCGACAAACGCCTCATCAACCGCCAGGCGTCCGCTCTCGCCGTTGTATTTGGCCTGGTTGGTCGCCAGCAAGGTTCGCTGGCTCTGTAAGTCGGCGTAGGCCCAGATGCCCAGCGAGATCACCAGGATCACGCTGAGCCCCGCCAGCAGCGCCCATTGCGGCACACGCTGTTGCTTGGGCGGCGCGAGGCGCGGATGCAGGAAATCGACCGAATCGCCGGCGCCCTGAATCCCGGCCAATCCCAGGGCGACGGCCGCCGCGTACTTGCGGCCTTCCCCATTGGCATTGGTGGCCGGGGTGCTGACGCCAAGGTTGGGAAGATCCCCGGCGCGGACCGTGACGCCGAGATTTTCGCCCAGATGATTTGCATCAAGGCCCGCGCCGTCCCAAAGGATCAGCTCGCGGCCGGCCTTCCCATTAGCCAGCGTTAGCAGCGCGCGGCGCAGTTCGCTGGCGAATGCTGGCTGCGGGTCGGGCGCGCGCAAGTGGCGGATGGCGCTGGAGGCGGTTCCGGTTTGCGAGGTCATTTCCGCGCCGCCGGGCGCGATGGAAAGCACCAGCGGATCGCGCGACATCACGCGACCGGTCACTTCACCCAGCGCCACTCCCGACGAGGTGATGCCGATCGGCGTCAATCGGGCCGCTTCGCAGAGCGCCACCGCCGCATCAACATATTTGCGCGGCGTGGCCATCAGCATGACCGACTTGGCCTGCTGGTCCCCGATGGTTCCGGTGAAATCGAAAACCAGGTCCTTAATGTCGGTGGGGAACTCGCTCTCGGCCGCGAGACGGAGCATCTCGGTAACGGTAGCGGCGTCGGCGGGTGGGACGTCCTTGGGCCGCACCACCAGCCATTTGGCCGGCAGCCCAACCATCGTCTGTCGCGCGGTGAAACCCTTGTCGCGCAGGAACTCGGCCAATGCCTTGGCCAGTTCCGCGGAAGACGTCGCGGAGACGCCCTCGGGATAGACCATCTCGCCGACGGCAGTCACCGTCGGCTGCTCGCCGGCAACCACCACCTCGGCAGCGAGCAACGACCGCTCGCCGAGGGCGAGGCCTAGAACTTTCTTTCGACGCGTCCTTTTCAAATCACACCCGTCTAAGACGATTTGGCGACTGTTGCTGACAACTGTATCTCATGCGAGGCTATTGGCCCAAAGTGCTGGGCGCACCCGTCAGGTTGTAGATCGGAGGGGGCTGGCCTTTTTTCATGGCGGTGCGAATCTCTTCGGGCAGCGGCCAGCCCAGGCTGGTCAGGTCGCGGCGGTAGACGATCTTTGCCGGAGCTTGCCGGGCATCGACCACGATGCGCACCCGCTTGAACGACCGCCCGTCGCCGCTCACCGCCACGATGTCCGCGGAGTAAAAAAACGAGCGGGCGGTGATGTACTTGGTCAGGTTCACCGCAGTCGTCGGGGCGACCGCCTGGAAGATCCATCCGATTCCCGGATTGGCGTTGCCCGCGCGAGCGGCAACCAGCGCCTCGGCATCGGACTGCTGCACTCCCGGAAGGCACATCAGCACCTCGGCCGGCGCGGTGTTCACATTCACCATGCCCGTCAGCGTCTTGGCCGGATTGGTGGTGAGCTTGTCGGCCACCTGCGAGAACTCATCGGAGGTCATCCCGGAGATCTGATAGAACGAGCCGATGCTGGTGAAGACCGGCCGCCCGCGGGCGCGGCGAAGCGCCGGTTCGACGCGCGCCATGATCGCCGTCGCGCGGCTCTGTCCGATCGTCGTGGTCAGGTATTGAAGCAGCGGCTGGCTGTTGGCGCTGTTGACGTTGAGTCGCGGGCCGCCGTTGATCGTCGTATTCGGCTCGACGCTGTAACAGGTCAGGAAGTTGAAAAGTCCGCGCTGGAAACCGTTGATCGGGTCCTGCGTCGAGACGGCGTTGTTATTGTTGTTGGCGGGAGGATTGTTGCGCTCGGCATCGGTCACCACGCCGTCGCGGTTTTGATCCAGCCCGAACAGCATCGCGGAGTTCACCATCGAGTGATCGCTGTTGTCGATCAGCATCAACTCCTCGACGGTCTCAAATTTGGAGTGCTTGGCATCGTACGGCTCGGAGAGCGCGTTGTAGTCCGGGCTGTCGGCCCCATTGCCGCTCGACGTCGCACTGCGCCAATTAACGATCGAGTCAGCCGAATCCTGGTCCATGCCAGGCAGATTAATCAGCTCATTGGACGTGGCGGTGTTGAGGTTGAGCTTCCCGGCTTCATCGGTGATGGCAAACCAATCCTGCTGATCGCTGTTGGGATTGGGCGTGAGGATCCAGAAGTAGCCGGCGCCCACCTGAAGCGCCTCGGCGGGCGTTTGCGTGATGGTGATCGCGTCGCCGGGATACGACTCGCACTGGGCCAGCACCCACTTCTCGGCCCCCTGCTCGATGGCGTCGGCCTGCACGTAGGCCAGGCGGTTGCCGCTGGCCATCGATTCGGTCCGCATGTCCTGGCAGAAGACCAGCACCAAGCCGCTGAGGATGATGACGATCCCCAGGGCCGTGACGAAGATCGCGCCGCGACGCTTGCGCCCCGCGGAATGCCGAGCACATCTGGGAGGCCATCCCTTTCGCGCTTCTGTTAATCGTAGGTCTCCCACGCCGTGGGCAGAGCGGCACTGGAGACCGCACTCGTCCGGAAGGCTGGCCGCCGCGCCGCCCCGGATTGGGTGCGCCGCGAGTCTGGCGCCGCAGCGCCGACAGATCCGGGGCGACGCGGCGGGACCGCATCTTCCTCTAGCGAGCCCACTAGCGCCGCTCTGCCCACGGCGTGGGGGCACGGACGCGATAAATTTCGGTGATCGGTCGATCATGGACTCAACCCACTTGTAGCGTCGGCGTCTTCCGCGGCGGTGGAGGTATTGAGCTGGAACACCCGTGTGAAGCGAATCAACTTCTTATCGTGCTGCCCGGGCGATGGTCGATTGAGCACGATCGTCGCTTCCACCGCGACGGGAAGCTCGTTGGGCGTCATCTGGGTGGAATCCCAAACATCGTTCCAATTGGAGCCGTCGAAAAATCTCAGGGTAAAGGAATCCACGTCCCGGCAGAGGACTTCCTCGTCAGCGGGAGGCGGCTGAGTTTCGACCGTCAGGTTGCGGGCGGCTTTGCGCACGAGGCACTTTTTGCCGTCCAGGGTGTCGGTGGTCAGCTCGATCTGCTTGATCTCCCCGTTGCCGCTGGGGTGGTCCTTCATGCTGGCGGTGGAGAAGAAGATCAGATCGCCGTCGCTTCCGCTCACCCCGCCGCTGTTCTGGCCCTCGAACGAGCCGGCCAGATATTGATACTGCGAGGTGTAGGTGGACGGATCGTGAGGGGGCATCGCATTCTGAAGATCGTCGCGGACGAACTCCATCGCGATGTCCGCGGTGCGGGAAGGCTCGACCGACGCCGTGGCGGCGGCCTGGGCGTTGAAGGCGATTTTCATGCTCGCGTAGAGCGAGGTCGCCAGCAGCGCCGCCGCCGCCAGCGCGAGCACCAGCTCGATCAGCGTAAAGCCGCGATGGCGCGAGCGAAAATGGCTGGGGGAGCGAGACATCTTTTGCTAAGGCGTTGATCCCGTGCCGGTCGCGGCACCAGTGCCGGTGCCGCCGGCGGAGTTGTCCGCCCGGACATAGGTTAGCGACGAAACGGTGATGGATTGCTGGGTGTTGCGAAACGTGTAGGTGACCTGCACATCGACTTGCTGCAGGCCGGCGCTGGTGGTGTCGTATTGCCAGTTGGACATCGTGGACTGCCAGTGATACTGCGGCCAATCCGGGCTGAAGTCGCCGGACGACTGGCCGTTCTGCCATTCGCCGGTGCCGAGCAGCTCGTTGAGCTTGGACTCCGCCAGCCCCGTCGCTTCGGTCCGCATCCGCGCGCTGCTAGCCATGCCGGTTGCGACGGAAATCCCCTTGTTAATTGCCGGCACCACGATCGCCAGGAGCATGACCGTTGCGAGGACCTCAATAAGGGTGAAGCCGCTCCGCGCCGCTCGTGGTCTGTCTGGACGCTTGCCTGTGGCACGGCCGTCCCGGCCGTGCGAGCGGCGCCCAACTGAAGAACCCGTATAAATCGTGCGGCTTCTTTCCAGGACGATGCTCCGCACGGGCGGGACGCCCGTGCCACAGGCAAGCATCGAGACAGGGCAGGCCGCTCGCCGTCGATCGGTGACGCCCTTTCCCTCTCCCGGAGCACCAGGAGAGGGAGAAGAAGAGCCTGCGCGGCAGCCTGTCGAGTTGTATTCCGTCGTGCTCATTACTTGGTCATTTCCTCCGGGGGCAGCACATGAAACAATTCAGTCGGCGACAGGCACGCCAGTTCCATGACCCGGCCTTGCTTGTCCGTCACCCACACATGCACCGGCCCATCACCCGTGCGGCCATCGGAATGAAAATCGACATAGGTGCCGCCGTCCGGTTGGGGAGTCAGGTCCGTGCGAAGCGTCAGGCCTTCGGCCAGATCGATCCGGTTGCCCAGCGAGCTGCTCGGCTCGACGAACTGGCCCACGTTCTGCACCGTCAGCGACGCCGTCCGCTTCGAGGCGTCCAACGTCATCCGATACGTGCGACCCTCGTTAATGGCCTGGCTCCGGGCATACTTGGCCATCGAGATCAGTTGACTGGCCGCGTACTGCGTCTTTCGGCCAGTAGCAAAGGCGCTAAGTGAAGGCGCGATGATCGTGACCATCAGCGTGATGATCCCCATTACCAACACCAGCTCGATCAGGGTGAAGGCGCGGGAAGTTGTACGACAACGCGGGGCCATGGCCGGGCCGATCGATCAGGGCTGATCAGTGATTGGTGATGTCGTCGTCTCCGCCCTCGTGCTTGTCCGGGCCGCCGGAGAGCAGGTCGTAGTCCTTGCCGTTATTTCCCGGGCAGCGGTAGATGTACGCCTGGCCCCACGGGTCCTTGGGAAGTTTTCCAATATAAGAGTGCTTCCAGTTAGGCAAGCCGCCCGGGTTTTCGACCAGCGCGTTGAGCCCCTGTTCGCTCGTGGGGAAGGCGCTGTTGTCCACCTCGAAGGTGTCCAGCGCGGCGCCGAGGGTGGCTACGTCGTTCTGGGCGGCGGCCACCTTGGCCTGATCGCTACGGCCGATCATCCTAGGAACGACGACGGCGGCGAGAATGCCGATGATGACCATCACCAGCACAAGCTCGATGAGCGTGAAGCCTTGCCGTGCGCTACGGCGCCGGCGAATGTTCGAGTTCAACATGATAAACCTCCGATTCATAACAACTCGTCTCTCTCTCATTTAACCGCTTCGGACAACGTAAACAGCGGCAACAGCATACCGATGACCACTGTTCCGATGATCCCCGCCATCAGGAACAGCATCATGGGCTCGGCGATGGCAACCAGCATACGGAGCTGGCGGTCGAGGTCCGCCTCGTAGGTTGCCGAAAGGCGGAGCAATTCCTTGTCGAGCCGCCCGGTCTCCTCGGCCACCGCGACCATTTCAACCACCGACGGGGGGAACAGTTTCGGACTATTTCCCAGTGCCCTGGATAACGCCTCGCCTCGCTGCACTTCCTCAATGGCGTGCAGCACGGTGTCGGCCAAGGTCTGATTCCCGATCGCTTCGCGGGCGACTCGCAACGATGCCACCAGCGGAACGCCGGCATGGATCAGCGTCCCGAGCATTCTTGAAAAACGCACCAGCGCGAAGTGGCTGACGATCTGCCCCAGGACCGGCAACGAAAGCGTGAGGATTTCAAAGCGCCTTCGGCCCGAATCGGTGGCCAGCCCCCGCTTGGTGAGGATCACGCCGACCACCACCAGGCCCGCCAGGTAAAGGCCGTAGTGCTTCACCACGTTGCTCATGGCGATGATCATGCTGGTGAGCATCGGCAGGCTCCCGCCGAACTGGGCGAAGATGCCGCTGAAGCGCGGGATGAAGAACGTCAGCATGAAGATCAGCACGCCCACGGTCAGAAACGCCAGTACGCAAGGATAGACCATGGCGGCCTTGACCTTGCCCTTGAGGTCCTGCTCGCGGGTGCGGAAATCGGAAATCTGCGTGAGGACGACATCGAGAAACCCGCCCGCCTCGCCGGCGCGAACCATGGCGACGTAGACGCCGGAAAAAGTGCGGGGAAATTTCGCCAGGGCATCGGCCAGCGCCGTTCCGCCGACCACGTCATCATGAATATCACCCCAAAGCTTCTTGGCGTTGGGGCTTGAAGCCTCGCGGCGAAGCAGTGCGAGAGCGCGCGCCAGCGAGACACCACCAGCCAGCAGATTCGCCAGCTCCCGGGTGAACGCTTCGACGGCCTTATTTGGAACCTTCCCACCGGCCGAGGCGGCGGCTGCCGCCGCGGCGGCCTTCCGAGCAGCGGCGGCGGCGTCTTTAGCCTCGTCGATCTTCACCGGGCTCAGGCCCTGCCGGCTCATCTGCATCAGCGCGGCGGCGCGCGACTCGGCGGTCAGCGTGCCGGTCGTCCGGCGGCCATCCTTGCTCAAAGCTGTGTAGGCGAACACCGACATGGCTTATCCCTCGCCCATTCCAGAGGCCGATGCGCTCAGTTCCTGCTGCCCGATGGCAATGTCCTCGTTCTTGGTCATGCGGAGCACTTCCTCGGGCGTAGTGCGTCCTTCGCGGATCAAGCGCCAACCGTCGCTGCGCAGGCTGCTCATGCCCTGGCGCATCGCGACTTTGCGAATCTCGCGGCTGCTGGCGCGCTCAAGCACCAGCGCCCGAACCTCATCGGTCACCGGCATCATCTCAAAGACGCCCTGCCGCCCGCGATACCCTTTCCCCTGGCAGTTTCGGCACCCGCGCCCGCGATAGAGCACGTCCGGCACTTCGCTGCCGAACTCGTCACGCAGCTTGTTCACTTCCTCCTGCGGCGCCTCTTCCTTGCACTTGGGGCAGATCAGCCGCACGAGGCGCTGGGCCAGAATCATTTCGACCGTCGATGCCACCAGATACGGCTCGACTTCCATATCGATCAATCGCGTCGTGGCGCCGGGGGCGTCGTTGGTGTGCAGCGTGCTGAAAACCAAGTGGCCGGTCAGCGATGCTTGAACCGCGATGTCCGCGGTCTCGCGGTCGCGGATTTCACCGATCAGAACGACATCGGGATCGTGTCGCAGGATCGCCCGCAAGCCGGACCCGAACGTCAGGCCCGATTTGGTATTCACCTGAATCTGATTGATCCCGCGAAGCTGGTATTCCACCGGGTCTTCGATGGTGATGATCTTGAGATCCGTGTTGTTGATCTTCGACAACGCAGCATAGAGTGTCGTGGTCTTGCCGGAACCGGTCGGCCCGGTCACCAGGATGATGCCGTGCGGCAGATCCAGCACTTTGTCCCAGATGTCCCGATCGCGCTTCGACATGCCCAGGTGCTCGAGCCCCAGCGTCGCATCGCCGCGATCGAGAATACGCAGCACCACCGCTTCGCCGTGAATCATCGGGATGACGCTGACGCGCAAGTCGATCTCGCGGGCGGCGATCTTGAGCCGGATCCGGCCGTCCTGCGGGAGCCGCTTCTCGGCGATGTCCAGGTGGCTCAAAATCTTGATGCGCGACACGATCGCCGCGTGATATTTGCGGACCTGCGGCGGAATGTTGGCTTCCACCAGCACACCGTCCACCCGATACCGAACACGCAATTGATTCTCGAACGGCTCGACGTGTACGTCGGTCGCCCGCGACTCCAGCGCCTCGGCCATCACCTGATTGACGAACTTGATAATGGATGCGTCGTGTGCCGCGTTCGACAGGTCGAGATCGCCGTCGTCGTGGTCTTCGAGGACGGTGACGTCGTCGTCGTTCACGCCCATCGACTGCAGCGTGTCGGCCCCGACGCCCAGATACTTCTTAATGTACCGATCTACTTCCGCCGCGGGAGCCAGCACCGGATGAACATCGATCCCGGTGGCCAGGCGCAGTTCGTCAAGGCCGGTGTGATCGAAGACGCGGGAGGTGACGACCGGCACGCCGTCGCCGTTGGTGCTTCCGTTCATCGACAGCGGCATAATCTGCCGGTCGAGCAGGATGCGGGCGGGGAATTTCGAAAGCAGTTCCTTCGGCGGCGCATAGGTCGCGCCGTCTTTTTCCAGATCGACGAATGGCACGTCAAAGTACGTGGCTAGAAACCGGAGGACCTTCTCCTCCGAGCCCCCGCCGGCGGCGCGAAGCGCATCATCCAGCGGCTTTCCCGCGGCGACCGCCTCGGTGACCTTCGCGGCGGCCTCGGCGTCGAGCAAGCCTTCGGAGACTAATTTGGCAACTACGTCTTGCACGGCTTTGGACTACCCTCCGAGCCGCGGCTCGGATTTAAGAGCACACCTGAGATACACATCCCAACCGATGTGTCACCGCTTGCGGCTTCGCGAACGAGTGAACTCGCCACGCCGATTCTTCCGACGGCACGTGCCTTTGTTCGCGAAGCCGCAAGCGGCAGCTCGAACTAAGTCCCTTCCCGCTAGCTGCCCGTGGGCGCGAATCGTAAGACCGCAAGGGCCGAGCGGCACGGGCGCCCCGGCAATCGCGCCGGGATGCCCTGTGCCGCGTCGATTCGACCTTCACCTCAAACGCCCCTAAGGCTATTCGAGCATGCCCATCTCGACCATCACGGCTTCCTGCCGCTGGGTCAGCAGGCCCTTGAGCTCCTGCTGGGCCGCGGTCAGGTCCTGCTTGGACTGGGCGCGGGCGGCGCGAAGCGCATCGAGCTTGGCCTTGATCTCGTCGGGCTTGGCGTCCTTGTTCTGGAGCGTCTCCTGCAGGTCCGCGGCCTTCTGCCGCGCTGCCGAAGCGTTCGGATCGGCCGGAGGAGCGCCGCCGGGCCCGCCTGGCCCACCATTGCCGCCCGGGCCACCGGGGCCGCCGCCACGGCGCCCGCCGCCGAACATCCCGCGCATCCCGCCGCCGGCATCGCGCTGCAGCGTCATGACCTTTTCAATCTTAGGCATCAGCGCCTGCATCTCGTCATCGCTGGCGCCCAGTTGTGTCTTGAGATTGTCCATCATCCGCTGGCGGCGCTGAGCCGGATCGAAATTGCCGCGCCCGCCCGGTTGGCCGGGCTGGGCCGGCTGATTGCCACCGGCAGCTCCGCCCGGCTGCGCCTGCCCGAAGGCGCCAACGCTCAACGAGCCCAACAACAAGGATGCCGCCAAAAATCCGACCTTTTTATCTACCGCCATCGCGATGCTCCTTTCGGGAGATTTTTTGGGGTTTTTCAGGCGGGTGGCCCGAGCGACCCACTCGGGTGCCGGTTGTACCGACAAACCCGTGAATTGTTGCCACGATCACGTCTGCCACAACATCTGCGGCCTTCCGCTTCTGCCGCCGCTGTTTGGTCCCCCTCACACACCCATTTCTTCCGCCCGCCCCACGGAATTTGGCAGAGAGGCATCCAAATCACACTACGCCGACGAGGATTCGATTCAGAAATCGTAGATATAAAAGATTGCGGGGGTTGACCTGCGGAATGTAACCTTGCCCTCTCGAGCTTGGATCGGCTTTCGCAATTTTGCAACGGGAGACTCTCCATGCGATGTGTCCTACCCTGCGGGCGGCTTGCCGCCCTGTTCGTTTCGCTATTCCTTGTGGCAGCCGGTTGCAAGAAGGAGTCCGAAACCAATTCCGGCCCCGCCAACCCTGCCACCCCCGCCGCCCCACAAACCCAGCCGAGCATGCCAAGCAGCATGCCCGGCATGCTTGGGATGCCCGCCACCGCCCCGTCCACTCAAGTTCCCGCCGGCGATCCGGATCAACTGGCGGCGGGAGATTTGCTTGACGTCGAAATCTCCGATCTCAGCCCCACCAACATGACATCCAAACTCGTGCGGGTCGCCGCGGACGGCGGCGTGCGCCTCCTTTATCTTGACCAGCCCGTCATGCTGGCCGGCAAGAATCGTTTCGAAGCCGAGGCGGCGGTGGTCGAGGCCTACGAGCGCGCATCGCTCATCAAGCACGCCGACGTTTTTGTCCGCCGGCTGCAGGGCGGCGGCGCTGGAGTGGTGCCCGGGCCGATTCAACCGTTCGATCTGGTCCGCGTCGCGATGATGGACCTGAACGGCCCCGGGACCGAGGCCCTCCGCATTGCGCGCGTCAGCGCCAAGGGGATGCTGGGCGTTGCCTACATCGGCCCGGTCAAGCTCGCCGGCCTTACCGAGCCGCAGGCCGAGGATTTGATCCGAAATAAGTATCGCGAGGCGCACCTGATCTCGCAGGCCGGCGTGTCGGTGCTGAAGCTCGAATCCGCCCCCGACAATGCCGCCCATTTGGCGCTGTCCGATGCGCCGATTAGTCCCATCCCCGAAATCCTTAAGCCCCTCTACTTCCCCTGGGCGGGTTACGGTACGGGCTCGGACCAAAAACATTGATTCCCATTGATCGCCATGTAATGGGAACAGCCCGGCTCCTTCTTCTCTGCGGCCTCCTGTTGCTGGCGTCCGGCTGCGCCGACTCCTTCGTCCTCCCATCCAATCATGACGCGATCTCTCCCGGCAACCTGCGCCGCGGCGTTCTCGAAGTAAACGGAAAAGCCGTCGAGATCTGGATCACCCGCTCGCCCGGCGCGGCGACGCGCGAGCCGGCCGCCTTCGTCCTCTACTTTGGCGGAAATGGAGACCGCGCCGACAGATGGCTCGAAGTCGTCGCCAATGGCTGGGGCAATCGGCCCGTCGAAGTCTGGGGCATGAACTATCCCGGCAGCGGCGGATCCGAAGGCCCCAACCGCCTGGCCGCCGTCGGCCCCGACGCTCTGGCCGTCTACGACGCCCTGCGCCAAACCGCCGGCCCGCGCCCCATCTATCTCGACGGCAGCAGCCTCGGCACTACTGCCGCCCTCGGCGTCGCCGCCCGCCGCCCCGTCGCCGGCCTGGTTCTGCATAACCCCCCGCCCCTGCGCCAACTCATCCTCGGCCATTACGGCTGGTGGAACCTCTGGCTCCTTGCCATCCCCGTCTCCATGCAAATCCCCGCCGACTTGGACTCCATCGCCAACGGCTCCCGCTGCCGCGCCCCCGCCGTCTTCGTTCTCAGCGGCGCCGATCAAGTCGTCCCACCGCATTACCACCGCCTCGTCGTCAACGCTTACGCCGGCCCCAAACAGGTCATCGACGTCCCCGGCGCCTCCCACAATGCACCCCTCCCACGAGAGGCCGGCGACCAACTCCAACGCGCCATGGATTGGCTGATGCCCTCCAAATAACCGCCCAATTCTCCCTTGACAGATCCGCCGGGTCCGTGGGTATGAAGCACTTATGAGTCAATTCCCCCTTCCCGCCTGGGCGCAGGAGCAGATCGCCGAGGTCGAAGCGCAGGTCGGCCGCAAGATCACCGACGCCGACCTGGTTTGCGTCGACATCAACGAATCCGCGCGCAAGATGACCGTCGCCCGCAACCCGCTGCTGGCTGAAATCCATTCCGCCGAAAATACTCGAAACGATCAGAGTGAGACGTTCCCGGAATTTCAATAACTCGCATCCCGATGCACGCGCGGTTCCTTGGTCGACGCCGTCAAACGATACGCAAAACTGAGCCGCGGGGCTCGGATAAAGCCACGGTTGCACTGAAGAGGCAATTGCCCGTCAACGCGGCGTTTGCTCAATTCGAAAACCGGCCGCTGAATCGCAAAGCAGTTCGGCAACTGGGACGGCAGCCCAGAGGAATCGACATGCTCATGGACATCCGATGTGGGTCGTATCGGAAGTTGGCGGAAAAACTGCGACAGGGCAAAAAACGCCTGGTCCCCAGCTTATCCGAAAGGATCGAAACAGCTCAGCTACGATGGTGCCGCTACCGGCTCGTTCGCTTCCATGCGATAATGCGCTCACGTGAGCACCGCCGAAATCATTGCTGAGTTGCCCCGCCTTAGCGCGGCGGACTTGGCCCAAGTGCAGGCCAAGCTGCGCGAGCTTGTGGCGCCGAGCCACGATGTCCCTCGGCCCCCACGGATTCACAGCCCGCGCCCCGCTCGTCCTGAGCAATTTAAGGACTTCATGAAGCAGGTCGTGGAGCTTGCCCCCGATGCAGGCTATGACGCTCTGCACTACGACCCGCCCGCACCGATTGCACAGGTGATCTTGCCACGTCGGCGATGCCGAAACGCGCGTGTATTCGTGTAGCCGGTGAGCTTGCTCGCCGTATTCCGAGCGCAAACCGCGAGCAAGCTCGGCGGCTACACGAAGATCACCGGCCAACCGCCCCACGCCCTCCCGCCCGCCGGTATGCAGATACCCGTTGGCATCTTCCTCGAACGCCAGCCCCAACGCCCCGCCATAAAACCCGCGGCCTCGCCGCCGGATCGCGAACGATCGGGCCAAACCCGGCGACGAATAGAAGTCGGTGTTCTTCGGCGGTTGCATAGGCCGATATCGTACACCTTAATCGTAAATCGTAGTCGGCGCGCACGATCACGAACCCGACCGGCCTGTCCCAAGCTCCTGGGTGCCGACAGGTTGATATCAAAAATAACGATGCGATGAAACTGCGACAGGTTCGATTCCCCTGCAAACGGTTGCTTGCTGGGGGGGCCGGAGGGCGCTTTGCCAACCCTTGGAGGGCAAATAACCGAAACGGAGCGACTATGATCCGGATTCTACAACAGGATTAATCAACGGCTTGCCAAGCGCGGAGGCAATTACGGTCCACTCGCGCGGATTGTTCGCTGCGAAGTCCTGCATATTAATGCCGTCCATTGCAATCAGTGCGTCCGACATGGAAGAGCAACCGCTGTCATCGCACAGGCACTCGGAGTCACGTTCAGCCTCAGTGATTGTCTTTGCGGTTTCTCGCAGCTCCCGCGAAGCTTTCTCGCCCTCGGCATCAATTGCATTCTTGATCGACTGGAATGACTTCCGATGCGAGTCAAAAAACGTGTGGACCGTGCATTGTATGGATTTCCTCTGACATCGCCGAACTCTCACATCTATCGATCCGTCTCCAGCACGCAACGGTTTCTCGCGTGCGCGCACACACGATGTCCCGTCAAACGCGTGGGTGACAGTCCGATCAAATGCCAAAAATCCGCCAAAAATAGCCTCAACAACGTGCGTCCGAAATCGCGTTAGCAGTACTCCAATAGGTGCCTCAGCCTTCTGCTTGGATAGAAAAGCAACGACTGCCGTGACGCATCTCGATCTTCGTCGCTTTGCTTCAGGCTTCCACAGACTCTTCTCGATTTTTTCGAGCAGATGCCCAATCCCTTCACAATCCTCGTCGCGAGTCATCTTGTATAACAATGCTAAATCTTGCAACCAAGCCCTTTAAAATTCCTTCTTGGCGTAGGTCGAGGTGGAACGGAAACCGTTGTCCGCAAGCCGGATGCGGACAGGTTCGGCTTGCTTACTCGCCTTCTGCTGCTCAATAATCAGGGAGGTATCGACGTGAACAGTCCGAACCGTCTCGCCGGCGTCACATGCATGCAATTGAGTTGTTTGATCATTGCCCATCGGCGCCATTGTACTCGCTCAGAATTGCGAGCGGTCTGTGTCCCTGGTCTATAAACTGCGACCGAATAACTTCAACGTGCTGCTCGCCCAAGAGCGGAAGATTCAGATCTTTGATCGCGCCGCGCAGTGCGGCGGCTTGGCCGCCATCTAGATGCTCTCGGGATAGCAGGAAGGATTCGACAATAGCTAGAATCGATTGATGAAACTGGGTGGCTTCGGCGACGCTAATCCACAACTCGAACACTACGCACCGGAGTGCCTCCAGGGTGAGAGTGAGATCTTCATCGTTCACGTCTTCAATGCCTTCAAGCAACTCTGCGGCGCGCAGCAGAAGCGACTGGTCAACTCTCGGGCGCCTCTTACTGGCGCGCCCCGTCGGGCGCATTGGCATTTCGGTAAATGTCTCGCCGGTGGGAACCCACGCTTCAGCACCTTTGCGTTGGTGAGGAGACTTGGGGGCGTGCGGTAGCGATTCTGTCACTGTGGATCCGTGAGATGGGCCCGCTTCTGCATTCATCTCCGACCCGGTCACCGGACTAAATGCGCTCATTATCGACCTCATTAAAGGTTACGGCGCTGTATATATGCATCGGCAAGTCGCTCGGTTTCAGCTACCGCTCGGGCAAAAAAAGCTGGTAAACCAACCTTTGGCGGTCTCGCCCAATAATAGTCTATGTCCATCATCAGCCCGGCGACAGGATCGTTCTCTCTCTGTTTCTGCATTCTCAACTGGGCTAACAGTGCCTCTTTCTGTCCGCTCGGTAACAGGCGGGCGGGAAGCCGGACTCGCTCATCCACCACTTCTGGGGCGCCGCCCTTCACGTAAAGGGAGGATGCGATACGGCATCCTTCAACCTGATCTTCCGCCTCAAATGTGGCCGTTGCTTCCATTGATCGCTGCCGAAGCGGCTGATTTCCCATTCCCGGCCACGCCATGCACGGTGTGTTAAGCAACGAAAGGCGCTCTGCGTCTTCAACAGAGTCTGCTGGGCAGATAAAAAACCGTCGGAATCCTATTCGAATCACAACTTTCAGATCGAAACGGGCAGATAGAACGGCGTATGCGGTATCGCACAGTGAAGCCATCTCGACAGGCACATCCGCGCGCGCATTATCCACGATCATCCTCGCTGAATCGAAGATGGAGCATCAGATCAAGCTCTGGGCATTTCAGCTTGGCACCGGCCGGAACTACTTCGATCGGCATCCATACCTTTCCCGTGAGGTCGGGAAGAAGCTTCTCGAGGATCAGCATCGTCTCGCCCGTCTTGTCGAGGTATCGGTAACCGCTTTCGTAGCGGATTTCGAAGGTCTGTTTGAGGAGTTTGAGACTTTTCAGGGCGACAGCGCGGGATAAACCGTGCTGATCGTAACGGATAGATGCGCTAGATGTCGAGAAATCTCGCTGGTCCTGCAAGCTTTCGGCGGGAATGCGTAAGATGGCTAAAGAGGTTGGCTTAAGCCGCGCCGTAATCCCGCCCCTTTCGCCACCTCACCGCAAAAGCGTTGGCGCTTCCTCTGGGCTGCCCGCGCTGCGGACCATCGACTTGTTCCCGCGCGAAAACAGATCCAAGCGGAAAACATTCCAACCACTGTTCCTATTACTCGCGTGGTTTGAACCACTTTAAACTCGGGGCAAGAAGACGGCATGCGTCCAGTCTCCGACCGGCGGTCGCTGTTTGCAGGATGGCGGATCGTCGGGGGACTGATGCACACGCGTTTGGATCGCGGCAGCAAGACGCCCGCGTGACGGCGTGTGCGAGGTCTCAGGCGGCCGTGACGTCGGCGGTGATGATTCGGGTCGGGGTGGAGGCGGGGTAGTTCCATTACCCGAAACTGACCGGGGCTGCGCTAATCGCGGTGTTATTGCCGGGGTTTGAATCGTTGAAGACGTTATTCGGATCGAGCACGGCAACAATGAATTGATTGCCGGAAGGAGAGCCGAGCGCAACCGGGACGCTTAAATGGAGTTTTTCCGCACTGCCGGCCTTGATGCGGATGTGGGTCGTCGTGTTCGCGACTTGGAAGGGATTTGAGCCATTGCTGCTTGAGGACAGCTCAAAGAGCGCGTCGAGCGTTCCGGCGGCGGTTTCGTTTCCGAGGTTGGACACGTCCAGCGTGACGCTGATCCTGCCGCCCGGATGGCCGACGGCGGGCAAGGAAGTAATCGCGTTGCTGAGATCGACGTAGCCCGGCGACACATCAACGGCGGTCCCCGAAACGCCCTGGATGGTCTGGCTCGGCGCAACGACGTCGGCCAGCAGAAAGTAGTTGCCGTCCAGCGTCTGCGGGAAACTACTCACCGTGATGAAAATGTTCCTGCTGCTCCCAGCCGGGATGACCAGACTCGGGGTCACCGCGCCAACCTGCGTATCGGTATCATTGAAGGTCCCGTCCGGCGACGCATAAAGCGTCACGGCCGTGCGCCCCCTGAGACTGCCCGTGCCGTCGTTGAAGATCTTTACCTCAATGCGGTCGTTGACCTTCGCCCCGGCGACCGCCGTGGAAGGAATAGGCCCCGGCACCGTCACCAGCAGTTCCAGCGTGCCGCTGCCGCTGAGAAGCTTGCGTGACTCCAGCGATTCAATCACCGACCGTTGTGAGGGGAAAATCTGATTTCGTGGACGCGAGCGAAATGCAAGCATGGTTTTTCCAAAACTTTGAAACGGGACATGTGGCGCCTGAAGTGTAGCAAACATTGTGAGACATTGTGGGTATACCGTTCGGCACGCCGTTGGCTGACAAAACGTGAACCCTAACAGATTGCGAATTGCGCTTTTGCTTTAGTGTAGTCAGAATCGTGCGGCATGGAGATGCCGTTGAAGGACACGGACGTT
>Ga0182024_10010141_pt1 | contig 19296 bp, 12 predicted proteins | sample P32metaG_FD_120480 | JGI IMG/M metagenome (GOLD analysis project Ga0182024, IMG submission 120480) | Permafrost microbial communities from Stordalen Mire, Sweden - P3-2 metaG (Illumina Assembly) | ecosystem: Environmental > Terrestrial > Soil > Wetlands > Permafrost | place: Sweden: Stordalen... | reverse complement strand
TACAGCGGCCGCCGTGGCCGGCGTCGCGATCGCCGGAATCGCCGCCGCCATCGCGATTCGCGTCGCCACCAATCTTGCCATTCCTGGGTGGACCACCACGATCGTCGGCGTCTTCATGATCGTGCTGGTTCAGATGGTGGTGGCTGTCATCGTCACGTCCCTCCTGGTTCTAGCCGGTCGAAGCAGCAGGCCTTTCGTACCAATCAAGGACGGCCCGCTGTTCGTGGCAAGCCGCGAATCGCGGACGTTTCGCGGCAATCTTGAGGACGTTTTGTAATCATGGGCGATGTCTATCCGGGTTCGGAGCTTTCGCTCTTTGCGACTGCGCATAACTGGAAGCGCTACGTCGCATCGCAGCTTGCCGAATTTATCGGCGTGCGCGTGCTCGACGTGGGAGCCGGATTGGGCAGCAATGTTTCGTATTTGTATCATCCTGCCGTGCAGGAGTGGATTTGTCTTGAACCCGATACCGAAATGGCGCGCGATCTTGCGACGAGAATCCACGGCGGCGAGTTACCGCCCGGCTGCCGCGCCGTCATGGGCGGCCTCGGCGTCCTTCCGTCCAAACCGACCTTCGACACGATACTCTATCTCGATGTGCTGGAACATATCGACGACGATTCGGCCGAATTGCGAAATGCCGCGCGACTGCTGGAGCGCAACGGATTTCTGATCGTCTTGGCCCCGGCGCACCCTTTTCTGTTCAGCCCGTTCGACGCGGCAATTGGTCACTATCGCCGCTATACACGAGCGAGCCTGCTCGCCGCGGCGCCGCCGGAACTCCGGTTGCGATCCTGCCGGATGCTCGATTCGGTGGGATTCTTCGCGTCGTTGGCAAATCGCCTGTTTCTCCGGTCGGCGATACCGACACGTCGAGAAATCGAGATTTGGGATCGGATGATGGTACCGCTTTCGCGCGCGGTCGACCCGGCGATCGGTTTTCAATTCGGCAAGAGCGTCGCTGCCATCTGGTCACTCGCGACGGCACAATTGTCGCCCCCCGTATTCTAGCAATGGCCGCGCACACGCTGGATCGGGCAGTGCGCCTATCCATCCCGGTTGGGGGCGGCGCCGCGCTCGCGGTTTTTGGTGCGCTTTATCTTCGGTTTCCCATTGCCTACTACCACCTATTGACGGCGTGGGGTGTCGCTCCCTTTCGCTTTCCTTTTCTCGATGCGCACGCCGTGCTGGCGGCGATCGAATGCCACGGCGCCGGTTTCGACGTCTATCTATACAATCCGTGCGACGTACTCACCCGGGCGCACGTCTATTCGCCGCTTTTCCTCGAAGCGGCGATTTTTCCCGTAACCATAGCCTGGACGAATCCGGTCGGCATCGTCCTCGCTCTCGGGTTCTTTGTCGCGCTGACCAGCCTGCCGCAGCCGCGCGGCTCCCGCGAGTGGGTGATCTTCACGCTCGCCATGCTTTCCACCATGACGGCGTTCGCAATCGAACGCGGTAACAATGATATTGGCATCTTCCTGATCGCCGCACTGGCGGGGCATCTGGCGTTGCGCGCGCGAGCGGCGCGAATGACGGCTTATTTTTTCGTGTTATTTGCCGCATGCCTCAAATTCTATCCAGTAACGCTCTTACTGCTTACGTTGCGCGAGCGGCCGCGCCCTTTTCTTGCGATCAACGGGATGGCCCTCTGCCTCCTCGCCCTATTCGTCGCGTATTATTACGACGGCCTCGTCAAGGCCTTCAATCTGGTGCCCACGGGCTCCTATTACACCGACCTTTTTGGAGCCGTAAACCTACCTTTCGGAATTATGGCGCTGCTGGCGCCGCTGGAAAATTCGTATCGTTCAGCCGCATTCGCGCTCCAAATCTTCCCATGGATTTTGTTCGCGTTGCTGGTCCTCGGGTGCTTGCGCGCCGCGGCCGCGACGCTCGGAAAAATCGATCTCTATAAACCACTTGGCGAGCCCGAAGCGATCTTTCTGACGATCGGCGGCGTACTCATCGTCTCCTGCTTCTTTGCCGGACAGAATATCGGCTATCGGGGCATTTTCTTCCTCTTTGCCTTGCCCGGCCTGATGGCTATGGGGCGCCCAACCGGCCATGCTGCGGCACAATTCCGCACAATCGCGTGGCTGATCGTTTTCCTGATGTGGGGGGAATGCTTTCGACAAGCTCTCCAACACACCAAGTTTGACGACCCGACAGCCGCTTTCCTTCTTCAAACGGTGAAGGCCTCATTTTGGCTTTTCCGCGAGTTGATCTGGTGGCGGGTGATCGGTGTCTTGGCCGGCATCGTCATCGGCTTCGCCGTCAAATCGGAAACGGGCCGATGCGTTTTGTCTGGACTCCCGTTGTTGAGGCGCGCGCCGCCATGAACGCACGGCGAATGCCTCCGCTCGATCTGGCTGGATTGCTCGGCGTCGCGTTCGCTTTGCGACTGGGCGTCTATCTGTTCGTGCCCAACATTCATTGGCCGGACGAGATTTATCAGGTGATGGAGCCGGCGCATCGTCTTACCTTCGGCGATGGCGCGGTTTCTTGGGAGTGGGCGCTCGGCATCCGCTCCTGGCTGTTGCCCGGCCTCGTGGCTGGCCTCATGGAATTGGGCCGATTGCTGGGCAAGAGCCCGACCCTTATCAATCTGCCCGTGGCCCTCTTCATGGCGGGCGCGGCGTGCGTTCCGGTGTTGTGCGGCTATGGCTGGGGCCGGCACTTTTTCGGACGCATCGGCGGCTTTATCGCGGGCGGGGTCGGCGCGGTGTGGATCGACCTCGTCTATATGGCGACCCACACCTTAAACGAAGTCGTGGCCGCGGATTGTCTCGTGGCGGCGCTTTATCTTGGCTACCCGGGCGAGGGACGCATCATATCGCGCCGCCGCCTGTTCGAGACTGGCGCGATGCTGGGGCTGACCTTCGCATTTCGCTTTCATCTGGTGCCGGCGTTGGCTGTCGCATCCGTGGGAATTTGTGGAACCAGACGCGGTTTCGCGCCGTGGCGGACGCTTATCGCCGGTGCCAGCGTGCCGGTACTCGCGCTCGCCTTGCTCGACTGGTGGACGCTGGGCGCGCCGTTGCAATCGGTGCTCTTGAATTTTTGGCTGAATATCGGGATGGGGTTTAGCGACGAAGCCGGCACCTCTTCCTTCGCCGTGGTATTCGCCCTACCGCTTTATGTCTGGGGATTCGCGGCCATAATCGTCTTGGTCACGATGTTTTTCGGGGCGCGGCATTTGCCCTTCGTGTTCTTCGTCATGCTGACGATTTTCGTCACCCATGCGCTGATTCCTCACAAGGAATATCGATTTATTTACCCGGCCATTCCATTGATTATGATTCTTTCGGGACTGGGCACGGCCGATCTCGTTTCCCGGTTACGAATCGCGCATTCGGCCCCTCCTTCCATGCGCTGGACCATGGCGGGGGGGGGCCTCTTGATTTGGAGCGCGGTGTCGCTCTGGATCGCCGAGAGTCCCGTATTTCATTCCCCCTGGACCCGCGCGCGGGCGCATCTCGCCGCCTTCCGTTTCATGTCGACGATGCCGGAACTTTGCGGTGTCGGACTTTACGGCGTGCGTTGGATGGTAACGCCCGGCCAGAGCGGTTTGCCGCCGAGCGTCCCACTCTATCAGAGCTCGGAACCGCGCTTGGCACACGATGCCGCCAGCTTCAATTTTATTCTCGCGCGCCAACGAGCGCCGGTTCCCGACGGGCGATATAAGCGCCTGGATTGTTTTGCAGGGGACGAGAGCGACCGCGGGACTTGGATCATCCATCTTTGCGTCTGGCGGCGTGACGGCGGCTGCGAACCCGGAATAGCTCCGCCCCTTCAGATCAATTGGGACTATTTTTCGAAGCAATTCGGCAAGCCGCCGGACGAACCGCCGGGTTGGAGCGATCCCGATGCTGGTGGCTGAAAGGGAGCGGAACCTAGGCTCGCGCCTCGTTTCGCAGCTACGCAGCGGCGCATGGCTCAATCGCAATCGCGTCCTCGCCTACGGGCGTATCCTGTTGATTGTCGAACTGCTCGGGCTTTTGGCGATCGCCGCTGGGACCTACGGGCTTTACGTCAAACTTGAAGCGCCAAGCTCAACCGATTTCATCAGTTTCTACGCGGCCGGCCGATTGGCCGATCTGGGCACGCCCACGCTAGCCTATGACCCCTCCGCTCATTTTTCCATGGAACAGCAGGTTTTTGGGGATTCCAATCTTCCTTATGCTTATTTTTTCTTCTACCCGCCAACATTCCTTCTGCTTTGCGCGGTGTTGGCGCTGCTGCCGTACTTGGCCTCCTTTGCGGTCTGGATCGCGGCGGGCATCTGGGTGTTTGCGATCAGCATGCGCGCCATCCTCAAGGAATGGGCGCTAACGGCAGCGTTGTTCTCTTTTCCGCCGGCAGTCGAGACGATCGGAATCGGACAGAATTCGCTGCTGACGGCGGGGCTGCTCGGGGCCGGCACTTATCTCGTCGACCGCTCGCCGGTCGGCGCCGGACTATTATTCGGTGCCATCGTTTATAAACCGCATCTCCTGATCATGGTGCCGGTCGCCCTGATCGCGGGACGACGCTGGCGGGCGCTCGCCGCGATGGTCGGTTCCGCCGCCGGTATCGTCGCGATCTCCGCCCTTGTATTTGGTAGCGACACGTGGTTCGTATTCTTGGCAAGAGCTGGCGGCGCAGCTGATTCTTTTTCATCGGGCCGAGTAGGCTTTGCCGGGCTGGTCAGCCTCTTTGCCGCGGCGCGCCTGCTAGGCGCAGGCATTTCTTTCGCGGTGGCGTTGCAGGGCCTCGTGCTTCTCGCCGCAGCGATCTTGACGGCCTTAGTGTGGTGGCGTGGCCAGAGTCTGGCCATCCGTTCATTGGCGCTGATCGCCGCCACGCTGATCTCCCCGCCGATCATCCTATTCTACGATCTGCTGCCCGCGGCCGTCGCGGTCGCATGGCTATCGATTGACGCTAAACGGACCGGTTTCCTGCCGTGGGAGAAAACGATTCTGTGCATCGTCTGGATCGTCCCTATTCTCTCGCGTGGAGCCGGCATTGCTTGGGGGGTCCCGCTTGGTCCCGTCGCCACCATCGGTCTCTTCGCGCTTGCCGCTATTCGAGCCCGCAACGAAATGCGCGTGGCACGGACTTGAAAGCGTTGTTCCGGATACTACGAACGGAACTGCGCGACGGCGCGTGGCTGACGCGAGATCGTGTACGGGCCTACGCCGTGATTGTGCTCGGAGCCGAACTCCTCGCGCTGCTCACCGTCGCGGGAAGAACATACCAGTTTTTTTTGCCTATCGATCCCCCAACGTCGCTCGATTACCTGAGCTTTTATGCGGCTGGAACTTTGGCCGATCGCGGCACGCCCGCGCTGGTCTATGACGAGACGCGGCAAAAGGCGATCGAGCAGCGAATCTATGGCGATCCGCGGGTGCCCTATTACGGTTTCTATTATCCTCCGGTTTTCCAACTCCTGTGCGCGGTTCTTGCCGCGTTTCCGTTCACGCTTTCCTATCTCCTGTTCATGCTCACGAGCGGCGCGGCCTACGTCGTGGTTATCTACCGAACCGTCCGCGACTCGACCTTGGTCCTGGCGCTGTTATCCTTTCCCGCTGTCTTTTTGAACATCCTGGTCGGCCAAAATTCGTTTTTGACGACCGCGCTGTTCGGCGGCGCCCTTCTACTCTTGGAACGACATCCGATTCTGTCGGGCCTTCTCTTCGGCGCGCTATGCTACAAGCCGCATTTTCTCGTCATGATCCCGATCGCCCTGCTCGCGGGACGCCATTGGTTGACCATATTCGCGGCGGCGGCGTCCGCGGCGGCGTTGTTCGGCCTTTCAGTGGTGTTTCTGGGATGGCAGACTTGGCAAGCGTTTCTGGCAAATGCGCTGCTGGCCCAAAGCGTATTCGAAAGTGGGCGCGTCCGCTTCTGGCAATTGATGAGTCTCTTCGGCGCCGTACGCCTAATGGGGGGCGAGCCTACGCTCGCCTATCTCATTCAAGCCGTTGCGATCGCCGCCGCCGCCATCCTCACGGCGTGGGTGTGGTATCAACGGCCAAGCCTACCCGCGCGGGCTTTGGTGCTGATCGCGGCGACTTTGATCTCGGTTCCCGTGATTCTGTCGTACGACCTTCTTCTTGGCGCGCTGGCCATTGCGTGGCTCGTGCCTCACGCACGCGCGCACGGCTATTTCCCGTGGGAAAAGACTATCTTGTTCGCGATGTGGCCGATTGCATTGTTCGGTTGGGCCTTCGGCGAGCAAACGCATATCCCGACCGCCCCGCTGATGACAGTGGCTCTCCTAACGTTGGCATTCCTTCACGCGCGGCGTGAGTTGGCATCGTTTCCGAACAAATTCGACAGAAACTTGAGTCCGGCCTCCTCTCCGCCGTAACGGGATCGAGCGATCGATTCATAGGTTCGCGCGGCCCCGCGATAGATGTCGGCTGTCGGATCTCCGGCAAGAAAGCGGGCGATCTCTTCCATCTCACCCACCCAGCGATGGGCTTTCGGCTCGATCGTGGGAATCTGGCGTTGGAGCCAGGCGAGCAATTGCGGTTGCGACTCGCCCAGCTCCGCGCGCAACTCGGTCACGACGCCGCCATTGGCGGCGCCGCGCGCCACCGCCGCTCCGATCGCCGCCAGACCCTTGGTCAACGCCGCGTAGGAAAGCTTCAGAGCCGAGGCCGCCCCGATTCCGCCAGCGATCGGCCGGATATCGAGACCGAATTCCCGGAGAGGATCCAGTAGCTGCGCATTTTCTCCGGAAGCGTACAGATGCGGGCAATATCCATTAGACCTCGGCGGCCCGCCGATGATTCCGACGTCAACGAAAAGGGCGCCCGCCGGCACAACCGTCGCCTCGACTTCCCGAACCGTCTGCGGCGCGATCGCGTTGCAATCCGCGTACACGACGACTCGCCCGGCGCCGGCCAGATAGGGCGCGAGCCTCTTCGCCAGGCCTAGCGCGCTGGCTGGCGGCAAGATCGACAAGACGATGTCGCTGGATTGGACCAATTTGGCATCATCCTCGATCGCGACCATTCGCGCGTGCGCCGCGCGTTCGGCGCTGGCGGGGCCGCGTCCTTTAAGAGAGGTGAAGACGTCGCCCCCGCGTTCCCCAAGCCGCGCGCCTATCCCAGCGCCCATCTCACCAGGTGCTATAATAGCTATTCTCATCGCATCTTCCCTCGCCTCGATCGACGCTTAAGGGGATAATAGCCCGGCCGAAATCCCAATATTCGCCTTTACGCCAGAGAGCCGAATGGTTGAAGGGTTGCTTGTGTGACGCACATAGGCGATTTATTAATCTCGTTCTTACACTTATCGGCCCAAGGGGGTGCATCATAAATAAGCTGCTTCGCGCGAACCCATACGCAACGGAAAGCGGCCATGCGATGCGCGATGAGCCTATAGCAATTGTCGGCGCTTCTTGTCGTTTGCCAGGCGCGCCCGATTTATCGCGGTTTTGGGAGCTTCTCGTTTCGGCTCGGGACGCGGTTACCGAAATCCCCGACGGACGCTGGTCGAAATCTTTTTTCTTCCATCCGCACGCCCCCATGCCCGGCAAGAGTTATAGCTGGGCAGCCGGCGTGGTTGAAAACGTCGACCGATTCGACGCGAGTTTTTTCGGTATATCGCCTCGCGAAGCGGAACAGATCGACCCGCAGCAGCGGTTGCTCCTGGAATTGGCGTGGGAAGCCATCGAGGATTCGGGCCTTCTTGCGGCCAAACTCGCTGGAACCGAGACCGGCGTGTATGTCGGCGCGTCTAGCATGGATTACGCGTTCGCGCGAACGGGAGATCCAGCCGCGGGCAACGCCTATTTCATGACCGGTACGTCGTTGAGCATTTTTTCCAATCGACTGTCTTATGTGCTCGACTTTCGCGGCCCGAGCTTGACCGTCGACACTGCGTGCTCATCCTCAATGGTCGCGCTCGATCTCGCGTGCAAGTCGCTGCGCTCAGGCAGGGTGCCGCTGGCGCTGGTGGCGGGCGTGAACCTCCTATTGTCGCCTTATCCGTATCTAGGCTTTTGCCAAGCGTCCATGCTGTCGCGTCGCGGCCGTTGCTTCGCCTTCGATGAGAGGGCTGACGGGTATGTTCGCGCGGAGGGGGGCGGAGCTATCCTCCTGAAGCCCCTCTCAGCCGCCCTCGCCGATGGGGACAAAGTGCGCGCGCTAGTCGTCGGCTCGGGCATCAATCAAGATGGCCGCACGATGGGCTTGTCACTCCCAAATCGCGATGCGCAAGCAGCTTTGTTGCGGGCGGTGTACTCGCAAAGCGGCGTTTCAGCCCAGGCACTCTCTTTCATCGAAGCGCATGGCACCGGGACACCCGCCGGCGATCCGATCGAAGCTTCCGCGCTTGGTGAGGTACTGGGTCGGAATCGCACATCGCCTCTCCTGATGGGTTCGGTCAAGTCGAATCTCGGTCACCTTGAGCCCGCTTCAGGAATGGCCGGTCTGATCAAGACGATGCTCGCCCTTGAGCACCGTCTCCTGCCGCCCTCGATCAATTGCGCCTCGCCCAATCCGCAGATCGCCTTCGAGGCACTAAATCTTGAGGTTGCTCGGGAGATTTGCTCCTTGCCAGCGCAGGACGTCCTCTACGCCGGTGTGAACTCCTTTGGCTTCGGTGGTACGAACGCGCATGCGATTCTGGCCTCGGCGCCACCGCGATCGGACCCACTGTCGATCACGGCTGATGTCTCCCTACCCCTTCTATTGTCGGCGCGCAGTGATACCGCCCTTAGAGTACTGGCCGGGAAATGGTCGGATATCCTGGCCAACAAGACGGCGGAAACGGCGGCACCCTTGTTACGCGCGGCGGCTCGACGTCGGGATCAGCATCCGCATCGGCTGGCGATGACGGCGACGGCGGCGACGTTCGCGGAGCGGCTGCGACTGTTCAAGGGAGGCGAACCGGCCGCGGATATCGAGACCGGTTCAGCGACCGCGAAAGGCACGCTCGCCTTCGTCTTTTCCGGTAACGGCGCTCAGTGGCGGGGGATGGCGCACGACGCGCTGCGGTACAGCCGTCAATTCCGCGCCGCCGCCGAAGAAGTCGATGCCATCATCGCTCCCGCGCTCGGTTGGTCCGTGATCGATCATCTTTCGGCGGATCTTCCGGAAGATGTTTTCTCGCGGACCGACGTCGCGCAGCCCTTGCTCTTCGCGGTGCAAGTAGGGATCGTGGCAGCGTTGCGAGCTCAAGGCGTCGAACCGAGCGCTTGTATCGGACACAGCGTGGGGGAAATCGCGGCTGCGTGGGCGGTAGGTTCGTTGACGCTAGCCGATGCCGGCAAGATTGTTGTCGAGCGCAGCCGGCATCAGGAGCTCACCCGGGGCCGCGGTCGTATGGCCGCGCTCGGTCTTGCCGTCGACGAAGCGGCACGGGCCATCGGCGGCATTCCCAATCTTGAAATCGCGGCGGTGAACAGCCATTCCGGCGTAACAATCGTCGGTGCTCCGGCGGCATTGGAAAAATTGCGGGCGAAGGCGGAGAAAGCCGGCTGGTATTATGCCGCACTGGATCTCGACTATCCTTTCCACAGCGCGGCGATGGACCCGATCCGCGACGATCTCATCGCGTCGCTACACGGCATCGCTCCGCGCTCGTGCGAAGAGCGCTTTGTCTCCAGCGTCACCGGCGGCGTGCTTTCGGGTACAAGACTGACTGCCGAATATTGGTGGCGAAATATCCGGGAACCCGTGCAGTTCAGCGCGGCAGTCGATGCCTTGATTGAAGCGGATGCGCGGATTTTTGTTGAAATCGGACCGCATCCAATCCTGCTGTCTTATATTCGCGGGCAGCTTCGCCATGCCGAAAAGGAGGGACGCGTTCTGGCGACTTTGGGGCATCAAGGCTCCGACAGCGATCCGTTCCCCAAATTGGCGGCTTCCTATTTCGTCGCCGGCTGCGACATTACAGGCGCGGCTGCGTTTTCTGGAGATACCGCGGCGAGGGGACTACCGCTTTATCCATGGCAGCGCGACCACCACTGGTTTGCGGGCACGGGCGAAGAAGTGCTCGTCACCGCCCCGCTCGACGATCACCCCCTGCTCGGCTTCCGCCGCGCGCGCGATGAATCGCGTTGGAGCAATCTGCTCGACACTCGAACAATGCCATGGCTCGCCGATCACGGGATCGAAGGGCACGCGGTGTTCCCCGCCGCGGCGTTTTTGGAGATCGCGGCCGCCGTAGCGCGCGTTCGCTACGGTGTTGGCAAGGTCATTGAACTTACCGACTTCGAAATTCCTCGCGCACTTCCGCTAGACTCCGAAGCCCGGGAACTGCGCGTCGAGGCGTACCCCGACGGCCGCATCGAAATCTCGAGCCGTGCTCGGCTCACCGGCGAGGTCTTTTCGCTTCACTGCTTGGGTCGAATCGCCGCGATCGATACGACGATGCCCGTCACGCCGGAATCGTCATCGCCTCGCCGCATTTTCGAAGCCGCCGAAATTTATGCCACGGCGGCACGCCTCGGCCTTGATTACGGTCCGTGTTTTCGCACCTTGACACGGGTCGACGTCACCGGAGCCCGTGACGCTTGGGTATATTTTCGCGATATGGAAGACGCCGCTCCCGGGTATATCGTACATCCCACCCATCTTGACGGCGCGCTCCAGGGGTTCCTACCCTTGTTGGCGGACCGCATCGATCCCGAATTAGGGATGAGTCTCCTGCCGATCCGGTTCGGGCGGATCTGTCTTTTTCCGCCTTTTGGACGCGTTCCAGCGAGAGCCGCACTTTCGCTTCAGCGCATCGGAAATCGGACCGCGAGTGGCGCCTTCACGCTGGTCGATCGGGACGGCAACGCAATCGTCCAAGCGAGCGATTGCTGGTTTCGGCAAGTTGGGCTTCGCCGTCGCGTTGACCCGGCACGCGACAGTTATCATTTCCTGCTGACGGCGGCGCCGAGAAAAGGTGATCTACCCACCACGGAAATCGACCTCGCTGCTTGCGTGGCTGCGGTCGGCGATCGGGTTCCATCCCACAGCGAAACTGCTCTTTTGCTCGATGCGTACGTTGCCTCGGCCGCATTCGACGGCATCGCGCGTCTGATATCGGCGGCCGAATTCAGCATCGCGGGACTGAGCGATTCCGGGACCCTCGCGAGCGGCGCCGCTCCCTTATTTGAAAGTATGATGGAACTCCTGACACGACACGCGGCCGCCTACGAGAAGGAAAGCGGTTTTGAGCTGGCCGTCGAAAGCGGCCTACCGCCGGCGGCCGATATCTGGCGCACGCTCTTGGTCGATGCCCCGGCGATGACAGCCGAACTCGCACTCGCGGGGGCGGCCGCCGCCGCCTTGGTTGACACATTGCGCACCGGCAGCGGTCCAGCGCCCGCGCCCGACCTTCTCGAGCAGTTCCTTTATGCATCGCCATCCGGCGAGCGCGCTGTCGAGGCTCTTTGCGATGCAATTCTTGCGTTCGTCCAACGATGGCCACGGGAGCGCCCGATCAATGTCGTCGAACTCGGATCGCGTAGCGGGGTATTGACGCGCCGCCTGTTGGAACTCTTGTCGACCAGCGCGTCGACCTGGACTTATATCGCAACCGATCCTGATCGCAATGAGGTGGCCCGGCTTCAGAACGCCATCGTGAAGTGGTCCAGCGCCACGGCGGTGTGCTGGGACGACGATGCCCGCAAACTCATCCTTGAACGCGACGGCATAGATTTGGTCGTTTCGGTTTTTGGTTTGAGCCGCTCCATGCGCGGGTATAGTGACTGGGAGGCGTTGCGGCAGCTCGCTCCGGGCGCGACTTTGTTGGCGCTCGAGCCGGAGCCAAACGCCGTTTGGGACCTAATTTTCGGTCAGCAGCAATCGTGGTGGAACGATGTCGGGATCGCGGGTGGAAAATCGCCTTTGCGCGCGGTCGAAGAGTGGAAGATCGCGTTGCTGGGAGCCGGTTTTAAAGAGCCTCAGTCGCGTCGGATCGCTTCGGCGTCCTGGCCGTGCCAATTTATCGCGGCGCGAATGGCGCCGAAGGAAAAAACTTCCGCCGAGAGGCGCTCGATTCCCTTCGTAATCGTGATCGCCGGCATCTCAGATCCCATCGGCCTTCGGCTCATTGTAAAATTTACGGCATCGGGTACGCGGGCCAGATTGATCGACCCGCCAGCGGCGGCGGACGGCGCCCAGCTTCTTGCTTTGTTGGCCGAAGCGAAGGACGCCGAGCCGGAGATTGTGCTCCTCCCATCGGCAACTGCCGCGCCGTTCGATTCGGTGAGCCGCGCGTCGGCTCGCTTGGCGAGCGTATTGACCGTGACGAAGTTGGTCACTGGCGCCTGCGAGCGTGCGCGGCTTTGGCTAGTTACGCGAGACGCGCAACAGAAAAGTCCGGCAGCCAACGGTGCCGGAGCACAGGAAGCTGCGTTATGGGGATTGGGCCGTTGTATCGCCAACGAGTTGCCGCAGCTGGATTGCCGATTCGTCGATTTCGCTAACGAGATCGACGCCGAACAGATGGCGGCGCGGATCGCTGAAGAAATGCAGTGGCTCGACGAGGACCGGGAAATCGTCTGGACCGAGGTCGGCCGAAATGTGTTGCGTCTGAAGGGCGGCCTCCCTCCTCGTGTGCAGTCTGACAATATCGCCTTGGCGATCGCACGGCCGGGTCTCATCGACAGTTTGCAGTGGCGCGACGCACTGGCGCCCGAGCCCGGACAAGGCCAGGTGGCCATCGAAGTTGCTGCCGCGGGCCTAAATTTCCGCGATGTCATGTGGGCTTTGGATTTGCTGCCGGAGGAAGCCGTACTCGACGGATTTGCTGGCGCCGCGTTGGGTCTCGAATGCGCGGGAATCGTCACCGCCGTGGGACCGGAGGTGGAGGGCCTCGCGGTCGGCGATCGCGTAGCGGGATTCGCGCCTTCCTCCCTGGCCTCGCGGGTGGTCACCGCATCGAAGGCAGTCGTGCCGATTCCAGATGACATGGAGTTTGCCGCTGCCGCCACCGTACCGGTAGCGTTCCTAACGGTCGCCTACGCGCTCGGGACCCTGGCCCGTCTAAAAGCCGGGGAGTGGGTACTCATCCATGGTGGCGCGGGGGGCGTTGGGCTCGCAGCGATCCATTATGCGCGCAATCGCGGCGCACGGATTATCGCCACGGCCGGCTCGGAAACCAAGCGGACCTACCTCCGCCTTATCGGCGTCGATCATGTGCTCGATTCGCGCACGACGGCGTTTGTCGACGCGGTCATGGAATTAACCGGCGGAGAGGGCGTCGACGTCGTTCTGAATTCTCTGGGCGGTGAGGCGATGGAACGCAGCCTCGGTCTCGTGAAGCCGTTCGGACGCTTTCTCGAGCTTGGGAAACGGGATTTTTACCTGAATACCCGGATCGGGCTGCGGCCTTTGCGCCAGAACGTTTCCTATTTCGCGATTGATGCGGACCAATTGCCCCGAAAACGCCCGGATCTCGCACATGATTTGTTGCTGGAGATCGTGGATTTGATCAAACAAGGAGCGTTGTCGCCGTTACCTCGTCGGACTTTTTCATATTCCGACGCGCCGGCTTCCTTCCGACTCATGCAGGGTTCCGGCCATATCGGAAAGATTGTTCTGGTTCCCGACGCCGAGAGAGTCGCGGAACGTTCGAGGTTCGGCCAATTCGCGATTCATCCCGACGCGACCTATCTGGTCAGCGGCGGATTAAGCGGCTTCGGTCTCGCCGCGGCGCAATGGCTCGCGGAACACGGGGCGCGGCATCTGGCGCTGCTTGGGCGGCGCGGAGCGGCGACGCCAGGCGCCGATGCGGCCCTGGCTGGCTTCGCGCTGACCGGTGCCGAGGCCCGCGCTTATGCCTGCGATGTCGCCGACGAACGAGCGGTCGCGGCGGTGCTGAAGGACATCCGTGCGGGCATGCCCCCTCTTCGCGGCATCGTCCATGCCGCGATGGTGCTCGATGACGCCCTTTTGAGCGACCTTACACGGGAGCGAATCGAGCGCGTCATGGCGCCAAAGCTAGGAGGCGGCGACATTCTCGACCGTCTTACGCGCGAAGACGCGATCGATCTGTTCCTTTTCTTTAGTTCCGCCACCACTTTCTTGGGCGCCCCTGGACAAGCGAGCTATGTCGCGGCGAACGCGGCCCTCGAAGGGTTGGCGCGCCGTCGGCGCGCCGCCGGCAAGCCGGCGCTCGCGGTTGCCTGGGGTCCCATTGCCGATACCGGTTATCTCGCCGAAAACGGCAAAACAAGCGAAACGCTCGCGCGACGATTGGCGGCAACCCCCATTTCCGCGAAAGAGGCTCTGAACACCCTCCCAGCGCTATGGGCGAGTGGCTTCGATACGGTCGCCCTGGCGTCGGTCAACTGGCAAGCGGCGCGGCGCCACTTGAAGGTCTTGAACTTTCCGACTTACGCGGATTTCAACGCCGCCACGACGGAATTGGACGGCGCCGATCTGCGCGAGCGGCTTGAGGGTCTCGAACCGGAAGAGGCTGGTACGCTCGTCGTTTCCGTGCTGACGGAGGAGATCGGCCGAATTTTACAGTTGGCGGGTGACCGCGTGGACGCGCATCGTGCGCTTTCCGAACTGGGAATGGATTCCTTGATGGCGGTCGAGCTTCGCCTCGTGCTGGAGAGCCGGCTTGGGATTGGCCTGCCGTTGCTCTCGCTATCCGACAGCACCAGTATCGTTTCCTTGTCGGCGCTTGTAGTCCGATCGATCCGCGCCAACAAATTAAACCGCGGTCTTGAAACCATCGTCCGGCACGAAACAACGGATGAAGTCGTGCGTCAGGCGACGCGGGACGAGACGGACGCAGCCGATTTCCGGATTCGGCGGCCGGCGGCGGAATGACGGAAGGTAAGCATTTCGGCCTCTCCGCGGAAGACAAAGCAAATTTGTTACTGCGGCTCGCGCAAACTCCCACGGAAGTTTCGCCGCCCCGAAAAGCGAAGCTCGATAGGCAATTCGACGAACTGATTGACCCAAATTTCCGCCGCGATCACGAGGTGATCCGATCGACGGGCGAAATACTGGCGCTAGAAAATCCGTTTTTCCGCGTCCATGAGGGTATCGCCGGCGCCGAGACCGTGATCGGCAACCGAAGCTACGTCAATTTTTCCTCCTACAATTATCTCGGGCTCAATGGCGATCCTCGGGTTTCGGCCTCCGCTAAAGCGGCCATTGACCGCTATGGCACGTCGGCCTCGGCGAGCCGAGTGGTATCGGGCGAGCGCGCCGTCCAACGGGACCTGGAGCGCGCGCTGGCCGAAATTCACGGCGTCGAGGACTGCATCGCTTTTGTAAGCGGCCACGCCACGAACGTCACCGTCATCGGTCATTTGTTCGGTCCGAAGGACCTCATCCTGCATGACGCTCTCATTCACAATAGCGTAGTTCAGGGGGCGCTCTTGTCGGGCGCGCGCCGTAGCAGCTTCGCGCACAATGATCTCGACGCGGCGGAGCGCTTATTGGCGGAGCAGCGGCCGGGGCATCGCCATGCGCTTGTGGTCGTCGAAGGCCATTACAGCATGGATGGCGACGTGCCCGATCTGCCCGGCTTTGTCGCCTTGGCGCGCCGCCACCATGCCCGGATCATGGTGGACGAAGCTCATGCACTGGGGGTCTTGGGTGCGCGGGGTTTTGGCCTTGCCGAACATTTCGACGTCGATCCGACCGCCGTGGATTTCTGGATGGGCACCTTGAGCAAGACGCTTGCGGGATGTGGCGGGTATATCGCCGCAAGTCGCGAGCTTGTGGAATATCTCAAATTCTCGGCGCCGGGCTTTGTCTATTCCGTCGGCATCTCCCCTCCGCTCGCCGCGGCCGCGCTCGCCGCTCTCGACGTAATGCTGGCCGAGCCTGAGCGCGTCCGCCGCCTCAACGCCAATGCACGACTGTTCCGCGATGCGGCCAAGTCGGCCGGTCTTGATGTCGGCACATCCGCCGGATTCGCGATCGTTCCGATCATCACCGGCAGTTCGATTGTCGCGGGCAGGCTGGCCGATGCGCTGTTCCGCCGAGGCATCAACGTCCAGCCTATTCTGTATCCGGCGGTGTCCGAGCGTTCGGCCCGGCTGCGCTTTTTTTTGTCGTCGGAGCACAGCGAGGAACAGATTCGAGCCACGGTGGCCGCCGTGGCGCAAGAGAGTGCCGCCATCGAGGCCAGCAAAGTCGATCTGCCGGCGTTGGTGAGGCGTCTCGAAGCCAGCGGCAAGCTGCGCTGATCCGATAGCGCTAGCGGCGCCAAGAGGCCGCCCCCGTTTGGGGCTTGCCAAATCGGTAGCATACAATTGTATTCTAGCGCCGGCATCGGTTGACGTCGGTTCGATGCCGGTCCGCGAGTACAGGGAGACAAGACAAAAAACCGAGGGGGAGAATGAAATATATTGAATTCGAAGGGGTGCATCGCGCCTTAATGCGGGAAACCGTCCTGCCGCGTCTGTCGGCTGACCAGACGTTGATTCGCGCGACCCTGTCGGGGATTAGTTCGGGAACCGAGCGAATGTGGCTCGAAGGTTCTGCGAGCGCGTTGAGGTCCGGTCGCCGCTCCTATCCCTATCGGCCCGGTTATGCGCTCGTTGGAAAAGTGGCCGCCGTGGGCGCCGAATTCGAAGGGCTCTCGATCGATGATCGCGTCTTCGCGATGAAGCCCCACGCATCTCACGCCGTGGTAACGCCCGACGATATCTGGATTCGGCTTCCCGACCATGTGGACGAAGAAGACGCGTTGGCGGTCAGCCTCGGCGCGACGGCGATCCATGCGATCCACCGATCTGGAATCACCATAGGCGACGGCGCCGCGGTCGCCGGGCTGGGCGTCCTCGGCATGATCATGCTGCAGGTTCTGTCCGCGACGATGGGCGGCCCGATCGTCGCGTTGACGCGAACCCCGGCAAAAGCGGAATTGGCCCTGGCCAGCGGCGCCACCCACGCCTTCACGTACGACGAATTCCGAATGCGGCAGGCTTCCTTGCCGCCGGTTCAGGCCGTCTTCGAATGCAGCGGCGTCGGCACGAATGTTCTCGGACTGCTAACAATACCCCGTCCTCAAGGAGTCATTGTTCTGGCGGGCTTCTACAACGATCCGATCGCCCTTGACGGAGAGGCTCTGTTTCGGCGCGAACTTACATTATTCGCCGTTCGCTCGGCCGGCAGCCATCTGGACGATAACGAATATAACCGTTGGGACCGCCGCCGGAACGTCGCGTTCGCGTCCTCCTTGCTGGCGGCCGGGAAGATCAAAGCACGCCATCTGGTTACCCATCGCTTTCCGTCCGACCGTCATCTTGATGCCTACGACCTGATCCTGGATGGCCGGAATCAAAGAATGAATCCGCTTCAAGTCTGTCTCTATTGGGGTTGATTGGAACGCGCATGCACCCTTCGAGAGCAATCGCATGCGCATAATAATCCTCGGCGGCGACGGTTATCTCGGCTGGCCCACAGCCATGCATTTCGCCGCGCGAAATCACGACGTCGCCGTGGTCGACAATTACTTGCGGCGACGCCTCGCTCGCGAAACCTGCTCCGAGCCTCTGCTCGCAACAGCCGATCTTCCCGTGCGCTGCGCCATGGTGGCAGCGCTTATGGACCGGAAAATCGAATGCCGCATGTTCGATTGCTCGGAGCGCGATCCGCTCGCGGCGATGATTCGGGATTTTGCTCCCGACACCATTGTGCATTACGCGGAACAACCCTCGGCGCCGTATTCCATGATGGGATACGACCAGGGATTTCTCACGGTACGAAACAATCTTCTAACGACCTTAAACCTGGCCGAAACGGTGAAACGGTACGCGCCCGATTGTCACATCATCAAGCTCGGTACCATGGGCGAATACGGCACTCCCAACATCGAAATCGAGGAAGGCTGGATCGACATCGCCCACAAAGGGCGCAGCGACCGGTTTCTCTTCCCGCGCCAGGGCGGCAGCCTCTATCACACGAGCAAGATATTCGGTGTTATGTAGGAAACGCACCTTAGCGTAATTCCAGCATGGCGCCGCGAAACAGGAGAAAGACCATGTTTCGCGTAACCGAATATCCGATCCGATCTAAGCCGATGGGGGTTAGCGTGTAGGAGCGCGGGTCGTGTGGCGCGCGCCACTGGTCGCACTATTCGGCGTAGTTGTATTTATCGCCCTCCAAGAGGAAGCCAGTGTTTGGCGGCCCTTTGGATGCGTAGAAGCTAGTCTCTCTAGATCGGCCATATACGTCTCGGTAGTGAATCACGACGTAAAGCCAATAATAAAAGGCGTTATCCAAAATCGTGGTCGGATCAGTTGCTCCGCCGCCGGCGAATTGCTGCATTCCGCCCAAAGTGTAATCAACGTCGATAAAAGTGAAGTGAAGAGTCAATTCAACTGGCTTGGATTTCCCGTCGATAATCGCTTGTTCAATGCTTTGATCGTAACTAGGACTGCTCGGTCGAAAGAAACACGCGCTTGCTGGTTCCAGAAAACACGAACGAGCTTGATTCGCTCCACGAATCCGGCTGTCGCGCCACCTACCCCAAGGGATTTGAGTTGGGTCTTGCGGACGGTCACCCCCTACCGGAGCTTGGATCAAGTTCGCCGCGATATCGGTGATGATGGCGGGTGTCTCGCCAATGTTTCGCACGATAAGTTTGGTCGTGAAGTTAGCTGTGGCGATTTTTGGATCGTGAGCAGAATAAATTTCGAATGGCGGAGGGTCTGGAGTGGTTATCCATACGAATGCGCGGCCGGAAGTAGAAGCTCTGTCCGCCGCTTCGGACTGGCGTTTCATTTCCTCAAGCTGAGCGTTCATCGCCGTAGTCTGTTCCATAGCAGCTTCGGCCTGTTTGTTGATCGGCCCGTACACTTTGCGCATTTCGTGAAGCTGAAGCTTAAAAACCACGTAGGTGATCGAGGTGAAAAGAACAGTGAGGGCGATCAGGGCTATCGTCAGATATTCTCGAAAGCTTTTCCACCCCTCATTAGCGTTGTCGTTTTTGTGTGCGCTAATGTAGGCTTGTTTTATTGCGTCAAGCGCCGCAAGCGTTTCGGCGTGTTGCTTATGATCTGTTTTTTTGAGCTGAGCTTCCTCGCGCTTTTGTATGAGTTCGGATTTCCGTTTCCAGACCATGATCCCCATAGTATGGAGTCAGAGGTCTTCGAGTCGAATCCCTTCCAATTCTAGCGCCGTCAGCACGGCAAGGAACCATGACGCGGCGAACGTGCCGCGCGCCAGCTTGTTCGCGATGCTCGCCGCGTTCTCCGTGACGCCATGCGGTTTTAGCCGATCCGCCAGTTCCTCATAGGTCACGTCCGCTTTGGCTATCTGTGCTTTGAGATAGAGACGGGCGCGATCTTCCCACGTCCGGACTTTTGGCTTGGTCGCCATAAAAAGTTATCTT
>Ga0182024_10010140_pt1 | contig 19298 bp, 17 predicted proteins | sample P32metaG_FD_120480 | JGI IMG/M metagenome (GOLD analysis project Ga0182024, IMG submission 120480) | Permafrost microbial communities from Stordalen Mire, Sweden - P3-2 metaG (Illumina Assembly) | ecosystem: Environmental > Terrestrial > Soil > Wetlands > Permafrost | place: Sweden: Stordalen... | reverse complement strand
TGGTGTGACTGGGCTTGAGCCGCATAGGAACAACCGTATCGTCGTGGTGGAACTTGAGACTCGTTTCGTTGGCCTGATTGTACATTCCGCGTCCGAGGTACTCCGGATCCGAGGCTCTGAGATGGAAGCGCCAGACGAAGTTTTCCCCAAAGGCGAGTTTGACTATGTATCCAGAGTCGGGAAATCGAACGGACGGCTCGTGATTCTGCTCGATTTGGAGAAGCTTGTGCGGCGGGGCGAGTTCCGAAGTATCGAGGAACCCCCCGGAAATCCTGAACCGGTTGCGGCGGCTAATGAGGCCCGGCATTTGTAGCTCAGATCAGTTCTAGCTCAGATCAGTTTCAGTTCCGATTATGGAGCGACCAGACAGCATGGCGACACTTACTGTGCAGACCCCGCTTAGCCCGGCCGAATTGAAACTCCTGCAGACTCTGATCTACCAGGAGTGCGGCATGTTCTTTGATGAACGCCGCATGCAATTTCTCCAGGGTCGGCTGCAAAAACGTTTGAAAGCTTGCCAGATCGATTCGTTTTACAGCTATTACCTGTTACTGACCAGCAAAGAAGGCAGGCAGGAACTGGCCGCACTTCTTGAAAACCTCACGGTGAATGAGACGAGCTTTTTTCGTATTCGCCCCCAACTCGAACTTTTCAAGAAAGTAATCTTGGAGGAAATGCTCAAGCGCAAGCAGGCGCGGCGGGATTGGTCGCTTCGCGTATGGAGCGCTGGGTGTTCCACGGGCCAAGAACCCTATTCCCTTGCCATTCTGATTTGTGATGCGCTTGCTTACTACTACCTGCGCAATCCCCTTCCCTTCGAAATGCCTACGCCGAAGCCGATGATTCCGCCACCCTGGAAGGTTGAAATTCTCGCGTCCGATATCAACTATTCCGCGTTGCTCGCGGCTCAGCAAGGGACTTACACCGAACCTCAGATGGAAAATGTGGATTACAGCTGTCGTTTGCGATATTTCGACAAAGTGGGCGATCGCTACGCGGTCAAACCCGCGCTGAAGGATCTCGTCCAGTTCGACTTCCATAATCTGAAAACGGAATTTCTTCCGCGCCGAAACGATGCGATCTTCTGCCGCAACGTCATGATCTACTTCGACGCCGCCGAGCAGCGGCGCCTGGTTGAGAAGCTTCACCACTGCCTGAATCCGGAAAGCTTCCTTTTTGTAGGTCACGCGGAGAGCCTGCTCAGACTTACCGACAAGTTTCACACGATTCATGAGAATAACGCGACGGTCTACCAACGAATCGAAAAGGTGATTGCGTGACGTTTCCTTCGGACCAGCACGTTCCCGAACTTCTCGAAGTGTTTTTCGAGAGTGCCGAGGAGATCCTCCAAGGAATGAATCGCGCAGGACTCGCGCTCGAAGAAAATCCTGACGACCTCGAGAATCTTCGCCACGTGCGTCGCGCCGTGCATACGCTGAAGGGCGATTCGGCTGCCTGCGGGTTCCGCGAACTCAGCGAACTCTCGCACCGATTGGAGGACGTGTTAACTCCTGAAATCGCCGGCAAAAAGGCAGCGGAAATCGCCGGCGTGGTGCTCGCCGCGGCCGATGCTTTTCAGGAGATGCTGGCGGCGTACCGTCGCAATGCACCCCCTCCATCGCCTGTTGCGCTGCGCGAGCTTATCCAGAAACTCTTGCAGGATGCGCTCCCCCCATCGGGAGCGTCTTCGGAAGTGAAACCCCAATGGACGGAGTATGAGCGGCTGGTGATTGGCGAAGCTTGCCGGCGCGGCGAACCCGTTTACCACGTTGTGCTGCATTTAAACCCGGACGCTTCTCTCGCGGGTTTGGCGTTTGAGCTTGCCCGGAAGGCGCTTGAAAGCGTCGGTCGAGTGCTGGCACTCAGCCCTCAGCAACTTGCGCCCACCGCAAAAGTTACTTTGATTCAAGCCGCATTGTCGAGCCAGCAGGCTCCCGAGTGGATCGAACGGCAATGTTGCGTGCCCTCCGTTGTCGAGAATCTGTCGGTGGAACCTATGGATGCGCCTCATCCGGTCGAGCGCGATGCGCTGCAAGTGCTTCTTGAAGCGGAAGCTGTAGCCAACCCGTCCAGGTTGGTGAAGCCCGACGACCAGCCTGAACGGCGTTCGGAACCGCGTGAGGAGCCACCCGGTCCGGCGAGGGCAGCTCACTCGGAAAGCAGCTTGCGCGTGGAGGCCGCGCGGATCGATTCCGTGATGGACCTTGTGGGAGAGTTGATTATCGGAAAGTCGATGCTGCAACGCGCGATTACCGACCTTGAGCACCGCTACCCAAAAGATCCCATGCGTGTAAAGCTATCCGACGCACTCTCTTTCCAATCCCGCGTCCTTGGCGACCTTCAAAAATCCGTAATGAAGATTCGCATGGTTCCAGTCGAGCAACTCTTTCGTCGGTTCCCCCGGATCGTTCGCGATGTCGCAAGGCTCCGTGACAAAGACATCTCTCTTGAAATTCGTGGGCAGAATACGGATTTGGACAAAAGCATCCTGGACGCTCTGGCAGAGCCGATCGCTCACTTGCTGCGCAACGCCGCCGACCACGGTGTCGAAAAACCCGCCGCACGCCAAGCCGCCGGGAAAGCCTCCCGTGGGGCTATCCGTTTGTATGCGTATCACGAAGGCGACCAAGTGGTCATCGAAGTGTCAGACGATGGCGGTGGATTAGAGAGGGGAAAGATCGTCCGCCAAGCCATTGCGCGTGGAATCCTAACGGCGGAAGGAGCCAGCCGGCTCACCCCAGCCGAGGTGTTGCAGCTGATCTTTCGGCCTGGTTTCAGCACCGCGCCGGAAATAACGGAGATCTCCGGTCGCGGTGTCGGCCTCGATGTTGTCAAATCGGTCGTTGAAAGTTTGAAAGGTTCCGTGGAGGTAAGAAGTGAAGTCGGCCGCGGCACTACGTTTCGACTGTTGGTTCCCCTCACACTCGCCAGCATCCAAGCGCTCCTGTTCCGTGTGAACGGGCGCCTTTATGCCATACCGATCGGATCCGTGATTGAGATCACTCGCGTTACAGATGACGAAATTCATCACATCGAAGACAAGGAGGTATTTCGGCTACGAAGTCAGATACTTCGGCTGGTGCGGCTCAACCAGCTTGGGCCGTCCGCGGCACACCAAAGCTCTAAGCGTACCTTCGTGATTGTAATCGGCTCGGCCGAGCGTCGCTTCGGGTTGGCTGTCGATAGTGTGATGGGCGAAGAGGAACTGGTTATTAAAGCGCTCGAGGATCAACTTGTCACATCTCCGCTAGTCAGCGGCGCTTCGATTCTGGGCGATGGCACGGTGGTATTGATCTTGAACGTGACGACGATCATGTCACAGTTTGCCAAAGCCGGTCCTGTAGGAGCGCTCGCATGAACCGCAAGATCCGCGTCCTTGTGGTCGACGATTCGGCTCTGATGCGCAGGTTGATTCCCCAGGCGCTCTTGCGGGATACCTCAATGGAGGTCGTAGGCACAGCCATGGATGGCTTGATCGGCTTGAGGAGAATCGAGGCTTTACAACCGGACGTGGTTACTCTTGATCTCGAGATGCCGCGAATGGACGGAATGGAGATGCTGCGGCAGATTACCCGGAAGTACCGCATTCCTGTGATTGTCTTTAGCGCCCGCTCGGACGAGAGCGCGGATACAACGCTGAGGGCGCTTTCGCTCGGGGCATTCGACTTCGTCACGAAACCGCAAGAGGCGGCGTCAGGCAACCTTGAACAGGTTGCCTCCGAGCTTGCATTCAAGATCAAGGCGGCCGCCGCTTCGGGCGCTCCGAAAATGATCATCACGGAGCGCGGCACACAGCGGCGAACTGCACGAAAGGCGCCAGCTGAAGGCCACTTGGCATCCCGTATTGTGGCTATTGGCGTTTCCACGGGCGGCCCCAATGCCTTGCAGTACCTCTTCTCCCAGCTCCCAGAAGATTTCCCCGCGTGTTTGCTCGTCGTGCAGCACATGCCTGAAGGATTCACGGGCAGGCTCGCGCAACGTCTGGACGAATCTTCGCCAATTGAAGTCAAAGAGGCGCAATCCGGAGATTTGTTGCTCGCAGGTCGCGCACTTATTTGCCCGGGTAATCGCCACATGAAGGTTCACCGCCTGGAACGTGGCGACGTAGCGATGCTTGTTGACAGCGCTCCGCTCAACGGTCATAGGCCGTCGGCGGATGTTTTATTTCAGTCGGTGGCGCAGGAATTGCGCGGAAAAGCTGTGGGTGTTCTCATGACAGGAATGGGGGACGACGGCGCAGCCGGCTTGGGTGCCATTCGGTCGGCTGGCGGCTACACAATCGCCCAAAGCCTGGAAACGTGCGTCGTGGATAGCATGCCACGCGCGGCCATCGAGCGCGGATTTGCGATACGCGTTGTTTCGTTGGACCGTCTGGCAGGAGCGATTCAATCGATTTGTGCCGCGGAACAAAATCCTTCCAATTTCAATGATCCGTCGCTGATGCCAGCGCAAGCTACCGCACAAGTTGCGTCAAGAAGGAGACCGTAATGAAACCGTTTGAACCATTAAAGCGAAAACAGGACAACCAGCCTGTGCGCTATCTGATCGTAGACGACTCTGTGTTCGCGCGAAAAAGCGTGGCAAAAATGGTCGAAGCTTTTGGAGGCCAAGTCGTTGGAGAGGCGGGTGACGGATGCACCGCCATTACTGAATACGCGCGTACCAAGCCCGACATGGTTCTAATGGATATCACGATGCCGCAGATGGAAGGAATTGAGGCCGTCGAGCGCATCGTTCAAGAGCACCCGGACGCGCGCATCGTAATGGTCTCTTCGGTTGGATACCAGGACAACATTCTAGCCGCGCTTCAGAAGGGCGCATGCCACTTCGTGCAAAAGCCTGTCAAAGCCGAAGAACTCTACGAGGTGTTGAACTACGTGCTGGCTCAAGACACACCAACGCCCGTAGCCGTACCGGGGGGGAATTCGCGATGAAAATGGACCTGATTCAACCCTTTATCGGTTCCCTGGACGCCGTCTTGGCCGAAATGATTGATGCGCCCGTCTCGATTGCGGACCTGACGATGGAAGAAGAAGGCTACCGGCGAAAAGGACTCGCAGCCGTTGTTGCCTTCAACGGGCAGATTGAAGGGCGTATCGTCCTCGATATGGATCCCAGTGTAGCTACCAAGGTCGCCGGATACTTGGCGGGAGGAGAAGTAAATCCCTCCGAGCCAATCATGCCGGAAATTATTTGCGAGCTTGCCAACATGGTGATCGGCAACGCTGTAACGCAACTAAACGATCGCGGATTCCGATTCAGAGTTTTTCCCCCGACGCTACTCACCGAGGAGCAGTGCGCGAAGATCGGCCGCGATTCAGAAGCGACGGTCCTGTCGTTCAATACGCCAGTGGGTGCCGTTCACCTGAATATTGCGATGCGCTATCGCGCCCGCCGTTTTGGCGAGCGTTCGCCTTTAGCGGCCCGTTAAGGCCAAAGTGCGCAAAACTCTCGGTGTAATTTTCTTATCGAGCCCGCGGACCCACTCTGCGATACTCCGTTCCGTGCCGGAACAACCCCGCCTTGGGAAGCTCTTCTGAATACACGATACGAGCTGGAAGAAAGATGTTCGCGGATGCGGGAGAATAGGGTACAGCCACTTCGATGGATGCATTGGCATCGAAGCGGCGCTTGCTGCGGAAGCACATCCCGATCGGAGAGATATCCTCACAGACTGCCAGTTCGTCGTCTTCGCCTGGCTGACGAATGCATGCGGTGAGTCGCGTCTGCAGGCGCAACCGCTGGCGTTCTCTCTGCTCGGCGTCCACCGGTTTCGGTTCTGGCGTTTCATTCGCACGGCGTGCTTTCGTGGCTCGCGCTGAAAGCTTCTTTTCGTCTTCGTGTGGCGACTGAATCCAAATGCTCGGAACATTGCAACGATTGCAGTGCCTCGCAACTCCCCGGTTGGTTTCAAATGCCCGAAGCTCCAGATCGTTGAGGTATGCCACTTCGCGCTGGCGGCAATACGTGCACTCGAGCAGCATCTTTGCCACCGCTTCGGCGCCATCAGAAACAGCAGGAAATTCGACACCCCACATATCGACTTCGGGGTCCAGGATCTCGACGCTATAGAGGTAACCGTCTCTCTGTTTGCCCATCTGGTTGACAACGCGCACTCGGCTTTGACGATGTGACTCCGTCTGCGCTTTACGGCGGATGTGAATTTGTTGCTCAGGCTTCAGGTCGCGCCCGAACACGACCATCGCGCCTCGACGACTTACCATCAGAGTCTTGGCTGGCTCGTTGAACTCCTGGCCGTGGCTATCGATCCCGGAAGCTTCGAGCAAAACGGTTAGTGAAACGCGATCGCTTTGTCGGCGCGACGGCGAAGACATTGCTCCTCCTAGGAAAGCTCGCGTGTAGAAGCATTAGCATACCTTGATTGGGCGGTAGGAGTGCCACAGTCTTACGGTGCTTGGCAGGGCCGCCTTAGCCGGCGCCTCGAAATGCAGAGTACAATGCGCTGTCGGTTCAAAGCTTGCCGCCGGCACTGAGGAGAGAATCGGGCGTGAATTTTGATCTAACCGAAGATCAGCGGTTACTGCAGAGGACTGTGCGCGATTTTGCGGAAGCGGAAGTGAAGCCGCATGCGAAAGAGCTCGACGATACGGGCCGATTCCCGTTGGACAATTTCAGAAAGGCTTCCCAGCTTGGATTGACGGCAGTGGCAATTCCCGAGGACGAAGGGGGAGCGGAAATGGACCACGTAAGCTACTCGATCGTAATCGAGGAAATTTCCCGCGTGTGCGCTTCGACGGGCGTAGTCCTCTCCGTTCAGAATTCTCTCTACTGCGATCCCATCCACCGCTTTGGGAATGCCGAACAGAAGAAGAAATTCCTGCGCCCATTTGCGCTGGGGGAAAAAATCGGATGTTACGCGCTCACCGAGCCGCAGGCCGGCTCGAACGCGGCGGCCCTTTCGACGAAAGCGATTCGAAAGAACGACCGTTACATCGTGAATGGGACGAAGGCTTGGATCACGAATGGCGGTGTTGCCGACGCAGCGATCGTATACGTAAATACGCAACCGGAGAGAGGCGAGAAAGGCATTACCGGGCTGATCGTTGAAAAGGGAACGCCTGGATTCAGCGTTGGCAAGGAAGAAAAAAAACTCGGCATCCACGCGACCGCCTGCACGGAGCTTTCCTTCCTGGATTGCGAAGTCCCTGTGGGGAATCGCCTGGGGGAAGAAGGAGAAGGCTACAAGATTGCGCTTTCGACGCTCGATGGCGGGCGAATCGGGATCGCCGCTCAGGCCACGGGAATCGCGCAGAGTGCATTTGAGGCGTCGCTCTCTTACGCGAAGCAGCGCCAGGCATTCGGACACCCGATTGCTGATTTCCAGGCGATCCAATTCATGCTGGCGGATATGTCGACTGAGATTGGCGCGGCGCGCCTGCTCGCACGCCGCGCCGCGTGGAAGCAGGATTCAGGCGCGCGGTTCACAATGGAGGCATCGATCGCGAAATTGTTTGCGAGCGAAATGGCCACGAGGGTGACGCACAGAGCAATTCAGATTCATGGCGGCTATGGATACAGCCATGAATACCCCGTGGAGCGCGCATACCGCGATGCGCGGGTCACGGAGATATACGAAGGCACGAGTGAAATCCAGCGGCTCGTGATCGCGGCTTCGGTCTTGCGCTCATATTAAGGGACGGAATGACGTGAAGTGGGACCTGCAGATGCCTCTTCTACGGCTCGCGCTTGTTGCAATCGTAGGATGCCCCCCTTCGCGATTTTTGTTGGCCGGTTGGCATTTCTCGTTTCCGCAGGCGTAGTCTGGGGAATCAGCCGCGCGTTCGTGATTACGACATACGCCTGGACACCATTGCTTTTGCCCTGGATTGTCGCGCTGTTTTTCGGACCGCTTCTGCTCTTGGTGGGAACTTTCCGGCTTGTTGCATCGAAGCGCCGCTCTGGTAGCTGCCCGGTTCGTCTATTGTGGGCCTCCCTCGTTGTATCCTTACAACATGCTTGAACTCGATTGCGGGCAGGACTTTTATGCGACGCGCGATGCAGAGTTTTTTGAGAGTCTGCCGGCGCGTCCGGGAATCCTGCTGATTGAGATGCATGATGCCAAGGCGCAGCCTTATTTGGCCCGCACGGCGGACCTTCGGCGAGCTGCGGAGCGTCTCTTGCATGCTCCGGATCAACTCTCGAAGCGCCTGAATTTACGGGATGTCGCTAGCCGAGTGCGGTATCGCGCAACCGGTTCCAAATTTGAGCAAATGCTGGCGCACTATCAGCAGGCGCGCGCGCATTTCCCGGCACGATACCGCGACCTGGTGCGACTGCGGCCGCCAGCCATGTTAAAAGTAAACCTGCGGAGCGAATATCCACGGTGTTACGTGACACGGAGAATTCGCAGCGATGATGGGCTCTACTTCGGCCCATTCGCATCGCGGAAGGCAGCCGATGCGTTCGGCGAGGCATTTCTCGATTTGTTCAAGATTCGCCGGTGCCAGATCAAGATTCGGCGCGATCCGAGTTTCCCGGGATGCATTTACTCAGAGATGAAGATGTGTCTGGCGCCCTGCTTCGCGGGCTGCACAAAGCAGGAATATGATGCGGAGGTTGGCCGCGTACTTGACACTTTGCAGACAACCGGCGCGGCGCTGATTGAGGAAATCGAGAGAGAGCGTGAAGCAGCCAGCCAAACCCTTGATTTTGAGCATGCCGCCGCGCAGCACAAGCGCCTCGAAAAAGCCTCGGGTATCTTCCGTGGACTTCCAGGGCTCACTCGCAAGATCGAGGATCTCAATATTCTGATTCTACAGCGAGCCGCCGAGGAGAAAGCAGTTGTATCATTTCCCGTGCGCGGCGGGATTCTGAAGGAGCCAATATTCCTGCGGTTCGCTGAGCTATCGAGCGAGCCAAGATCGGTCGAGGCTATCCTGCGCACCGGGTTAGAGGAGACTGCGGGCGAGAACTTCCAGCCAATCGCCGGGCTGAGCGAAAGCTCGATCGTCGAAGAGGGGCAGGCGGCTGCTACCCAGTCGCCGGCCGAGCCAAGCCGGCGTTTTGGATTGCGAGCTGCTCCCTCTGAATTGAGTGAACATCTTTCTCTCATTGCGCGCTGGTTCTACTCCAACCCACGCGAGGGAGAGGTTTTTTTTTGCGAAACGGAGTGGCCATACCGTCGGATTCTGCGCGCATGCGCCCGGCTGCTCGCTCAACCTCCCAGTGCAGGCGACTCTGCCCAGTCACCTTCCTCACAGCAAAAAGCCATGCTCTCGCGCGAGCGGATTAAACGGCTTACAGCATTTTCTAAACCACGGCGTAAGCCTCCGAAGTAAATTCGCTCCATAATCGACACGGGTATCCGCACGATACATCGTACAATTGAAATGTATGGCGGAAACGATCACCACGAAATCTTCAACGCCCGCCCTTGAGGATCGCTCGCGACTCCGCGACATGGTGCGTTCGCTGAAGCACCGAAATTTCCGGTTGTTCTTCAGCGGCCAAATGATCTCGCTCGTCGGAACGTGGATGGACAATATCGCCGAGGCGTGGCTCGTATATCGCCTGACGGGATCTTCGCTGTTGCTGGGCACGGTAGCGTTCGCAGGCCAGATTCCCATCTTTCTGCTGGGGCCCATCGGAGGATTGGTAGCGGATCGGTGGAACCGGCGCAGCATCATCGTTGGAACGCAGATCAGTTCCATGATTCTGGCGTTCATTCTCGCGTTTCTGACCCTGACGAAGCGTGTGACGGTGGCCGAAGTGATCATAATCGCGGCGCTGATGGGCGTTGTGAACGCGTTCGATGTGCCGGCGCGCCAATCTTTTTTGGTCGAGATGGTCGGCCGGGAAGACCTGATGAATGCAATCGCGCTGAATTCATCGATGTTCAATAGCGCGCGTGTGATTGGGCCGTCGGTTGCCGGAATCCTGGTGGCCAGCATTGGCGAAGGATGGTGCTTCTTTGCCAATGCCGTAAGCTATATCGCGGTAATCGCGGGATTGTTGATGATGCACGTGCAGCGATTGCCGGCAAAGGAGCATACCGCTTCGCCGCTGGAGCATATTGCGGAAGGATTTCGTTTTGTTCTGAATACGGCGCCGATCCGGGTGTTGCTGTTGCTCACCGGCGTCATCAGTATCGCGGCGCTGCCATACTCGGTGTTGATGCCAATTTTTGCCGCGCGCGTCCTTCACGGGAACGCGCGCACGCTCGGCGTCCTGATGGGCGCCACGGGGATCGGGGCTTTGCTGGGCGCGCTTGCACTTGCTTCACGCACAAAGCTTCAAGGGCTGGCGAAACTCGTGGCGATCTCGTGCGCGGGTTTCGGTACATCTCTAATTCTGTTTTCGTTCTCGCGATCCTATCCTCTTTCGGTAGTGCTTTTGGTACCCGTGGGATTTTTCGTAATGGTACAGATGGCCTCTACGAACACACTGATTCAATCGATGGTGCCCGACCGCTTGCGCGGGCGAACGATGGCGGTCTATTCGATGATGTTTCTGGGAATGGCGCCAATCGGGGCGCTGCTCTCCGGCACGATCGCCGATCGCATTGGAGCACCCTGGACGGTGGCGCTTGGCGGAATAGGGGCGCTTGTCGGAGCGGCAATCTTCGCGCGGAACTTGCCAAAGATTCGAGTGGAGGCACGCGAACTCATTATTGCACAAGGACTTGCGGGCGGCGAACCAGCCCAGGAAATGAGCGCACGCAGCGTCTCGTGACTCGCACTCCTTTTGCTCGTTCAGAATATCAGTCTCCGGGCTGCCTTATCCTCACTGGCATCTATCAACCAAATGCAAATGAAACTTCTCAAAGGCAAAGCAAGTATCACGTCGAAAGGACACCAAGTGGAGTAGCACCGTCGGCTGAATATTCGATAGAATGAGAGCTTGGCATTCCTCGCTGTTAGGTCCGCGCGGTGGCCGTGACTACATTGCGTGGCTCGCGACGGACGCTTTGCCCCAAGATTAAAAGGAGAGATCGAATGCCCCCATTTCCCGGAGTCGACTTCCTCGATTTCGATACCCTGCTAAGTTCTGAAGAAAAGCTAGCCCGGCAAACCGCCCGCCAATTTACCGACGAAGAAATCCTGCCCATTATCGAGCTGCACAATCGCGAAGGGAAGTTTCCAGCCCAACTGGTGCCCAAAATGGCGGATCTTAGCCTGTTTGGAGCAACGCTCAAGGGCTATGGCTGCGCCGGAATGTCGAACGTCGAATACGGCCTGGTGATGCAGGAAATTGAGCGTGGCGATTCAGGTATCCGCAGTTTTGCCTCGGTTCAATCGGCCCTGGTGATGCATCCCATTTACACCTTTGGCTCGGACGCGCAGAAAGAAAAATGGCTCCCGTTGATGCAACAAGGCAAGGCCATCGGCTGTTTCGGTTTGACCGAGCCTCAGTTCGGATCGAACCCTGGTGGGATGCTCACGCGCGCCGTGAGACAGGGTTCCAGTTACGCGCTGAACGGCGAGAAGATGTGGATCACAAATGGCTCGATTGCAGACGTCGCTCTGGTATGGGCGAAATGCGAAGACGGAAAAGTGCGGGGTTTCCTGATCGAAAAGGGCACACCGGGATTCAAGACGCAGGATATTCACGGGAAATATTCGCTCCGGGCTTCGGTCACATCGAGCCTGGTCATGACGGATTGCAAGATTCCCGCTGAAAATCTGCTGCCGGGAGTGGAGGGCCTGAAAGGTCCACTTTCCTGCCTCAATCAAGCGCGCTACGGCATCGGCTGGGGCGCGATCGGCGCTGCGATGGCCTGCTACGACACAGCACTGAACTATGCTAAGCAGAGAAAACAATTCGATAATCGTCCCATCGCGTCACACCAACTCGTACAAGAGAAACTGGTCTGGATGATTACCGAAATTACCAAGGCACAGTTTCTGATGCTCCAGATCGGTCGGCTAAAAGACAGCGACCGCCTTCACCCTTCGCACATTTCGATGGCGAAAATGAACAATGTCTGGATGGCACGCGAAACAGCGCGCACCGCCCGCGAGATTCTCGGCGCCAACGGCGTAGTCGACGATTACTGCATTATGCGCCACATGGCGAACCTCGAGTCAGTGTTCACTTATGAAGGCACCCACGACATTCATAAACTGGTCCTTGGCGAGCGCATTACCGGCATTGCCGCATACGTCTAGTTCGCTCGCTTGACTCGACGATTTCTTCGGCCAACTTGGATTATGATTGTTCCCGGTCATTCCCACTGGGCCGTGATCAGCACCGAACACATATAAAGGAGTCTTATGGAGAAGGCGCTCAGCCTGGAATTCTTGCGTGTTGTGGAAGGCGCAGCGATTGCATCGGCCCGCACGATGGGGCTTGGCGACGGTCACAAATCCGACCATGCCGCAGTCGAGAGCTTGCGGACCGCGATGGACAGCGTGGGAATGGACGGCACGATCGTCATCGGCGAAGGCGAGCGCGATCAGGCCCCGATGCTTTACATCGGGGAGAAAGTAGGCGCGGCCGTTCGCGACAAGAGCCGCAAATATCCTGAAGTCGACATCGCTGTCGATCCGCTGGAAGGGACAAACCTCTGCGCCACGGGCGAGCCGAATGCCATTGTCGTACTGGCAGCAAGCGACCGGGGCGGACTGCTACATGCCCCCGATCTTTACATGGAGAAGATTATCGTCGGACCGTCTTGCAAAGGGGCGGTCGAATTGGACGCGCCTGTTGCCCACAATCTGCGTGCCGTCGCCAAACGGCTCGACCGCGACGTCGAAGACCTCGTCGTCATTGTGCTCGATCGTCCCCGCCACCAAAAGCTTATCCAGGACATTCGCAAAGCGGGTGCCCGCATTCGCCTGATTTCCGACGGTGACCTTTCGGCGGGAATCACCGCAGCGGTCATCGGAACCGGCGTCCACGCTGTGATGGGCACCGTCGGAGCGCCTGAAGGCGTTCTGACGGCTGCGGCCCTCCGCTGCTTGAACGGCCAAATCTTAGGACGCTTGGTTGTGTCGAAGCCCGAGCACCACGAGCGTCTCGAAAAGATGGGAATTAGCGATCCGAATCGAATTTACGAGACTCAGGACTTGGCACCAGGAAAAAGAATCATATTCGCGTGCACGGGCGTCACAGGCGGGAATCTACTGGGCGGCGTCAGATTCTTTGGCGAAGGCGTTCGTACCCATTCACTGATTCTCACCCACGAGGAACCACAGGTGCGTTTCGTGGATACCGTTCACCTGGAGAGGCGCCCGGATGTGAAGGTCCGCTTCTTCTGATTTGAGGTGTGCTCCGAGCCTCGACGCAAGGCGAGGTTCGCACTGCAAACGGACCACTCGGCACATCCCAAGCTTTCAAGCATCGAAACTGGCCCGGCCGCGCACCAACGTGCGAACTCCGAAGGCCCGGTGGCTCGCCGAAAGCGAGCGCCCCGGGCCATCTTTGTTTTCTCGTTTGCCGCTCCGCTGAATTGTGAAGGCTAGCGGTGAATCGATGCCGCGGGATGTGGTCCGCCTGCTTGCTGGCGGCGTGGCATATTGCTCGGCATTCTCTCAGACGTCTGGGGCGGCAGCGGTCGCATCTGGTTCGTGTTGACGTGATCGCTGATTGCCTGCAGCCTCTTCAAAATGCCCTGCCACTGGGTAAAATCAAGTTGCCGCAGGAACGGTCGAAGCCCTTGAATGAACGGATCCTCGAGAACCGTTTCGCCGTTCGTCTCCGGCACGAAGAAGCGATTCAGTCCGACCCCAAGTGCTTCGGCGATTTTCTCAAGCGTGCCAAGGCTTGGAGTCATCTGTCCGCTTTCGATCCGGGACAAGTACGAACGCGACACGCGCGAGCGTGCCTGTAGCTGGCTCTGGGTCATACCGCGCGACTCCCGCAATTGCCGGATGCGCTGGCCAATATTTTCGACAGTATCGCGATTCGGCCAGTTCTCGAACAATTGGCGGTCGTCCCCCGGCAAATCCTGAGGAGACGGCGTCGGGATGACGAACGTCACCTTCGGGGGCAGCAGACGCAGACACCGACGGCAATTTCCTGTCCGTGTGCGGTACTGCACAAGCCCGCACACTTGACAACGAATCACTTCTCTATCCATAGCTATGCTTGCTTCTACGGCTTCTTTATCCGCCACCGGATCTCCTCGCAGACTATTCCGGCGATGCGAAGGGGAGGAACGTCACAACGTAAGGGAAGGCAGGAACTGGCGCGGAGTAATTCTCTACAGGGTGCCAATTCTTGTCAAGCCCTTTTTGCCTCCACTCGAGGGCGTGTCATTTTACCGCTACAGTCATAGTGCTGCAACTAGTACGGATATTTCTTCCCGTGGCGGCTGCGAAGCGGCGAATCCTTGCCGGCGTGTGACAACGTTTGTCAAAATCCTCAAGACCTCGTCGAGCAATCATCTCAATTCGCAGATGATTACAGAGCGCAATTTTTTAATGTGCCTCGCTTCCCATTGTGCTCTATCGAGCAAGCGCGGTTGTTGAGATCGGGAGCTCTGCGCGCCCTACGCTTTAAGTTGCCAATCGAAATGTTAGAATCAAACGTTGTTCCCAGAGAGATAAGCGATGCTGGATCGAAACGACGCGTGGAGGCTGCTTTGCGAATATACGCAAAGCGAAAGTTTGCGGAAGCATGCGTTGGCCGTCGAAGCTTGCATGCGGGCATACGCGAAGAAACTAGGCGGCGAGGAAGACCTTTGGGGCATCACCGGTCTGTTGCATGACTTTGACTATGAGCGCTGGCCGAATGCGGACCATCATCCAACCAAGGGGCATCCCTTTGAAGGCGCCAACCTCCTTCGAGAGCGCGGCTACCCCGAAGAGATGATTCACGCAATACTAGGCCACGCACATTACTCAGGCGTCGAGCGTGTGTCTCACTTGGACCACGCCCTGTTTGCATGCGACGAGTTGGCGGGCTTTCTCACGGCCTGCGCGCTCATTAAGCCGAGCAAAAGCGTCCTTGAGGTTGAATCGGCATCGGTAAAGAAAAAATTGAAAGATAAGGCCTTCGCGCGAGGCGTCAGCCGCGAGGATGTCTACAAAGGCGCGGAGGAATTGGGAATACCACTCGATGAGCACATTTCATTTTGCATTGAGGCGCTTCGCGGAATCGCGCCGGACTTAGGTCTGGCCGGCGCGAGCAAGAATTAAAAAGATGTTGGTTTTTCCACAAGCAAATCCATCGAAATCTTGTGCAGGTTGGACTCTATGTTACAATCGCGCGATTTCAATGGACCGCGCGGGAGAAATTCTCGGAAAAGTTGTGCGTCGGATCGACCGGCCGGAAGCCGCCCTTGCGTGGCTCACGGGTTCGTGGACTACGATCGTCGGGGAAACGCTCGCCGCGCACACGCGGCCCGTTCGCTGCCAAAGCGGTTGCCTTGAGGTTGCTGCCGACGGAAAAGGTTGGCGCAAGCAGTTGGAGAGCATGAAACGCGAATTCTGCGGGCGCGTCAATCAGGCCTGGGGCGGAAATCTCATATGCGAAATTAAATTCGTAGCTGCCAAACCCGGGCCAAAGCGCGTCCCGCGCGAACTCGATAACGAGCACACACCGTTTGTTCGCAAGCGCAGGGGATAATTTCCCCGTTTGTTTGGTAAATGCATTCGCGCATCCCAAAGCAAGACATCCTGCAATGTTTTCCACACGCACGAATTGGAATCTCGCCCCCAACCGATTAAGTGAAGCCCTTGCGCGCCATCGCGCGGGCGATAAGCCGCTCATCGACCTGACCGCTTCCAATCCCACTGAATGCCGATTTCAGTACGATCGCGAGGCGATTTTGCAAGCCCTGCATAACCCGGCAGCGCTTTCGTATCACCCGGATCCGAAGGGCCTCGCATCAGCGCGCCGTGCCGTCGTCAGTTATTATCGCGAACACGAAATCGAAGTTCCCCTTGAAAGCATCATCCTTACTACCAGCACGAGCGAAGCTTACTCTTTCATTTTTCGCACGCTATGCAATCCGGGCGAGGAACTTTTGATTCCCGCTCCGAGCTATCCCTTGTTCGACTTCCTCGCCGAGATTCAGGACGTAAAACTCGTGCCATATCCCTTGCTCTACGACCACGGCTGGCAAATCGATTTCCATGCGTTGGAGAAGGCAATCACGTCGCGCACGCGCGGCGTAATCGTCGTTCATCCGAACAATCCCACCGGACATTTCACTAAACCCGCCGAGCTCGCGAGGCTGAATGCAATTTGCTCGGCTCGCGAAATGGCATTGATTGCTGACGAAGTTTTTTTAGATTTTGTGCTCGAAGGAAAGCAGCCAGCGAGCTTCGCCGCAAACCGAGGTGCACTCACGTTTGCCCTCAGCGGCCTTTCGAAAATTGCGGGCCTGCCACAAATGAAAGTCGCATGGCTGATTGCCACTGGACCAGAGCAGCTGAAGATTCACGCGCTCGAGCGACTGGAAGTCATCGCCGATACCTATCTCTCACTGAACACTCCGGTGCAGGTGGCGACGGCAGGGCTGCTCGATCAACGCCACACCTTTCAGCGGCAATTGATTGCTCGGGTCTGGCATAACCTGACTGAACTCGACCGGCAGCTGACGCTGCAGAAATCCGTGAGCCGTTTGCGGGTCGAAGGGGGCTGGTATGCAGTGCTGCGCGTTCCCGCCACACGCTCCGAGGAAGACCTGGCCATCGAGGTGCTCGAGGGAAAGAACGTCTACGTCCATCCTGGGCATTTTTATAATTTCCTTGCTGACGGGTATCTCGTTGTGAGCCTGATCACTCCAGAACACGAATTTGCTGAAGGCACGGAGCGCTTGCTTTCGATGTTTTGATCGTGGTCGACAGAGAGATGAGTCAGTCCTAGCCGTCGAGAAGCCGTTACGCTTGATTCCAGCCACGCCGCATCAAAAGGGCGGCGCGGAGAACGGCGTAACTGAGAGAGGTTCAAGGAGGAAGATGGCGTAGCGGTAGATTTCGAGGCGCGTCGTCTCGCTCATCTGGCTACGACCGACGATCTCTCCGAAAGCGGCGTGCAGTTGGTGCTCTTTGTCCTCGGGCAGCGCATCAAGAAGCTCGCCGAAATGATTCTTGGCCAACGTGACCGGGTTCGCGTCGTCGGACGCCGTCGCGGTCGCGGCGGGGGCGGATGAAGTCGCGGGAGACACGGCTGGGCTCGCAGGGATAGCCTTCGAAGAAGTCGCGGTAGTTGAGCCGTTCGCGGCCGCCTCGGGCGGTCTGACAGCCTTCTTCTCATCACTTTGATAGAACTCGTAGCGAAATTGTTTTTCGTAGAGCTGCGCATACGCTGTTTTCACGGCGTCCGCTGGAGGATCGTCCGCGGCGAGCGCGTTTGCAGTGAAATTTTGCAGAGCCTGTTCGAAATCCGGGAAATCACCGCGTGCACGCATCAAAGGGCCCGCGCCTCTTTTCCCAAGCGAAGCCGCCAGACGGGCGGTGCGCGCGTCGTAACACTTTCCGTAGACTGCTATGGCGCGCAGTGTTTTCAGCTTCCCGGAGTCATCCCCGTTCGTCTTTTCATTGAATTGGGTAATCCAATCTGACGAACTCATCTCAAGGATCTGGGCGCAAGTCATTCCGAGCTGATCGCGGTCGGCAACCACGGCGCGAGTCCTCGCCGGCTTAGCCTGCCCGAGAACAACGGGCGACACCAGGACCGCGATCACTGTCACAAGAACCAGCTTCATAAGTGAGATTGATGCCATCGCAGTTCAGGAAGTTTTCTTAGTTAGTTAGTGGGAAACCGTAGAATGAAATCCTCGCGGTCTTTAATTTGTTCCGGATCTCCGGGCAGAAAAAGCAATCCGCGGGAAGCAGCTTTTCAGGCGCACACCGCCGCGTTGCGCAATCGGTAGAAGCCGAAGTGACACAGAAATCTTACGGATACCATTTATCGACGTGGTGGTGAGAGGAGCGCTCGCTCAAGAAGCACGTCAATCGCACGTTCGAGACGCCGTCGCCGCGTCTCGGGTGCTTTCGCGCAGTCGAACCACTGGATGAAATGGCGCCGGTTGCCAGGCGCGAGTGCCAGAAAGGCCTTCCAGGCCTTGGGGTGATCCTTCAGCCCCGCGCGCAGATCGAAAGGGACGGGAATACTTCGAGAAGCGCGATCCACCCGCAGCTCCACGCTCACGACATCGCCCGCGTCAGCCTGCGCCGCCTTGCGCAGCACTGTGTTGATCTGTAGACGATAGCGGCCACCTCCGGACGGCACGAGTGTCGCCCTAGCGCTGCGACCATTCACGATCGCAACCACGGGAATGTACTTCGGCTTTGCGAATGTGCGCGGCGACCCGGTGCGACCGTCGGCGTTGCCGCTCTGGAGATGCTTTACCAACGCCGATGAAATTTCTTCGGGTACATCCACCTGACGCATCATCCAGATCCTGTAGATCGTGGCGAGGAAGCGACTCGAATTCCCTCTTCGCGACATTCTCAAAGTCTAACCGGGAACGAGCATCTACAAAAGAGACATACCCCCACAGCGTGCACCCCGCAGACGGTTGGCACACGCCGTTGGGGAACCATGACACAGGACATTCTGAACATGCGGACTGGATGGCCGTGCAACCGAGTCACTCACCTAGCCATGGAACCCACGGGAGTGTACTGGCAGCCAATTTACAACATCCTCGAGAGCCATTTCACCGTGCTGCTGGCGAATACCGGGCATCTAAGGCGAGTGCCGGGAAGCGCCAGAAGCGACGCATCACGCCGGACTTGGGCGCCGATTTCTTTGATCCGGCAATCGGCATAAGGGGGGAACGGTCGCCCGCTCTCCCCTGCCACACCACAGTACATGCGGGTCCGCATACGGCGGTTCCGACGGTCACGCACCGCCATCGAACAGGCGAGGAGGTCCGAGAGAGTCGAAGTAGGCGATAGGAAGCGCCATGGACAGGGCTGGGCTGCCAAGTTGTCGAACATGCTCAGCGCACCACATAAAAAAGGCCGCAAACGCTTTCGCGCTTGCGGCCCTTGGTTTTTTAATCCCTGGCGGTGACCTACGTTCCCGCGTCGTTTCCAACGCAGTATCATCGGCCCTGCAAGGCTTAACTTCCGTGTTCGGGATGGGAACGGGTGTGACCCTTGCGGTAAGACCACCAAGAAACTCTGGGAGGCGAGGCTCAAGGGCTAGAGAAACTCTAACCGGAAGCGCCAGGCTTCACGAATCCCGGGTTTACTTCGCAACTGAAGGAAGCTGTTTGCTGCAAATTTCCACGTTGAGAATATTGCAATGTGGAAAGGCTTGCTTGAATCCTCACGAGCGTCGATCGCGACGCGCTGAGAAAGTTTTATGGTCAAGCCGAACGGCCGATTAGTACGGGTAAGCTACACGCATTACTGCGCTTCCACCTCCCGCCTATC